>Ga0105045_10004741_pt1 | contig 11854 bp, 10 predicted proteins | sample MAT02_FD_78089 | JGI IMG/M metagenome (GOLD analysis project Ga0105045, IMG submission 78089) | Freshwater microbial communities from Lake Fryxell liftoff mats and glacier meltwater in Antarctica - MAT-02 (megahit assembly) | ecosystem: Environmental > Aquatic > Freshwater > Ice > Liftoff... | reverse complement strand
TCTGCCAGAGGCTGCGACCGCTGCACCAAGCGAGTCAAGGCGCGGATCGAACACTGTACCCTATGAAGTCGATAAGTCTTCATGCGATGAAAGTAATGCCCGAATTGTGCAATTGACCCTTGGTTGTTGAAAAATTCACGTTCCGCTGGCCTATGACCCAACAACGGCAATGCTTTGGTCCTTTGAACCGCAGCTTTGGCGCAGGGTCCGCTTCGAGAGATCTCGAACAGATCTTTGGCAGTGCGGGGTCCTCTTTGAGTGCACTGCGCAGGTAGGCCACCTGCACTGGGCCGACAGGTCCTGAACAGCGATGCACCAGACCCCAGCCTCTAATCGTAATTCCGGCGTGTTTCTTTGAACTTGCCCAGCTTGTACACGTCCACGCTATCCACGAGGCCCGTACGCTCATAGTAGATCCATTCGCCATCGGGAAGACCATTGACGTATTGGCCTGTGAAGCTGAGCTTTCCATCCGGACCACGGACCTGAATGGCCCCTTCTGGTAGCCCCTTGTGGCAGGTGACCGTGAAGGTGAGCGAACTGAATGGGGCTATTCGAAAGGTGTGCTCGCCTTCCATCAGAACGCCCGTTGAGTCCCACGCGAAGCGCTCACCGTGCAGTTTCCCTTCTCGATATCCTTTCCTCCATTCCAAGTTCCCATTCCGGTGGTACAAGTGGCTGATGCCATGGACCTCGCCGTTCTTGTAGTACATGGTCATGCTCACCTGTCCATTGGCGTAGTAATAGGTACTCAGCCCATGTGGCTTTCCCTTTCTGTATGCGCGGGTCGCTGCCAAATTCCCATCGGGATCATAGGACAGGAATTCACCGTTCACAGATCCGTTTTCCACCAACGCGATGCCACGCACCCGACCCGCCTCATCATAGGTGGTATCCGGGCCCTGCCATATCCCATTCACATTTTGATACTTGCGCCGCAGCACCCCCTTGTTGTCATAGACACGTTCTACGCCATGAGCCCTTCCCTTCGCGTCCATTTCCACAATACGATACGGAAAGTTCGGGTCGTTCGTGCGGACCGTATCGACGCGCTGGGCCTGGATCGAGATCGAGCAGAAAAACAGAACTGAGCATAGTATGGATCCGACCGTAGTCATTGATCTCCAATTGTCTTTGACAAAAATATGCTTTTCCACAAGCAGCGGCTGATCGATCCATCGCCAGCGTTCGGTTCGCAGAAGGCGCTCCCACTAAACTTGTACCCGATTCCAGACCATGCCACTCCAACGCCACGCCGACATCCGCTCTATGAACACCTTCGGCGTGTCCGCCAAGGCCGAATACGTGGGTCGCTTCAACGATGCGGAAGAGTTGCGCGCACTGCTAGCAATGCCGGAGTTGCAAGGCATTCCCCGCATGATCTTGGGTGGCGGTAGCAACGTGCTCTTCACGCGTGACTTTCCGGGTGCGTTGCTGCTGAACGAGGTCATGGGCATGAAGGTAGTGCGCGAGGATGATAGCCACGTGTGGGTGAAAGCGGGGGCTGGCGTGGGCTGGCACGAGCTGGTGCTGAACGCTGTGGCGCAAGGCTGGGGCGGGATCGAGAACCTGAGCCTTATACCCGGCAAGGTGGGTGCAGCACCCATGCAGAACATCGGCGCGTATGGCGTGGAGATCAAGGACACCTTTGACACGCTGGAAGCCTTGCGCATCGATGATGGCAGTGTAGTGATCTTCGATCGTGAAGCGTGCCTATTCGGCTACCGCGAAAGCTTCTTCAAACGCTTAGGACGCGAGCAGTATGTGATCTTGAATGTCACCTTCCGCTTGACCAAGGCACCACACGCCTTGAACACCAGCTATGGCAACATCAGCGGTGAGCTGGTGCGCATGGGTATCAGCTCCCCCACCATCAAGGATGTGAGCGATGCGGTGATCGCCATTCGCCGCAGCAAACTGCCCGACCCAGCGGTGATCGGCAATGCGGGAAGCTTCTTCAAGAATCCGGTGGTTGCAGTTGAAGTGGCAGAACGGATCAAGCAAGAGCACCCGGACATGCCCGCCTATCCGGCTGGAGAAGGAATGGTAAAATTGGCTGCCGGCTGGCTCATCGAGAAAGCGGGTTGGAAAGGCTACCGCGCTAACGGATATGGTGTACACGACCGCCAGGCCCTTGTGCTGGTGAACCACGGAGGCGCTACGGGGAATGAGATATTCACGCTGAGCGGAGAGATCATTGAGAGCATCAAGGAACGTTTCGGAGTGGAGCTGGAAAGGGAGGTGAACATCGTATAGCTCTTGTCAGTGAACAGAACGGGGCCAATAGTCAAAGGCCGACAGCCCACAGCCATTGGCTGTTGGCCTTTGGCTATTGGCCCGGTTCCCCATGCCCCACCCGTGGAAGGTCCCCGGCGGGGATGAACGATCTTCGCAGCAGTGAAGCGTAAGACCCACAATGCATTTTTTGTTTTCGGCCTTGCGGCGATCATCGCTTGTTCGCGGTCGCATTTACTTTCTGTTGATGCGAAGTCGACAAGACCTACGCCATTGGTACTCGCCATTCCGCCCTGGGCGGTGGACACCAGCCATGCACTGAACCTGCCCTACGACAACTTACTTACAGTAGAAGGCGTGGCCTTGGGCAAGCGACTTTTCTTCGAGAAGGCGCTGAGTGGAGATGGAACCCTTTCCTGCGCCAGTTGCCACAAGCAGGAGTTCGCCTTTAGTGACCCACGCAATTTCGCCACCTCCTTCGGTAGCGAACGCAACAGCATGCCGCTGTTCAACCTGGCGTTCCAGCACTACTTCTTCTGGGATGCCCGCGCGCTCAGTTTGGAACTGCAAGCCTTCGAGCCGGTAAAAGCGCACCAGGAAATGAACGGCGACTGGCGCAAGGTGGTCGAACGCCTTCAAGCTCATCCGGACTATCCTCCGCTGTTCCAGCAGGCCTTCGGCTCATTGGTGGTGGACAGCCTGCATGTGGCCTATGCCTTGGCCCAGTTCGAACGCACCCTACTTTCTTTCGATTCACGCTTCGACCGTTTCCGCTACGGCGGTGACAGGACGGCTCTTTCCGCACAGGAGCAACGCGGCTGGAATCTCTTCACGGGGAAAGGGAATTGCGCCGATTGCCACATGCCACCGCTCTTCACCGACGGGCGTGTGGTGGATATCGGCCTGGATGAGTTGCCCGTGGACAAAGGCCTAGGCGAACGCACCGGAGTAGCCTGGCACATGGGCCGCTTCAAAACGCCGAGCTTGCGCAATGTGGCGGTAACGGGACCCTACATGCACGACGGGCGTTTCGGGACACTGGAGGAAGTGGTGGATTTTTACGCCACCGGGGTGCGCACTACCTCGACCACTCTCGATGTACACATGCAGCCTTGGGTGAAGGGAGAAGTCCTGTTGAGCAAGAAAGACCGTATCGACCTTGTAGCGTTCTTGAACGCACTAACGGATCCCACCTTCTTGAACGACACGGCCTTCCAAGTTGGACGCTGAACACGGCGACACTTGGCTAGGCCGGAACTGCGATATTCGACCCATGGAACGTAGCGCCCGATCCCGAACGGTTGTAGCCTTGTCCGCAGTGCTCGTGATCGTGCTGTTGCACAGCTGCCGCCGTGATGTGGATCTCGCCCCTTCGCCGCAGGCTAACACGCCCTATGAACTTCGCATTCCGGAATGGGTCACTGCCGATGGGCATTTGCCCTACCTGCCGTCCGATGATCCTTTGACCGTGGAAGGTGTGGAGCTTGGGCGGATGCTCTTCTACGAGAAGGCACTCTCCAACAACTTCACGCTCTCTTGCGGAAGTTGCCACGTGCAAGCCAATGCCTTCTCCGATCCGCGCCCCTTTTCCATAGGCACCGATGGCAGCGTTGGAACCCGCAGTGCCATGGCCATCGTGAACATGGCCTGGGACAATGCCTTTTTCTGGGACGGCCGGTCCACCAGCTTGGAACGGCAGGCCCTACTTCCAGTGGTGGACCACGCGGAAATGCGCAACTCCTGGTCCGTTGTAGCGCAACGGCTACAGTCCGACGAGCGCTACCCGGATCGGTTCAAGCAGGTGTTCGGAACATCGACCATAGACAGCATGCTCGTGGTGCGGGCCATCGCACAGTTCGAACGAACGCTCCTCTCCTTCTCATCGCGCTTCGATCGCTTCGAGTACGGTGGCGACAGTCTGGCGCTGACTCCGCAGGAGATCCGTGGCAAGGAACTATTCTTCCGTGGTGCACACTGCGTGGATTGCCACATGGGTGCTATGCTGAGCGACCACAGCTTGCGCAACAATGGTCTGGACCTGGTACACACGGACCTTGGCCTGGGTGGCGTTACCGGCAGCGCTTCGCACAATGGACGCTTCAAGACGACCACCCTGCGCAACATCGCTGTAACAGCGCCCTACATGCACGACAGCCGCTTCTCCACCTTGGAGGAAGTGGTGGATTTCTACGCCGACGATGTGCAACTCGACTCTCCCAACTTGGACAACCACATGTTCCCTTGGATGAACGGGCAGGTGGTGCTATCCCCACTGGACCGCAGCGATCTGGTGGCCTTCCTGCACAGCCTAACAGATCAGGCTTTCCTGACTGATCCGAATTTCAGCGAACCGCGATAAGAACGGCGGAGCAGTGATGGATCGGTCGCTATATGAAGTCATGTACAACGAGCGCTACACGGATACCCCGGCTGAAGATCCAGATGGCTACGCGGCGACGACTTTGCCCACGCAAGCAAGGGAACTTGCCGAAGATCTTTTGCCCATTTCCGGCGTGCAGGATGATGCCGTACTCCCCCAACACAGCCTACGATCCATTCAGGCATGCGTAGCGAACGGCACACAAGTGGACCACCTCGTTTACCCAACACACGGACACAATGTGCGTGGCCGTGATCGCTTGCAACTGATGGAAAAAGTTCTGGGTTACCACCGATCAAAGGATCATGCCCACGCGTTAAGTGGAAAGCGGAATTCAAAACCCTAGGCAACCGCGACAGGTACATTCACGTCGACCATCCCAAACAACCACTCCTAAATGAGATCATTCCTTACCCTTCTTGCCGCGCTTCCTTTGGCCCTAATTGCACAGACCACCACCCAAGTACAGGTAGGAGGCAGTCTGGTTGGCGGCACTGCGCCGTTCTACTCGCCCCAGAACATAACCATCAATGTAGGCGACATTGTGCAATGGACCAATACCTCCGGTTCCCACAACGTGAACGGCACCACGCAACTGTTCCCGGGCAACCCGGTAAGCTTCTCTTCGGGCGGCGTTGCCAGCGGAGGGTGGACCCATAGTGTCACCTTCGGTGTGGCAGGCGTATACAACTACCACTGCACTGCGGGCGGGCACTCGGCCACACAGTTCGGGCAGGTGAACGTGGTCGGAAATACCACGGTCGTGGAAGAGGTAGAACAAGAAGGGTCCATTTCCCTGTTCCCAGTGCCTACCAGTGGGAATCTGACCGTGGAGCTTGGTTCCCTCAGCATTCGCACGGCTGAAGTGTTCTCGCTGGATGGGCAGCGTGTCGCGAGCACAGCGGTGAACGGCAGTTCACGCGTTGATGTCCATGTGGGTGATCTGGCAGCGGGCAATTATTTCCTACGCCTGGTCACTGCAGATGGCCGCAGCATCACGCGACCGTTCCGCAAGGAATGATCATGGTGTGCGCACCAGCCGAATTGCCCGTGAGCTGAAGCCAGAACTCTGTACATGCGCCACGTAGGTGCCAGTCGGGTTGGAGGCCAATGGCACTTCGAACGCATGCTGTCCTTTGTTCAAGGGACCGTTATGCAGCACAGCCACTTGCCGTCCCAAAGCATCGAACAGGACAAATCGCACCGGTCCTTGTGCTGGCACATCCAACCAGATCGTGGTTGATGTAGAAGATGGGTTAGGCCATGCCTGAAGACCGAAAGAGGACGCTGTGGCCGTTGTGGGCACAACTTGGAAGATGCCGGTCGGTTCGGCAATGGTAGCAAGCGTGGCTATCGAGAGCTTGGCCAGTTTGTGGTAATACGGCACATCGAAATGCACCGTGCGGTCGTTCGGGGTATGATAGAACGGATTGCCGTCCGCACCGAACTCCTCGATAACGAGAATGGCCCCATAGCCTTCCGTCCAGAAGGCAGCATGATCGCTGTAGGTGGCGCCTGGGTTGGTCAGCAGCAGATCAAGGTCTATGTCGTAGTGCTCCCTGATGGCGAAGATCGAATCGGCCAACTCGATGGAATTTGCGATGGGGCGCGTGTGGATCCGGGCCTTCTTGTCAGCATTGCCGTCGTAGGCAATGGCATCCATGTTGATCACACCACGAATGAGCGCATCGTTAGCGGCCATGGCGCCCGCATAGAACTTGGCACCGAGCAGCCCCTGCTCCTCTTCATCCCAAAGCGCGAATACGATGGTGTATGCAAAGTCCGTGTCGCGTAAGATCCGTGCTGCTTCAAGAAGAGCCGCACATCCGCTACCGTCGTCATCTGCTGCCGGAGCGGCCGCGCTGCCTGCTGGCATAGCGTCGTAGTGCGCGCACAAGATCACGACCTCATCCGGGTAGGTGGTACCCAGCTTCGTCACGAGGATGTTGTTGCCCGTAGTGCTAAAGGTTTGTACCACGGGCTCGTAACCGAACTGCTGCAGCTTCTGGATCAAATACTCCTTGGCCACCTCATTGCCGTCGTTGAACTTATGGCGGCTTACGATCAGCTCTGGACCGTTGCCCACATCAATGGGGATCTCGCCGGAGATCTCATCCACCCAAAGCATCATGGAATCGATCCGGATCGCTTCGATGACCGATTGAACGACCGGGTGCTGGGCACTTCCAGTAGTGGAAAGCGCAAGAAGTACCAACAGGAAGAGAGTAGGCTTCAACATGACCCAAAGGTAAAGCACCTACAGCAGGCGCACCGTGGATCAGTATGCCACCACCCGCTCCACATAGGAGCGTTCCCTGGTGCGCAGTACTACGACGTAGGTAGCCGCGGTCTCAGGCAGTCGCACTTGCATGCTGCGCTGACCAGCAGGCGCTTGTTTGGCCACCACAGCACCGCGCAGATCGTAGACCTCGATGCTAACGATCCGGTCGCTCAGGCCTTCGATCCGCAGCAGGCCATCATGGACCGGATTGGGGAAGATGCGCACCCCCAGATCACGGAGATCATCGATGGCAACGGAAAGGTCTGTCAACTCCACCTCCTTCACCAGCACCGGCGAAGGTTCAGAAGCTTGGAACATGGTGCGCCACGCATCGATATCGGGTGTGTTGTATTCGAACATCTCCTCCATGTAACGCGGTGGTGCGCTCTGATACCACACCTTGGCCTGCACACGGATCAAGCCCGAAAAGCCATTCATGGGTACATGGTAATGCACCACATCGCTACCACTTCCCTCGATCCCTTGGGCATCCCGATTGAAGTCGATGTCCGAAGCTGGGACACCGGCGATCAAGGTCGTATCGTAGGATTGATGCGAGGTGGTGAATCCCAGTGGCGTAAGGCGGTTATCCTTCAACGCCAATTTGCCGCGTTCAAGCACCGTGGTCCTATCCCCATTCACGTCTCCCATCACCATCTCGTAGATCTGGGCCTGGCCGGGGTTGCGGATCACATCGTAATGTGGCTCCCAGGAAGCGTCGTGTCCATTCACCTCGTAGCTCTCATCCCATCCGCCACTTTGGAATAGGACATTGTCATTCGCGTCGCGCACGGTCAGCTCCACGAAAGCGCGGCGAGCGGGATACCCACTTGGAAATTTGTGCCCGCCAAGATTGGTAAGCTTCACGGCTATCCGCGCCGTATCCAGATCACGCTCCTCCACGTTCGCTTCAAGCAACAACGTGTTCTGGGTAAGCAGGCGGTTGGTGCGGGCAATGGTACTATCGAACTGCGCTGCGCTGGCGGTCAAACCAAGCTGTAAGCTGTTGTCACGCAATAGACCGAGCATGTAGCTGTTGGCGCCGGCCATGTGGTGCAATCCGTATGGACTGCGTCCATTGAGGAAGAGGTAATTGGCAGAGATCACGACGGCATCGTCGATCCTCGGAATATGGCAACTTTGGCAGGATATACCACCATCGGGATTGGTGTTCGTATTAAAGACCGAGTTGAGCCACTCGTGATAGGTGGCCTGCTCCACGAACTCATCGCCGGTAAGGTTGCCCTCCAGATCAGCTGTTTCGGTGATGAGGGTATGGCAACCCGCACACAGTCCAGCATCATTGATATGTACACCCAGCAAAGGTTCAAAGCCCACGAACGAGGTCATTGGCGAGCCGAATACATCGCCATAGGGACCATAGATCACATTATTCGTATCGAACTTCAACTCGCCGGAGAACAGGAAGCCCAAGCTATCCGCACTCTGCATGTGGCAGGCCAAGCATGAAACGCCGTCCTGCGCAATAGGATCCATGGCGAGTTCGGCCATGCTGAAATGACCTTCGCCCATGAGGAACTTATCGTAGCGCCCCATGGGGGCATGGCAGGAGGTACACTTATCCTCTAAAGCGGACTGGTTGGCAGGATTTACGCTGATCTCATGGCTCACCTTTGCCTTCCAGAACGGATCACGGGCACTGTTGGCCATCATGGTGCTGCGCCAATCGTCCATCACGTTCACATCATTCCCTTGAGAATCGACGCTAGCGTAGTTGTTGAACTCATCCGGCCCATGGCACCCGTAGCAGTTGCCACTGGCCATGAAGAAGTTGTTCTGACCAATGGGCAGGTCCAAGCCTCCGCCCCGGAAGGCATCGACCTCTTCCGTGCTGTGGTAACGCGCCTCGGCCTGGGGCACCTGGCCCTCTGTCCAGGCAACGAACAGAGCGACAACGCCCAGCAGGGCAGCGATCATCAGGATCCGTGCGTGGATGGCGTATCGTTTCATCATTGTGTAGCGACTGATTGGCGGAGGCAAATTACAATGCCCTGAACGGAAGGGTCATGCCATTCATACGCCCATTCGTGGGTTTGAACGCAAGTGGCAGGCTCGGAGTTCGTACGTCCCGCCTCATTCACCGAACGGTCAGCTGCCGCGTTGCGCGGATTTGCGCATCGTGGTCGCCTTCGCTTTGCTCGTACCAGCGGGTTTCGGGGCTGCCACTTTCGCAGCAGCCTTGGCCTTCTTCGCGCCAGCTGTGGTTCCTTTCTTGCCGCCCTTGGCCGACTTATCGGTGTCTTCAGCAACAACTTCTTCCTTTTCCTCTTTCTTCGTGAAGTCACCGGACTTCAGCAACAAAGCATACCAAGAGAACAGCTTGCGAACATCGCTCGGATAGATGCGTGCGCGGTCGTGCTCCGGAAGTGCTACACCAAGTTTGGCGAACAGCTTATCCTCTTCCTCCTTGGGATCCAAGCTGGCGCCTCCTTTTTCAACGGTGTGCAGGCTTTCCAACACCTTGCTCAAGGGTACGTCATCGCCCGTGGTGAACATGCTGATCTCTTCCAAGGAACTCACACGCACACTGCTGTGGATCGGAGTGCGCTTGCCATCGATGAGGGATTCAACGATGAGGGCTTGGCGGCCTTGGGCCACGATACGGTAAAGGCCAGGCTTGCCGGCTACGGAGATGATCTTGCTTAGGTCCATGGCGATTGCTTGTGTGGGCAAAGCTAACCACCGGCGGCAGTGCCGCGCAGCAGCAAGTGCAGGCGATTCAGGTCTTCTGCTTCTTTTTCCGCGCTGCAGGAAAGAGAATGTTGTTCAAGATCAAGCGATATCCCGCCGAATTGGGATGCAATCCAAGGTCCGTGGGGGGGTCTCCAACCATGTGCTGGTAGTCCTCTGGATCATGGCCACCATAAAAGGTCCATTGTCCTAAGGCATACTCACCATGGATGTATTTGACGGTATTGTGCGCCTTGTTCTCGCCCATCACCGTTACACCCGGCTTCACAAGGTCCTTGCGGAAAGCCGTGGTCTGGCCCATGAACCCGCGAACCACCTGCTCGTGGCTCTGGCACAACATGGTGGGCACAATATCCCATTTCGCACTGAAATCGAAGAGCGTGAAGAAATCACGTTCCTGACCGATGCGCGAATGGATGTCCGTGGCATCAATATCAGAGAACTCATAGATCATCGGGTCGGTGACCAACTTGAAATCCTTGAAGGCGTAAGTCTTGCCATAGTCGATGCGCTGCTGAGCCTGCGGGTCGATCGGATCGCCGTCGAATTCCGTCGTACAGATGTCCACCCCTTCAGCAGACAAGGCAATGTCGTAGGAATCCGTCCCCGAGCACATCGTGAAAAGGTAACCTCCGCCGGCCACGTAATCGCGAATGCGTGTTGCCACAGCGAGTTTCATCTGGCTCACTTTGGCAAAACCCAGGGATGCCGCCATCTCCTCACTTTCGCGCACTTGGGCTTGGTACCACGGCGCGTTGCGGTAGGCCCTGTAGAACTTGCCGTATTGACCTGTGAAGTCCTCATGGTGCAGGTGCAACCAATCGTACTGGGGCAATACCCCGGCAATGATCTGGGGGTCATAGATCCTTTCGTAGGGGATCTCGGCGTACTGCATGACCAAAGCCACCGCATCATCCCAGGGCTGGAAGGATTCGGGAGCATAGACCGCGATCTTCGGTGCTTTCTCCAGCTTGACCACTTCCATGTTCACCTCGGGATCGGAGATCTCGGCCAGGATCGCAGCGGCTTGGCCATCGGCGATCACCTGAAAAGTGACACCACGAATGCTACACTCCTGCTCCACGGCCTTGAAGTGCTCGATGAGGAAGCTTCCGCCGCGGTAGTTCAACAACCACTCGATCGGCAGATCACGTTGAAGCACCCAATACGCGATACCATAAGCCTTCAGGTGGTCGCGTTGCGTGCCATCCATGGGGATCAGCAACTTGGTGGCCTGGGCTTGAAAAGCGATGACCACAAGTACGATGGTCGCCAAGCGGCGCAGCAGATCAGAAAGGTGCGGTCTCGTCTTCGAAGTTGTTGTCATCGTTCATACGGCTGGATCGGGTAATGGTGCGGAACTGATCGCCGCCGGAACCACCCGATCCCATGCCACCACCGCCAAAGTTACCCGACATGGTCTCCAGATCCGTGAATTTGGCCAATTCGGGAACGAAGCGCAGACGCACGGTATCGATCGCACCATTCCGGTGCTTGGCCACGATCACTTCTCCCAAGCCCATGGTACTGCCATGTTCATCCTCGAAGATCTTGTAATACTCCGGCCGGTAGAGGAAACAAACGATGTCCGCGTCCTGCTCGATGGCACCCGATTCACGCAGATCGCTCAGCATCGGGCGCTTGTCGCCACCGCGTGTTTCAACGGCACGGCTCAACTGGCTCAAGGCAATGATGGGGATGTCCAATTCCTTTGCGATGCTCTTGATGGAGCGCGAGATGCTGCTGATCTCCTGCTCCCGGTTGCCACCCTTGCTATCACCACCGGCCGTCATCAGCTGCAGGTAGTCGATGATGATGAGGTCAACGTTGTGCTGGCTCTTTAAGCGGCGGGCCTTGGCGCGGAACTCGAAAATGTTGAGTGCAGGTGTGTCGTCGATGAAGATCGGCGCTTGATCGAGTTGGGAAATGTGTTGGTGCAGAATGGCGAACTCCGAATCGGTGAGTTCTCCCCTCCGAAGTTTCTCCGAACTGATGCCTGCTTCACTGGCAATGAGACGTGTAACAAGCTGGGTACTGCTCATCTCCAGACTGAATACGGCCACAGCACGCTTGTGCTCTACCGCGATGTTACGTGCCATGCTTAGCACGAAAGCGGTCTTACCCATGGCAGGCCTCGCTGCAACAATGATCATATCGCTGCGCTGCCAGCCTGCCGTTAGTTTGTCGAGCATGACGAAACCAGTGGGCACACCACTTACCCCACCGGTCTTGTTCTTGGCGCTTTC
>Ga0105045_10004740_pt1 | contig 11854 bp, 7 predicted proteins | sample MAT02_FD_78089 | JGI IMG/M metagenome (GOLD analysis project Ga0105045, IMG submission 78089) | Freshwater microbial communities from Lake Fryxell liftoff mats and glacier meltwater in Antarctica - MAT-02 (megahit assembly) | ecosystem: Environmental > Aquatic > Freshwater > Ice > Liftoff... | reverse complement strand
TTCATGAATCTTCCGTACATACGAGGGAACCAATGATATATACCTGCAAACATACCAAAGAAAGCTGCAACACCCATCACAATATGGAAGTGTGCTACCACGAAATAGGTATCGTGCATTTGAATGTCAATCAGAATTCCCAAGGAAAATACCTGTTAAACCACCAGAGATAAACATAGAAACAAAACCGATACAGAATAACATTGGTGTATTAAGACGAATGTTACCACCATAAAGCGTAGTGATCCAGTTAAATACCTTTACAGCGGAAGGAACTGCTATGATTAGTGTGAATACTACAAAGAAATTTGATATAAATGGATTTACACCCGACATAAACATATGGTGAGCCCACACAATAAATGATAGGAATCCAATAGCCAATATAGAATATACCATCGCTCTGTAACCGAAGATTGGTTTTCTCGCATGGACTGCCATTACTTCGGATACAATACCCATTGCAGGTAAAATAATGATATACACCTCAGGGTGACCTAAGAACCAAAATAAATGCTGGTAAAGTATAGGGCTACCTCCTACTCTATCCAATGCTTGACCCGCTATGAATATATCACTCAAGAAAAAACTTGTACCTAGACTTCTGTCAAATATCAACATAAAAAATCCAGATGCTAATACCGGGAAAGATAGCAATCCAAGGATAGCCGTTACGAAAAAAGCCCAAATGGTTAGTGGCATTCTCCAAAGGCTCATACCTTTTGTTCGTAAGTTTAATACTGTAGTAATATAATTAATACCCCCTAATAGCACAGAAACTACGAATAATGTCAAACTCACTAACCAAAGTGTCATTCCCGTACCTGAACCTGACGAAGCTTGTGGCAATGCGCTCAGCGGAGGATATGCTACCCAGCCACCTGAAAATGGCCCTGTACTAAGGAATAAAGAATAAAACATTACTATACCTGCCAAAAAGAAAAACCAATATGAAAGCATATTCATAAAAGGTGATGCCATATCGCGTGCACCAATCTGAAAAGGTATTAAAAGATTACTAAATGTTCCACTAAGTCCAGCAGTAAGAACAAAGAAAACCAAAATAGTACCATGCATAGTAACCAAAGCATAATAAAAATCTGGAGCTAATTTCCCTATTCCTGTGGCAGCATCGACTACTATCCATTTACCTAAAAAAGGTTTGATCCAAGTTAGACTTTCTTCTGGAAAACCTAACTGCATCCTAAAAACTACAGACATTGCTGCACCAATAATTGCCCAAATCATACCAGTTATTAAAAACTGACGAGCTATAATCTTATGATCCATTGAAAAAATATAATGGAAAATAAAATTTGTTTGATACTTGTCACCGTGATGATGCGCATGAAAATGATCATCATAACCTTGTTCTCTGATCAGAACATCTTCCTCCTGAATGATAACATTCGCCATTTTCTTAAATTTTATTTGTTATTTAGAAATAATTCTAAGTTCAGTTCTACGATTTTGTTCCCTACCTTCGGGTGTTTCATTGGTCTCAACAGGTTGCTCCTGACCATATCCACGAGAAGTTAATCTTGATGCATCAGCTCCAAGACCGACTAAATAGGTAAGTACAGATGAAGCTCGTTTATTAGATAAATCAAGATTGACTGCTGAATCACCTACATTATCCGTGTGTCCACCTAATTCTATTTTTAATGAAGGATATTCTTTTAATAATTTGCTCAAATTTTCAAGCTCATATTTAGACATTTCACTTAACTTGTTTGAACCAGTTTCAAAAAAAACATGCTTCAATTGGATATTTCTGCTTGCTGTACCTGTTGTATCTGTAAGAAAACCTGAAATATCAGATTTGAGTTCTCTTGACCTGGCCTTGATCTCGTAATCAAAAAGTTTTTTATCTTTATTGGGATCCTTATCTGTATTACGTATATTGGTGGCATAAAAAGACTTTTGTCCAGCTAACCACGTATCAAATTCCTCTCTTGTTACTACTTCCACTACCCTTCTCATAGAATAGTGACCTTTACCGCAAAGTTCTGCACAAGCCAACTCGTATTCAAAAGTTTCCCATCTTTGTGGTCCTGTTGGGTCTTCAGGGTCTGCAGGTACTTGCCATTCAGGATAAACTCTTAATTGTTCTCTAAATTCTTGCGTTGTTTTGACAGGTGTAAAAATGAAAGATGTAGGAATCCCTGGCACTGCATCCATTTTAACCCTAAAGTGAGGTAAATAAAAATTATGAAGAACATCTTTTGACGTAATTCTTACTTTTACCAAAGAATCTTTGGGGATCAAAATTTTATCAGTACCTCCCAATACTACGTCATCTAATGAATAATCATCGGTCCAGTCAATACCAAGAGAATTGTTTGCAGGATCTATCAATCTAAAATCTTTGTTCCCCAACTTTCCATCTGCACCTGGATATCTAATATCCCAAGCAAACTGTTGTCCAGTAGCTTCGATCTCAAGATATTGATCTTCTTCAGTCAAAGTTGGGAATATATTATTCCAAGTTATAAGACCATTTGCTACTAAATATGTCATTACGATTGCGGGAACTACTGTCCAGATCATCTCTAGTTTGGTATCGTGGGCAAAAAATATTGCTTTCCTTCCACTAGACTGTCTATATTTGTAGGCATACCAGAAAAGTAATATATGTGTAAGTACAAATACAATACCTGTGAAAAACAAGGTGATGTTAAATAAACTATCTAATTCAAAACCATGCGCAGACGCAGAAGTTAATGGACCGTATCCCAACATTTGGTTTTTATAGTAATACGCGGACCAAATACAACCAACAAGAAAGACAATCATAAAAACTACCAAAGCAATACCTTGAGTATTTGTACTTGATCTTTCTACGGCTTCTTCACCACGAATTCTAGCAGCTAACTCCGTCAATTTACCGATCTGGATGACGATAACTGCTAATAGAAAAATAATTGCAAATGCTATTAAATAAGTCATTTTATATTAATTATTTATTGTTATATCAATTTTATATTACATGGTGATGCATACTCTCTTCCAAGTATGGATCATTTTTAGGTACCAACGCTGATTTTGATAAAACTGTCAAACCAACATACAAAAACAAGCCTAAAAATCCAATAAAGGTACCAAACTCAAGTAAACCTGGGAAGGAAAATCCTTCAACAAAAGTACCTAATTCAGCAGCAGCGTGATCACCTGCGTGAGCTACATCACCTACTCCATGTCCTGCTTCTGTAGCATTACCATGCGCCAAAGCCTCGTTTCTAGTAATCAACGCTCCAGGCTTTATCATTAAAAAATAATCTATCCAGTGGCCTAACAATACTATTATCGCAACAAAACTCACTGAACCAAATTTACGCTTTGTATCATTTCTCATCAAGACAAAGAAAGGTACCAAAAAGTTTATCACAAGGTTACCAAAAAACAAAATTGGGTAATTATCGTATCTTTCTCTGAAGTAAATAGTCTCTTCACCGATATTTGCATACCATATTAACATAAATTGTGAGAACCATAAGTAAGTCCAAAACACACTAATAGCAAATAAGTATTTACCTAAATCATGAATATGATTTTCGTTTACTTCCTTAAAGTAATTGTTTGCTTTTAGGTAGATAATTAATAATATGGTCAATGCAATCATAGAAACAAAAGCACTAGCAGTTGCATACCATGCAAAAAGGGTACTATACCAATGAGCATCTATACTCATAATCCACTGCCAAATCATGGCTGCACTTGTAAAACCGACTATTGGCAAAAACATAGCCGCATAAACACGCATTGATTTGTGGATTTTGAATGAGCTATCTGCTACTTTATCTTCTTCTATAGATAATGTTCTAAATTTGTGTGCGAAAAAAGCCCAAGCTCCCACAAAAACTACAGTACCACCCATGTACCAATGTTTGTTAAGAAATGAAGCTTTACCACTTAATATCGGGTCTGCAGCTACACCTGCCTCGTCTCCCCAATGGTACAAATGATGCCAATGCATATAAACACCAACTGCAAGGATTAACATCAAAACCATTCCCACGAGTAGAAATGATGCATATGCTTCCCAAACTCTCTTAAAAGTAGTGTGCCATCCTGCATAAGCTGTGATACAAACTGCAATAAAAAAAGCAGCCATCAGCGATATCATGGTAAAAAACACTGAATTATGTAAAAAATTAGTCCAAAACCTAGTGTGAAATGCATCATCACCCATCCAGGTCAATATCATACTAACTACGCCTATAGCTATAGCTCCTAGTAAAACATTACGGTGTCCGCTTGATAGAGTATATTGGTTCATATCTTTAAGCTATTACTTTTTTATACTTTAATTATTAGTGTTGGTTTATTTTGCTTCCAATTTTATTAACCATCATGCTATCACTGACAACTTTAGCATCTGCTATAGGAGCTTGTGCTGCTTTTTGAGCCATTACAAGTGCATTTGGTACTTCTATATTATTTAAGGTATTCACCTTTTCGCTATATTCTAGCGTCTTGGATACTGCTTGAAGAGATCTGATATAATGAATCACATCCCATCGCTCTTCATAAGAAAGATTTTCACTATATCCACCCATAAGGTTTCTGCCGTAAATTAAAGTGTGGTAATAACGACCATTTGAAGACGTTATTAAGTCATCCAAAAGGAAATTTGCTGGCTGCACAGGATACTTTCCACCATCATCTCTTATTAGATATCCGGCACCATCACCTTTCTCACCGTGACAAATAGCACATTGTATATTATAAAGAAGTTTACCCTTTTCTAGCCCCGCTGTGGTAATCGGATAAGGATTGTTTACAACTTCAGCAATTGCCTTTAATCTATCTTCTTCATTATCAGCATAATAATATGGAACACTACCATTTGCTTTGTACGCAATACCTTGATGCGAGTGTCCTCCAGTGTGGTCAGAAGTGCCAGCATACCCACGAGCTATTGTACCGTTTATAGGTAATCTTGGTTGAACTGCTTTGTGGAGGTCATCTTCGGTACCATACCTGTTATTGTAATAATAACTATAAGTATTTATTTCATAAGCAACGGAGTGAGCCATATCCGGCATGTATTCACTTCCTGTTTGATTGCCACCAGCAGATTGACACGAAATCATCGATATCATTATCAATCCACCGAAAAAGCCTAACATTTGATATTTAATATTCATTGTATCTGAGCTTATATCGTTTTAGAATTTACTTCTGATGCACCTGTCGACTTGAAGAAAGATTCAGCCCTTTCTGCACTTACAGCACTTTTATCAAAAGCAATACAAAATTTATCGTCTGTAATTCTATCGTCAAGGTAAGTATTGACTACACCCGGTCCCAGTCCATTGATAATATAAAATGTAACCGTCATACCTATTGCTGAAAATAAAACGGTCATTTCAAAAGTTATCGGAATAAATGCAGGAACTGACCAGTAAGGCTTACCACCAAATATATTTGGCCAATCCTTTGTGAAAATCCAAGACATACCCAAAAAGGCAGTCAAGGTTCCTATCGCACCATATATAAACCCTGCTTGATGTAACCTTGATTCTTCTAATTCCAATATTGGATCCAATCCGTGTACGGGAAAAGGAGAATACACATCATAGATATCCAATTGATCTTTTTTAGCAGCTTTTACTGCCCTTAGCAAATCTTCTTCGTCATTATAAAGTCCGAAGATTACATCTGTTTGATTATTATTAGCCATTGAATAAAAGATTTCGAATTAATTAATGAGTATCTGAATGCTCTGACTGATACTTAGGTCCTTGCGTTGCGTTTTCACCAATGTACTGATCACCAGCAGATTTCAAAATTGCTTTTACTTCTGCTACTGCAACTACAGGTGCAACCCTTACGAATATAAGGAAAGCCGTAAAAAACAACCCAAATGTCCCAATGTAGATACCTATTTCTACCCATGATGGTGAGTACAAACTCCAGCTTGATGGTAAATAATCTCTTGCAAGAGTTGTCGCAATGATTACAAAACGCTCAAACCACATACCTATATTAACTACAATCGATAAGAAAAATGTCAAGGTTACATTTCTCCTCCATGATTTCTTCCAGAAAAACTGAGGAGATACAACATTACAAAACATCATACCGAAATATGCCCACCAATAAGGTCCCAATGCTCTGTTGAAAAAAGCAAACTGCTCATAAACATAGCCAGAATACCAAGCTATAAATAATTCTGTTAAATATGCTACTCCAACAATTGTACCCGTAAGTAGTATCACTTTATTCATCGACTCTATGTGTTCGATAGTGATATAATCTTCTAGTTTCAGCAATTTTCTGGTAATGATCATAAGTGTCAATACCATAGCAAATCCTGAGAAAATCGCTCCCGCCACAAAGTAAGGGGGAAAGATAGTAGTGTGCCAACCAGGAATCACTGATGTCGCAAAGTCAAAACTTACGATTGTGTGTACTGAAAGTACTAGTGGCGTAGATAAACCTGCAAGTACCAATGACAATGACTCCCATCTTTGCCAGTGTTTTGCCGAACCTGTCCAACCGAATGATAATGTGTTATAGATTTTCTTTCTCAATCCTTTTGCTCTATCTCTTACAGTTGCAAAATCTGGTACTAAACCTGTATACCAGAATAATAATGATACGGTAAGATAAGTACTGATCGCAAATACGTCCCAAAGAAGTGGTGAGTTAAAGTTTGGCCAAAGTGGACCTCTTGTATTTGGATAAGGCATAATAAACATTGCTAACCAAATTCTACCCATGTGAATCAACGGGAACAAACCCGCGCACATTACGGCAAATATCGTCATGGCTTCAGCTGCTCTGTTTACTCCTGTTCTCCATTTCTGTCTGAATAGTAGGAGGATAGCGGAGATAAGTGTACCCGCGTGACCGATACCAATCCACCAAACGAAATTGGTAATATCCCAAGACCAGTTGATGGTTCTATTTAGATTCCACGAACCAATACCTACCCAAATGGTCCAGATAATACAAAAAATACCAAAGGTCAACACTGCTACGGACAATACAAAACCTATTACCCAAGCCTGGGTAGGTGTTTTCTCCGTTGGCGAAATCAAATCTTCAGTTATCTGATGATATGTTTTGCTTCCCGTGATCAGGGGCCTTCTTAATGGACTTACAACAGCACTCATTGATTATATTTTGAATGTTATTTCGTAATTAAATTTTAAATTATGCATCAAAAGATTTGTCTCTGTTATTCACTTTCATGGTGTAAGTAACTGAAGATCTAACATTTATTTCTTCTAATGCGATATAATTAAGTGGTGATTCTAGTCTACTACTCAATATGCCTTCTTTATTATTCATATCCCCAAAGGTGATCGCACCAGTAGGACATGACGTCTGACAAGCGGTTTTCACATCACTGTCTCTCAATGACCTTCCTTCTGTTTTGGCGGTCAATTTACCTTCTTGGATTCTTTGTACGCAGAAGCTACATTTTTCGATGACACCTCTTGATCTTACTGTTACGTCAGGATTCAATACCATTCTAGTGAGGTTATCCGCCATAAATGGTGTGTCCTCTTCTTGAAGTTTAGGTTGATTCGCAGGAAAAAGATCTGCTTTTGTATAATCCAACCAATTGAATCTTCTTACTTTGTACGGACAGTTATTTGCACAATATCTGGTACCAATACATCTGTTGTAAGCCATCTGGTTAAGACCTTCGGAACTGTGGTTTGATGCGTTTACTGGACAAACATTCTCACACGGTGCGTTATCACAGTGCTGACACATCATAGGTTGATAGATCGTATTTGGATTTTCAACATCACCATAATAATATCTATCAATTCTCAACCAAGGCATTTCATGGTGGAGAGAAACTTCATGTTTACCTACTACAGGTACATTATTTTCAGACATACAAGCTATCGTACAAGCACCACATCCGATACATGCATTCAGGTCAACGTGCATTCCCCAATGGTGACCAAGTTCGTATTTTTGATCAAAACCACCATAAATCTGCTGTGCGTTAAGGTGTTGTGCATGCGCCCTTCTTTCATGAAGGTGCTCTACACTATTCTTAAGTTCGCTCACATTGGAGGTATAGATAACTGATCTATCGGTAAGTGCTCCTTGGAAACCTTTGACACCGGTGAAGTAATCAAAAAACACCAAAGCTGCTTCATCTGCATTAATCTCTTGTCCTGATTCTTTATCTATGCCTCGCACACCAATAGTGTGGTGATATTGAACACAAGAAAATTCATCTTCTTTTCCTGTTTTGTTAGAAACAGAAACAGAAGTATTATGATAACTAGGTCCGTCAGTACCAATTGTTACCAAATCATTTACATTAATACCAATATTGGAACCAGTTTGTCCTGCTTTCGTTCTACCATACCCCAAAGCGATGGAAACGGTACCAGGCATTTGACCAAACTGTTGAATAACAGGGACAATAAATTTCTGATCACCTATTGTAAGGTCTACCAAATCTCCATCTACTAAGCCGTTAAAACCTTCCATGGTTTTCACACCATCAAAATTGACTGGTACTGCTAGATAATTACCCCATGATGTTCTCGCAACAGGATCTGGCATTTCCATGAGCCATGGATTACCTGCATACTGACCATTTCCTAACTGAACAGTTTCGAAAAACGAAATTTCTAATTCTGATGATGCAGGTCTTGTAACATCTCCTGAAGCAGTGACAGCCGTATAGGATGGCGCTGTAGAAGAAGGTAGATTAACTACTCCGTCATGGATGGCACTATCCCAAAAAGTTTGGAAAGATGCAAATTCGCTTTGTGCAGTGAATGCTGTATTTTTCCAAGTATCTTTTAGGTACTCATAATACGGCTGACTTGAATTCAAATCTACCGATGTACTTCCTACCCAAGTCAGTATAGATAACTCTGCCTGACGAGTATTAAATAAAGGTGCAATAGTTGGTTGAATCAAAGTTAGGTGCCCTTTTTTGGCTTCTACATCTCCCCAAGATTCGAGGAAGTGATGCGTAGGCGCAATTATGTCACACAATGAACTTGTTTCATCCATTACAGTTGTAAATGAAACTTTATTTTTTACTTTTGAAATATTTGCTTTTAAGTCTTTGCTAAAAGCTGAATCGTATAAAGGATTTGCCCCGTAGAATATCAACAAGTCTACACTTCCACCTTTTATTTCACCAACTAAAGCTTTGATGTCTGTATCGCTACCTTGTCTTTGGTATGATGGTGCCGACATATCAATGGTAGTACCATAATTGCCCAATGTATTGTTGATAGCATTTACCATCAATTGTTCATTGACATTATTTGAAGCACTGATAATCAATGACTTACCTTGTGCAGCTTTGAGTTCAACAGCTACCTTTGACAATGCCATTTTTGCTCTATCATTTAAGCCAGATGACGATCCACCTCCTACTATTTCGCTATAAAGATGTGCAATAGCCACACCTTGCTCTGAAGGTTTTACTAAAATCCTGTTATCTGCATTGGAACCTGTCAAAGACATGTGACTCTCGACTTGTATATGTCTTGACATCTTTGCATTGGCGATGTCATTTATTTTTCTACCTTTAATATAGGCTGCCGCATATTCGATAGGAGAAATCCATGTTCCTAGGAAATCAGCACCGAAGCTAACGATAACTTCAGCTTTATCGAATTTATAACTAGGCACTACTCTTTGTCCGAAGTTTTTAGCATTTGCATCTAATAGTGCAGATGATGAAACGGGATCATAAGAAATGACTTTGGCGCTTGGATATTTTGTTGTCAACTCACCCAAAGCTCTTTTTGCTGTTGGGCTCATTACCGTATTTGTTACTATTCTAATACCTTGTGAAGATTGCATTGTTGTCAACATCACCTTGTCAACTTCAGACCAATCTGTATCACTCCAAGAATCACCTGATTTCAATTTTGGACCTGTAAGTCTGCTTGTATCATACAGGCTCAATACAGAAGCTTGGGCACGTGCAGATGTTCCACCTCCTGTGATAGGAGAAAGGTCATTGCCTTCTATTTTGATAGGACGTCCTTCTCTAGTCTTCACTAATATGGGACAATAGTCTCCACCATTTACAAAAGTAGATGCATAATAATTTGCAATACCTGGTACAATAGTATCAGGTTTTACGACATAAGGGATGGCCCGTCTGATCGGAATATCACAACCTGCTGCAATGGTAGCTGCTCCTACACTAAACCCGAGAAACTTAAGAAAATCTCTTCTGTTACCTGCCAATGAAGCTGGCATATCCGAGTATGATACCGATTCGTCAGCAAATTCCTTATTAGCTAATGCTAAGAATTCGGCATCTTGTGTTAGGTCTTTTTGCCCTATCCAAATATTATCTTTCTGATTTTTCATGAATATATTAAGATTAATATTTTCTAAAATATGATTATAAAAATAAGGTAATTAGTAATGACATTTTTGACATTCCAAACCTCCTATATCGGATACCGTTACTTTATCTCTTTTCCCTGCTGCCATCTCTTCGTGATATTGAGTATAATTAGCATAATAAGGATTGTCCTTAAACTTCACTTCTGTTTGTCTGTGACAATTGATACACCATCCCATAGATAATGGTGAAGCTTGTTTGACGACTTCCATTTCTTCTACTTTACCATGACATGTTTGGCACTCTACTTTACCCACGGTCACGTGTTGAGCGTGATTGAAATATGCATGATCAGGTAGGTTGTGGATTCTTGTCCACTCTATTGGGCCTTGCACTTTCTTTTTCACCTCGTTCGTTAATGACTTTTTGATATCAGCCCATTGCTGTTCAACTATATTTTCGCCATCTTTATTTAGCGCTGCGAGTTCTTTTGCTTTTACGTATTCATCACCAATCCATTTTGCATAGATTGCTTTGATTTCATCTTCTGTTTTATTATCGTAATTTTCGATATAAGTATTCGTCGTTGGGTCGTAACCCGTTGATACGAATATTTTTGTTAATTCGGCAGTACCGTATTGAGAGCCTACTTTGATTGCTCTGTGACAGTTCATACAGGTATTTGCTGCTGGAATACCAGAGTGTTTTGATCTACGTGCGCTGTCATGGCAGTACTGGCAATCAATTTTATTAACACCAGCATGTGTCACGTGTGAAAACTTGATCGGTTGATCTGGCTGGTATCCTTCCTGACGACCCAATGCTGTGGCTTTATTTACAGTCGTGTAAGCTCCTAGAATAACAAGTGTAAATAGAAGGAAGGTAACCACACCTTTTGAAGATAGTATCTGAGCGATGGTTTTCTTTTCGACATACTCTCCATCTTTGGCAGCGGCAATCTGATTAAGATTTGAAATGATTTTGGTCAAAAGCAAGGCCAAAATTGCTAGGACCGCTGCAATAATTAAATAAAGTGGAAGATTACTCTTTTCTTCTACTGTTCCAGTTACTGTCGTGGCTGCCACAGCCGGTTTTACACCATATGTACCATCATAAATACCATTAATGTAGGCAAGAAGGTTTCCAATCTCATCATCTGTAAGATTAGGAAAGGCTGTCATGGCAGCTTTGTTGTACTGATTGTAAATCTCAACCGCTCTAGGATGCTTTTTTTGAACCATCGCTTGAGAGTTTCTTATCCATGCGTAAAGTGCCACGTCATCGCCCCACCTTGCCTGAGATCCACCCAGCCCAGGACCCGTAGCTGCAGTTCGCATGTCTTTACTGTGACAAGCTGCACAATAATTTTTAAATAACTCCTTCCCAGTATCAGGATTTGCCTGTGCTGACATTCCAACGCTTAAAAACGCAATGAAAATGGTTATTATCGACTTGATTATGAGATGCTTATAAATCATCATGGGTTTATCCTTATTAGTGTTGAATTTAATCAACGTAATTGTAATAAAAATGTAAAATTTTAAAACT
>Ga0105045_10004739_pt1 | contig 11855 bp, 10 predicted proteins | sample MAT02_FD_78089 | JGI IMG/M metagenome (GOLD analysis project Ga0105045, IMG submission 78089) | Freshwater microbial communities from Lake Fryxell liftoff mats and glacier meltwater in Antarctica - MAT-02 (megahit assembly) | ecosystem: Environmental > Aquatic > Freshwater > Ice > Liftoff... | reverse complement strand
CGTGTGGTTTACCCGCACCACGGTGCAGCAGTGATCCAGAAGCGCGAGAAGCGCAAGATCGACGGTGAGACGCTCGAGTACCTGGTGCTGCAGATGGCCCACGGCGAACTGACCCTGTCGGTGCCGGTGGACAAGGCCGACGACGTGGGCATGCGCCCGCCGATCGGTTCCGAGGAGGTCGAGGATCTCTTCGAACTGCTCGGCAAGAAGGACATTCGCGAGCCCGCCAACTGGAGCCGTCGGTTCAAGAACCACCAGGAGAAGCTGAAGTCGGGTGACGTCTACCAGGTCGCCGAAGTGGTGCGGAACCTGGCGTTGCGCGACCAGTCCAAGGGGCTGTCCGCAGGCGAGAAGTCCATGTTCGTCAAGGCGCGCAGCGTCCTGGTCTCCGAGTTGAGCTTCGCTCTCGACGTCAGCGAGGACGACGCACTGGCCAAGGTGGAGGCTCAGCTCGCCCCCGTCGCGGACTGAGCGGGCTCACGACGCCGAACGTGTCGGATCGGCCGCGCCCGACCCGGGTTCTCCAGTTCATCGGCGACACCGACGTGGTTGCGCCACACCTGGCAGCGATGGCCCTTCACCGGGCGCTCGCGGTGCGGGGTCTCGAGGTGCGCACGTTGGCGTTGGCTCCCGGAGCGCACGGGGGCCTGGAACAGGACGTCCCCGCGATCGCTCCGGGCCGGCGTTCCTTCGCTGCGAGGGGGGCTGCACGAATCGAATCGAAGTGGGCCGATGTCGTGGTCGTGCACGGTTCGCGTGCGTTGACCATTGCGACGCTGCGCCCCCGTTGGGCGAGCTCACCGGCCCGGGTGATCGCGCTGTGGCAATCGCCCGACCAGGACGTGGCCCCCGGTCGGTCCGTCGGTCGGCGCCTCCTGGCTGACGCCGACCGCGTGGTCGCCGCGAACCCGGCGGTTGCCGAGCAGTGGTCGGTCCTCTTCGGGGGGCTCGCCCGGATCGACGTCGTGCGAGCTGATCTGGAGGATGCTCGACGACCGATCGTCGACGGCGAGGCCTGGTCAGACCTGCTGGTCGGTACCGCCCAATGAGCCGTCCCATGTCGCCCCGTCCCATGTCGCCCCGGCTCGTTGACGCGCTCGCGGTGCGCACCGTGGCCGACGCAGGAGTCGCACTACCCTCGACCGGGTGGATGTGGACCTCGTGAGCTGGACGCGCCCTGCGCGAGCTGTGGGATCCGCCCGGCGGGGATGTCGCGTCCCGTTCATCGGCCAGGCCCTGTTGGTGGCGCTCGCCGCAGCAGCGGCGCTGCTGCTCGGTGGGTGTGCCGACACCGGACCGTCGGCAGAGGTCGACGACGGTTCGGGCTCCACCCCCGACGACATGGCCGCGCCGGTGTTCCCCGATAGCGGTGTCGTCCCCGCCGGTCTGCTCGTCGAGGGATTGGTGTTCGACCTGACGAACCGGCCCGTCAGCCTGGACTACTGGGCCGCGCCGACCGACCAGGCGGAGTGCGCCGCCGGCGCGATCGTCGACGCCCTGGGCGCCGAGCGGCTCTCCTCTGCGGGGTACCGCCCCGGCGTCGTGGGTGCTTCGTTGAACGACATCGACCTGAGCCTGCAGGAGCGGGAGCTCGTCGCTGATGCGGTGCAGGAGTGCGTCGACATGGTCGAGGCGGTGGCGGCCATGTTCTACGGCGACGGCCGCATGCGTTCGAGCATCGCGTCGTGCCTGGCCGAAGGTCTGGGCGAGCGGGACCAGCTCCGGCCGTTCGTCACTGCGGTCGTGTTCGGCGCCGCCGTCGACCCGTTCGCCGACGACTCGGCGCTGGCCACCGCCCTGCTGGACCAGTCGGTGGTCTGCGTGCCCGAGACCGCCTTCAACTGGTCCGATCTCGACCTCCCCGGTGGACCGCTCATCCTCGACGAGAATGCACCCGGTGGGGCGCCGGGCTCGCCGTTCGTCGATGACCAGCCGGATCCCACCACCACGACCACGCCGTGACGACCGCCCATGACGGCGTTGCGCACACACCGCTGAAGGACCGATGAACGCTCTGCTGTCCGCCATTCCCAGTCCGCCGAACTCCGAGCTGGTGATCGGTCCGTTGCAGTTCCGCTACTACGGGCTGGCCATCGCGATCGGCGTGCTGGCTGCGGTCGCGATCGCCCGGCGTCGATGGGAGGCTCGGGGCGGCGACCCCGAGGACGTCACGACCATCGCGATCTGGGCGGTGCCCGCCGGACTGGTCGGCGCCCGGCTCTACCACGTGATCACCGATTGGAACCGGTTGTACTCCGACGGCCGGTGGTGGCCCGACGCCCTGGCCATCTGGAAGGGTGGCCTGGGAATCCCCGGTGGTGTCCTGGCGGGGGTCGCGGTGGGGGTGCTGGTGTGTCGCCGCATCAGGATCGACTGGCGCCACGTCGCCGACGCTGCTGCGCCGGCGATCCCGGTCGCCCAGGCCATCGGCCGGCTCGGGAACTGGTTCAATCAGGAACTGTACGGGCGGCCGACCGACCTGCCGTGGGGACTCGAGATCGATCTGCCCGAGGGCTACCCGCCGGGCACCACCTTCCACCCGACGTTCCTGTACGAAGGGCTGTGGAACCTGGCGCTCGCTGCGCTCATCATCGCCGGCGGACGCCGTGTGGTGCTGAAGCCCGGCAGATGGATGGCGATCTACGTTGCGGGCTACGGACTGGGCCGGCTGTGGGTCGAGTCGTTGCGCATCGACGTGGCGACCGAGTTCCTCGGGTTGCGGGTCAACATCTGGATCTCGCTGGTGGCGATCGTCGGTGGTCTGCTCTGGCTGTTCTGGCGCGGCAGTCCGCTGGACCGAGCCGCCACCGCTGAGTTGCGGGCGGGCGGCGACCCCCAGGCGCACGTCGGTGGCCGCGACGGCACCCTCGTCGACCTGGAGGGTGTCACCGACGACGACATCCACCGCGCCGCGCAGGAGATCGAGCCCACCGACTCCGAGCCCACCGACTCCGAGCCCGGCCCTTCTGCCGAGCCCGAGCCCGAGTTGGGCGCCGACGAGCGCGATCAGCGGTAGGCGGCGCGCACGGCGTCGGAGAACGGCGGCCAGGCCGCGACCGCCCAGTCGGCGAAGGGGCGGTCGGTCAGAGCGATACAACGAACCGAGGCGTCGGGGTCGACCCACAGCATCGTGCCGCTCCCCCCGAAGTGCCCGAAGGTGGACGCCGATGCGGTGGCGCCGGTCCAGTGCGGCGACTTCGTCCCGCGCAGTTCGGGGCCGAGGCCCCACGGACAGGGGTCATGTGTGCCCCACCCGGGGACGACGCCCGCCAGCGTCGGCAACTGGGGTTGCAGTGCGTCGCGCACGGTGTCGTCCGCCAGCAGGGTCGGCGACACCATCTCCTCACTGAAGCGCAGCAGGTCCTCGACGGTGCTGTGCAGGTCCTTCGCCGCCGAACCGCGAAGCTCGCTGCGTGTCATCGCCAGGGGTGCGAGTACCGCTTCCTGCAGGTAGTGCTCGAAGGGAATGCCCGTGGTGGCAGCGATGTGGTCGGCCAGTGCGTCGTAGCCGGTGTTCGAATAGATACGACGCGTACCGGGCTCGGCGAGCACCGTGTCGGCATCGAATGCGAGTCCCGATGCGTGGCAGAGCAGGTGACGAACCGTCGCTCCCGGGGGGCCGGCCGGGTCGGCGAGGGTGAACGCTCCTTCCTCGACCGCGACGAGCGCTGCCCACGCGGCGCACAGTTTGGTGATCGAGGCGAGGCCCACCACGTGATCGGTGTCACCGTGGCGGTGCACCGTGCCGTCGTGTCCGACCGCTGCGGCGGCTGCGAACTCAGCGCCCCAAACGTCGATCGTCGACAGAGCGGTCTCGTGGCCGAGGTTCGCCCCCGTCGCGCTCATCGGCTCCGCCGGAGGTGCTCGACCGGACCGGTGCGAGCACCGTGATGCCGCCGGGTGGGGGGTTCACCGGTACGATGGTCGAGATACGACAACGCTGAAGAGGACATGACGACTACCTTCGACAAGCTCGGTGTGGCCGACGACCTGTGCCACGCCCTCACCGAGCGGGGCATCGACTCCGCATTCGCTATCCAGGAGATGACGATCCCCGACATTCTTGCCGGTCGGGACGTGTGCGGAAAGGCCAAGACCGGGTCGGGCAAGACCCTGGCCTTCGGACTCCCGCTGCTGCAGATCATCCCCAGAGCCAAGCCCGGCCGCCCCACTGCGCTGGCGCTGGTTCCCACCCGGGAGCTGGCCACGCAGGTGCGCGACGAGCTGTTGCCGCTCGCGCACGCGCGCGGCGTGCGCATGATGGCCATCTACGGCGGCGACCCGATCGACAAGCAGATCAAGTTCCTCAAGGACGGCGTGGACTTCGCGGTCTGCACCCCTGGCCGCGCGATCGATCTGATCGAACGCGGCGACCTCTCGGTCGCTGACGTCACCCACGTCGTCATCGACGAGGCCGACCGCATGGCCGACATGGGCTTCCTGCCCCAGGTCGAGTGGATCCTGCGCAACGTCGAGGGCAAACATCAGACGCTGCTGTTCTCCGCCACCCTCGACGGTGTGGTGGACAGTCTCGTCCGGCGTTACCAGCACGAGCCCAGCCGTCACGAGGTGGACTCCAAGGGCGTCACCGTCGAGCAGATGACCCACCGGTTCCTGACCGTGCACGAGATGGACAAGGCCAAGGTCGCGGCGACCATCGCCCGCAACAACGGTCGCACCCTGGTGTTCACCAACACCAAGCACGGTGCCGATCGGTTGGCGGGCAAGCTCGACGACCTGGACGTCAGCGCAGCAGCGATCCACGGTGACCTGCGCCAGAACATGCGCGAGAAGGCGCTGCACAACTTCTCCACCGGCAAGCTCCAGGTCCTGGTCGCCACCGATGTCGCCGCCCGCGGCATCCACGTGGACGACGTCGACGTGGTGATCCACTACGACCCCCCGACCGACCACAAGACCTACCTGCACCGCTCGGGGCGTACCGCCGGGCGGGGGAGTCGGGCCTGGTGGTGTCGTTGGTGCTGTGGAACCAGGAGCTCGAGGTGAAGCGCACGCAGAAGCGTCTGGGCCTCGACATGCCGTTCGTGGAGATGTTCTCCAACGACGAGCGTCTGACCGATCTGGTCGCCTTCGACCCCGACGCCGCCTGAGTCGCGGCCCGGACGGCCCGCCTGAGTCGCGGCCCGGACGGCCCGCCTGAGTCGCGGCCCGGACGGCCCGCCTGAGCGGCGGCCCGGACGGCCCGGACGGCCCAGCACGCTTCCGAGCAGCCACCGACCGAGCTTCGTCCGTCAGGTGACGCATTCGGTCACCTGACGGACGAAGCTCGCAGGTGGGCGACCACCAGCGCTCGGCGAGCAACTCGGTCCGGCTGAAGGTCAGTTGCTCGCCAAGTGGTGCAGCAGGGCGATGACGCTCATCGCGTCCAGCACCTCGTTGCGCTCGACGACGCAGCGCACCGTGTCACGGTCCAACCACTCGACCCGCTCGGTCTCGTCGCCATCGGGGGCTCCGACCTCGGTCGCTCCGTCGGCTGCGTAGAGCCAGAAGGTCTGTGAGGACTGCCCGGCTATGGGCAGGAACCGCTGCACCAACCGCAGCGGTCCCGGGTCCCAGCCGGACTCCTCGACGCACTCGCGGCGAGCGGCCTGTTCGGGTTCCTCGCCGGGGTCGACCATCCCCGCGGGGATCTCCCAGGCCCAGGCGTCGGCCAGGAACCGGTGGCGCCAGATGGCGAGCACGCCGCGCTCGGGATCGGTCACCAACACGCCGGCGGCATCCGGCCCCGAGATCGCGTGGTGCTCGTAGCGCCGGTGGCCGGGCACCTCGACATCGACCAGTGACAGCGTGACGAACGGGCTGGAATAGAGCTCGCGCTGGCCGTGCACCAGCCATCTCATCGGGGGACCTGCCACATCGGGTCGGACCCTAGGGCACAGTGGTGCGATGCCCGCCCGTCAGTCAAAGGACTCCGGTGCCAGATCGTTGATCCGGTCCCATGAGCGTTCGGTGCCCGACCAGCTGCGCCGGACCGGTGGCGTGCACTACACCCCGCACGATGTCGGGTCACAGGTGCTCGACCTGGCGATCGAATCGCTGGGCGGGCTCCCCGGTGCGGTCTGTGACCCGGCGTGCGGCAGCGGCGCGTTCCTGCTCACCGTCGCCGAACGACTCGTCGCCGAGGGCGTCGGCGCCCACGAGGTGCTGCGATCACGGATCAGCGGGGTCGAGCTGGACCCGCAGGCTGCGGCGACGGCGAGACAGGCGCTGAGTCGTTGGGCCGCCGAGCACGGCGAGTCGGTCGGGCCGGAACAGATTCGAATCCACCAGGGTGACGCGTTGCAGATCCCCGCCGGCCGCTGGCCCGGCCGGCCCGACGGCGGGTTCGACCTGGTCATCGGCAATCCGCCGTTCCTCAATCAGCTGTCGCTCGCCACCGTCCGCGGCCCCGCCCGGCGATCGGCGGTCGCCACGCGTTTCGGACCGTTGGGGGCCTACACCGACGACGCCGGACTGTTCCTGCTGCTCGGACTTGAGTTGCTCGCCGCCGACGGGGTGGTCGCGATGATCCAGCCACAGTCGGTGCTGTCGGCGCGCGACGCGGCGCCGGTGCGGGCGCGATTGCGCCAGGAGGGTCGACTCGTCGCTCTGTGGGCACATCTCGGCACACCGTTCCCCGACGCGGACGTGCACGTCTGCGCACCGGTGGTGCGCCGGGGCCGGGCGGCACCCGAACCGGCTGGATCGACGGTCGGCGATGTCGCTCAGGAGGACGCAGACGGTGGGTCGGCGCACGACCGGGTGCAGGTGGTGTGGGACGACGAGACCGAGGTGCACCATGGCGCCGCATGGCTCGCAGCCGGCGCGCCGCGATGGGGGGCGCTGCTCGGGGCGGCCCGCGGCATCCCCGACATACCGCTGCTGCGTGGCCGACCGCTGCGCGAGGTCGCGACCGCGACCGCAGGGTTCCGCGACGAGTTCTATGCGCTGTGCGAAGCACTGCGTGTCGCTGCACCCGACGCCTCGGGGGAACGCCCCGATGCGGGGTCGCCGCGGCTGGTGACGGTCGGGATGATCGATCCGATGCTGTTGCGTCATCACAGCGCGCAGCACCGCATAGGTGGGGCCAGGGTGACCGCACCGACGGTGGACATGGCGGCGCTCACCACCGCACACCCGCGTGTCGGGCGGTGGGCGGCTGCGCGGCTGCGCCCAAAGGTCCTCGTCGCCACCCAGACCCGGATCGTCGAGGCCGTGGCGGACCCGGAGGGCGACTGCGTGCCCATGACGCCGAGCATCAGCGTGGAGCCGATCGACGACCTGATCGACGTGTGGTACCTGGTCGCGGCCCTCGGGGCGCCGCCGGTCGCCGCGTTCGCGGTGCGCGAGCATCTTGGAACCGGTCGGTCCGCATCGGCGCTGCGATGGTCGGCCGCCGGGGTGTTGGAGGTGTCGCTGCCGGTGGACGCCGAGCTATGGGACCGCGGCGCCGCACTGGCCCGGGAACTGCACCGCCACGACCCCGCCCCGACGACGCCCGGCACGGCGGTCACCACACGCCAAGCGTTGCTGGACGAGTTCGGCGTGGTCATGACCGAGGCCCACGGGTTGGCCGGCGACCACCCGGTCGTCGCGTGGTGGTCAGAGCGGATCCCGCGGCGCTAGGATCAGCGGTTCATCAGGAGTGGCCCTTCGGGGTCCGGCAACCTGGGACGGACACCCAAGGTGCCTTCTCGCTTCGGCGGGGATGTGGCGGACCCCTGTGGTCAGCAACCATGTGTCCGGGAGCCCCGTGGTTCGGGGTCCAGGATGTCGGAGCGCGAGCACGTCCCGGTGAGTGCCAGGGTCCGGTCGGCCGTCCGGACCGACCGCCAGGACCGATCGATCGCCAGGACCACCCGACGTGACACCCGCACCCGCACCACGAGGACCCAGGACGCCCGTGCCGGCGTCGGGCGCGTGGACGCCGGGGGATCCGCTCGGTGGGCGCCGTTTCCACACGGTCGGGCACGGGCGTGGGTTCCAGCTCGAGGGCGGCGGGTCGCTGCCCGAGGTCCAGATCGCCTATCAGTCGTGGGGCCGGCTCGACCCCGGTGGCACCAACGCGGTGCTGGTGTGTCATGCGCTCACCGGCGACAGCCACGCAGCGGGTCGCGCCGGTCCGGGTCATCCCACCCCGGGGTGGTGGGACGCCCTGATCGGCCCAGGCCGGTGCTTGGACACCGACCGCTACTTCGTCGTGTGTGCCAACGTCATCGGCGGGTGTCAGGGATCGACCGGACCGTCGTCGATCGATCCACGCACCGGATCTGCCTACGGCTCGACGTTCCCGGTGGTGTCGATCCGCGACATGGTGCGCGCCCAGGCATCGCTGGCAGACGAACTGGGGATCCTGCGCTGGCACAGCATCGTGGGTGGGTCGATGGGCGGAATGCAGGCGCTGGAGTGGGCGGTGATGTTCCCCGACCGGGTCGGTTCGCTGGTCCTCGCCTCCTCGACCACCCAGGCCTCGGCACAACAGATCGCGTGGAGCCACATCGGACGGTCCGCGATCGCTGCTGACCCTGCGTTCTGCGGCGGCGACTACTACGACCAGCCACCCGGAGCAGGACCCCATGGTGGACTCGCAGTGGCGCGGATGACCGCGCAGGTCACCTATCGCAGCGACGAGGTCTTCAACGACCGTTTCGATCGCAGCCTGCTCGGGCCGCTCGAGTTCTCCCTCGAGCCCGTGTTCGACGTCGAGGGTTACCTCGACTACCACGGCGAGAAGCTCGCCCGCCGTTTCGACGCGAACAGCTACCTGCGTCTGAACCGTGCGATGGACCTCCACGACGTCGGCCGTGGACGCGGTGGTGTCGAGCCGGCACTGGCCCGGGTGGCCGCCCCGACGCTGGTGGCCTCGGTGCGCAGCGACGGGCTGTACCCACCCGATCAGCAGCGACGCATGCACGACGTGTTGCGCTCGGGGGGAACTCCGAGCACGTGGGTCGACATCGACTCGCCGCACGGACACGACGGCTTCCTGATCGAGACCGCCCAGCTCGCACCGAAGATCACCGCCTTCCTGGAGGAGCGCACGTGAACACCCCCGATCCGACCGTTTCCGAGCCGACCGTTCCCGAGCCGACGGGTCCGGGGGCGCAGCTGGCACCCGAGACCGTCGCGGTGCGCACGGGGCGCAGCGCGAACGGGTCTTCGCTGGCACCGGTCATCTGGGCGACGTCGACGTTCGTGGCGGAGTCCGTCGACGAGGGCCGCCGGCTGGCGACCTCGACCGCAGCGACCACCTTCTACAGCCGCTACGGCAACCCGACGGTGAACGCCTTCGAGGAGGCCATCGCCGAGCTCGAGGGCGCCGAGGCGGCCCGTGCGTTCGGTTCGGGGATGGGGGCGATCGCAGCGGTCGTGCTCGGACTGTGTTCGAAGGGCGATCACATCGTCAGCCAGCACCAGCTGTACGCCGGGACCCAGATGCTGTTGCAGTCGGTGTGTCCGCGCTTCGGCATCGAGGTCACGTTCGTCGACGGCACCGACCCCGAGGCGTGGGAAGCCGCGGTCCGACCGGGGGCGACCATGTTGTTGTTGGCCGAGACGCCGGCGAACCCCCGTCTGGACCTGGTCGACCTGGACCGGCTGGGCGCCATCAGGGGACCGATGACGGCGGTCGACTCGACGTTCGCCACGCCGCTCGGCCAACGTCCCCTTGACCACGGGGTCGACCTGGTGATCCATTCCGCGACCAAGGCGATCGGTGGTCACAACGACGTGTCGCTCGGCGCGGTGGCAGGGAGCCGGGAACTGCTGGACTGGGTGTGGGGATTCGCCGTGTTGCAGGGTGCGAACGCCAGCTCGTTCGATGCGGCGGGCGGTCTGCGCGGGCTGCGCACCCTGGGGGTGCGCCTGCGTCAACAGACGGCGACCGCCGAAGCGCTCGCCGAGGTGCTCGAGGCCGATGACCGTGCGGTCGAGGTGCGTCATCCGAGCCTGGCGTCGCACCCCCAGCGCGAGCTGGCCCAGCGCCAGATGCGTCTCTCGGGTGGCCTGCTCACCTTCGATGTCGTCGGCGGACTCGAGGCTGGTCGACGCTTCGTGGAATCCACCCGGATCTGCCAGCTCGCCACCTCGCTGGGAGGGCCCGAGACCCTGGTGACCCACCCTGCGTCGACCACGCACGTCAACCTGCTTCCCGACGAGCTGGCTGCGGCGGGGATCAGCCCGGGCACCGTGCGCATGTCGGTGGGTCTCGAGGACACCACCGACGTGATCGCGGACGTCGTGGCAGCGCTCGGGAACGCTGCCGCCGGAGCATCCTGAGCCCGGCACTACGCTGTGCGCGTGTCGGGGATCGTGACCTATGAGATGGCGGTGCCGACCCTCGGTCTCTTCGCCCAGCTGGCCGATGCCGGCGATGATGCGTCCCGGCGACTGACGCTGGTGATCGGCGCCCTGTTGGCGCTCGCAGTGGTGATCGGGGTTGCCACCGTGGTGTTCTGGCGACTCAGCGAACCCGACCGCCCCAAGGCCGCGCGCGGCGAGGGCGAGAGACCCGACGCGACTGGTGCGGCCGAATCGGTGGCGACCCCAGCAGCGTCAGATGCGCAAGCACCACCAGCTTCCTCGAGACTCCCGGGTGCCGCGTCCCCGCCAGCCGGGAGGGCGGGGGGTCATGATGACGAGTCGGATCCGGTTCCCGGGGTGTTGCCCATGGTGCTGGCCACCGGATGGGGGTCAGGCCCACGCCCGGCCGAAACCGCCGACCCGGAACGGTTCGACCGTTCGATCGCTGCGATCGACACGGCGAACGCCGGGGACCCCAACACCGTCGACGTGGATGATCAGCCCTGGCCCAAGGAGCTGTTGCACAGCCATCTGATGACGATGTGGCTGTGGCGCCTGGACCCCGATGCCTCGGAGCTCGCCCATCTCGCAGCGCGAGCGCACCACTTCCGGCGTTGGACACGGCCACGCTCGGACTATCCCGATGGCAGGGCCGGCTACCTGCAGTGGCGCGCCGCGGCGAAGCGGACCCACGCGACGGAGGTCGCGGAACTGCTCGCAGGACACGGCTTCAGCCCGACACAGACCGAACGGGTCGGTGCGGTCATCCGCAAGGACGGGCTCGGTACCGACCCCGTGGTGCAGACCCACGAGGATGCCGTCTGTCTGGTCTTCCTGTCGACGCAGCTCGAACAGGTCGCGGACCAACTGGGTGACGAGCGCATGGTCGGCGTGCTGGCCCGCACGATCCCGAAGATGAGTCCTGCGGGGCTGGCGGCGGCGGGTTCGCTGCCACTCGATGCACACGGAGCGCAACTGCTGGCAGCGGCGGTCGAGGTCGCGTCCGGCGAGGACCGGTCCGCGTCCTGATCCCGTACGCTGTGGGAGCACGAGCCACCGACGGAAGGATCTCCGTGGCCGACGAGAGCTACGCGGATCATCGCCAGGACACCTCGCCGCTGTTCTCGATGGAGGCAGCCGACAACGCCGAGGTGGTCCCGACCCACGTGCCGCGTGGTCCGGAATCGATGTGGACCACTGTGGCCAACCCCGACGTCGTCGAGGAGGTCGGGGGAGCTGGCGCGAGCCACACCACCCCCGGGCCCGGCGGCGGAATCGGCACCGCTGGTCCGGTGCCGCCGCCGTACGTCGCCGACGACCAGAATCCGACGTCCGGTGCCGGTCCGGACCACGGCGGGTACGCGCATGCCGGCGACGAGGGCCGTGGTCACGCCGACGCTGGGTCACCGACCGATGACGACGATGCGGCGTGGTTCAGCATGGGTTCCGTCCGGCCTCCCGAGGGCGCTGCGCCATCGGCACCGCGGCCATCGGCACCGCGGCCATCGGCACCGCGGCCATCGGCACCGCGGCCCTCGACACCGCGGCCCTCG
>Ga0105045_10004736_pt1 | contig 11857 bp, 6 predicted proteins | sample MAT02_FD_78089 | JGI IMG/M metagenome (GOLD analysis project Ga0105045, IMG submission 78089) | Freshwater microbial communities from Lake Fryxell liftoff mats and glacier meltwater in Antarctica - MAT-02 (megahit assembly) | ecosystem: Environmental > Aquatic > Freshwater > Ice > Liftoff... | reverse complement strand
GGCAAGCCGGATTTTTACGGTTGGTTGCGGGGGGTTTGCCATGGCAAACCCCTACATCATGCCTATCTGACCCTAAAAATCGGCTGACCAACCCCATTTATGGGGTTTCGGTCACATAGGCAGGTGGTTCACCGCCTGCCGTTGCTTTATTTATTCCCCACCACCGACCACATCCATACAATCTTCCCTAGCGAGTGCTGTGGGTGGGTTGGTGCAATTGCCCTTAAAATCGTTGCGACCCACGCGCACACCCGCATCGCCATTGGCAAAAAATACACCTGCACCCGCGTTATTCAAAATGGCATTGCCCGTAATGCTCACATCGCCCACCGCATCAATATATACCGCGTGTGAGGTATTGAAGGTGATGAGGTTGCCCCCACCGCGTTCTTCTGTGCCGACAAAAATCGTATCGGCAGATTCAGAGAGGCGCACGCCATTAATCGCATTGGGCAAAGGCGCTTGCCCAGTAATATCAGAGCCGATAAAATTACCGATAATCGTCACATTACCAGTCCCTTCATCGCGCACCACCACGCCAGAAAAGCCATTGCCACTAATTACATTCCGCGCCTCAATGACATCACCACCGACCAGCACCTCACGCGCACCCATTTCGATGACCACCCCGCCAAAGCTGTTGGGAACTGCCAATTTGCCCGCCCAATCGGTGCCGATGAAGTTATTTTGGATGACCATCCCGCGTGCGCCAGCCCCATTTATCGCCACACCAAATTGACCGTTGCCAGCGATGATATTGCGCTCGGTGGGCAATAATCCGCCCACTTGGGTATCGGTTGCGCCGTTAAATACGCCAATCCCAGAAAATCCGTTAGGGATGGCATACTCCCCCGCCACATCCACACCGATATAATTGCCCACAATCACCGTATCGCTTGTGCCAATATCCGACACCAACACGCCTAGCTCGATATTGCCACTGATGAGGTTGCCCATGCCTTGCTCGCTCCCACCGATAAGGTTGTTGGATGAGCCGTTTTCGATGCTCACCCCAGAGAAGGCGTTGGCGATGCTATATTCGCCCGTGATGTCTGTCCCGATATAATTGCCCGCCACCTGTATATCATCCGCATTGTTAATCACCAACCCTACTTGCAGATTGCCAGAGATGATATTGCGATGGGCATAGTTTCCATCCCCCATCCTGTTATTATCTGCGCCTTCACGGAAATAAACCCCCGATAACATATTGGGAATCGCATACGTGCCTGTGGGGTCTGTGCCGACCAAATTACCCAAAATCTGGTTGTCGTGTGTGCCTTCATCGCTCACACGGATGCCGAGTTGGGCATTACCACTAATCACATTGCCCAAAACGCCGATTTCCCCGCCGATAGTCACATCGCTAGAGCCATCAGAAATGCCGATGCCCGATAATCCGTTGGGAATAGCTACCGTGCCACTGGCAGAGATGCCGACATAATTATTTTGCACCAAGGCAAAATCGGAATTGCGGATGAGTATGCCCATCTCCAAATTCCCCGCGATGATATTGCGTCCCTCGATGTCACCCACCTGTATATAATTACTGTCGCGCATGTATACCCCAGAGAGTGTGTTGGGGATGGCTTCATCACCTGCGGCATTTGTCCCGACAAAATTAGCATTGACCACCGCATGAGACGATTCAATCAGCAAAATGCCCATCTCGCCATTGCCAGACACAACATTATGCCTCACAGACCCGCCGTTCATGGTGGCATCGAAATAAATACCAGACAGATTATTGGGGACGGCGGTCTTGCCTGTGGCATTTATGCCGATGTAATTATGGTGAATGTCTACTATCGCCAAATCGTTGACCCACACCCCATAACGGGTGTTGCCAGAAATGACATTGCGTGATTCTGTCCCATCACCTCCGATAGCCACCCCAGACACATCTCCGCGCACAAAAACACCGATGTCGTTGGGGGTGGCTTGTGTGCCATTGGCACTAATGCCAATATGGTTGCAGGTGATGGTCACGGCATTTGCGCCATCCACATAAATCCCTGCGCCTGCCACAAATCCGCCAATCGTCAACCCGCGAATGATGCTACCACCTGCTTCTTCGGTCAGAAAAAAGCCATCGCCATCGGTATTTGTGCCGTCTATCATCACGCTCATTTGGGTGGATGTGGTCTCTGTGGCACAATCGGCTTCGCCATCAATGAGGACGGGGCTGGTGATTTCTGGCAACGCCGATTCGAGAGCCAGTGTATAGGGGCGCGGGGCATCTATGAGAAAGCGGATTGTTCCCCCGCCGTTGGCATTGGCGCTGAGGATTGCCTCGCGCAGTGAGCCATCGCCACTATCCTCAGTGGTGGTAACAATAATTTCCCCCGCTCCCGCATGAATCGGCATGGCGATGAGGCTGGTGAGGCTGATAATAATAACGACAAAAATCCATTTTTTGAGATGTGTCATGGTATTTATAATCCCTTCTATAATCACCTATATATGAACAATTATAACACCCATTTTTGCGTGCGTCAGACAAACGGTGGTCAAACGTGGGGACGTATCTGTTGATATAGACGATGCGCCCATGTGGATTATTCCCTATTGCCAAATATTGGGACATTGTGCGGACGTGATGATGCTGAACGGGACGAGGCGTGCCTCATCCCTACCTGCCCTACCTACCCTATTCTTCTTCTTCGACAACCTCAACATAGACCATGCGGTTGATAATGGCGATGAGCGTGGGTTCTACAGTGGCAAAATCGCCCGCCACGCCAACAATAGCGACCACATCATCCGCCGCTTCGCCCACTTGCGCCACTATCACAAACGCCCCTTCTGGCACAGAATCCAGTGTAAGCGGGGTATAATAGATGGTGTAGCCATTGTCTTGTGCCTCATACACAAACACATCGCCTTCATTGGCAAATTGGTTGTATAACGCGGCAAATACCGATAGGGCGTTGACTTCTGCTAAGTTCATATTCAGCAAATCGGCTTTTTCCGCTACCTGAACCGATAGCTCGTCTGGGGCATATTCTGTCGTGATGTCGCTGAATTTGTCTAATACCTCTTGGCTCACAGAAATATAAATGCCAGAATCCAGATTCACTACCCACGCGCTAGGGATGGTGGCAATAAAATTGCCGTCCTCGTTGGTAACGACTTGTTCCATCTCGGTGGTGTCATCGGCGGGGGGCAATGGGCGTTCTTGCAAATTTTCTGTGATAAATGCGACTGTTTCGGTCACATCATACCGCTCAACACTTGCCTCGCCAATGGGGTTATATTTTATCTCATCTACGATACGGAACAGAATTTCGAGTTGGTCGGCGTATGGGGTAGCAGACATGCCCAATGATGATAAGGTGACGGCATAAAATTCGCCATTATCATCCACAGCATAGACATACCCTGCCACGTTGATTTGTCCCACAGATATATTAAACGAATATGTCTGAAAGCCCAAGTCAAAACCTGCTTGAAGCACATCTTCTGCCAGAGGCGCATCTTCGATAATATCTGTAGCATCGGCATAGACCTGTTGGGCAACGGTCAACAAGTCGGTGAGGTCATACTCTAATGCCACCAACGTACTATATGGATACACGCGGATAAAATCGGTGGCGGTACGAAAACTGAGTACAACCACCCCGTCTATGATATTGGTAACTAGCCCTTCTGGGTAAGAAACCTCGATATTATCGAATGAGATACTCTCGGTGAATTCTGCATCGGGATCAATAGGTGGGGTATCTTCTTGGGCAAAAATGGGCATGGCAACCAGCGCCAACATCACCACAAGGGTGAGCAATAACAATTTTTTCATGCGGGAGTGTCTCCTATATATGGGGAAAATAAAAAACAGTTCCTTTATAGTATATGCCCAAAACTATCCCATAAAAAGCGACTATCCCCATACGCCCAGTAGCCGATTGCACGCCTATCCGCAAAAAATAGCCCCTTCAGTGGGCTTCAAAGTCGAATAGCCTGTGGCTTTGAGCCATAGGCGAGGCAAATTGCCCAATTTTGCACACTTCATTTCACATAAGATGTCTAATATGAATTTTGTCCTAAAAAAACAGCAGAACCACCTATTAACAGGTATAATAAAAAGATATGTTGATGAGAGATATCATATTAAGGAATAAATGGGTGTCAGAGGACACCCGCTTTACACCGAAGTTCTCGCCCTTCGGGGATATTTAGACGCTTATACCTATACGAGAGGAGTGCTGTTTTCCTCTACTGCCTCTTAGTGGCGTAGTTTGCAAACAGTGAAAAATCTATGAAACACTTAATCATGAGTCTGATTTTTTGCACGTTATTGCTCATGAGCGGGGCGATTGCTACCGCTCAAGAAACGACACAACTCGCCGCCACCCTAGAGGTGCTAGAAAGTGGTGTGGAGGTGTTGCGCGTGAATACCGCCAATTGGTTGCCGATTCGCCTAGAGGCGATTGTCGGGGTTGGCGACATGATTCGCACCGATGCCACCGGGCGGGCGCGAATCACCTTTTTTGAAAATGGGACAGATACCGAGCTAGAACCGAATACGACCTATAAAATTAATCAGTTTGAAGCCACTGCCGATAGTTTTACCCTACAAGGTGAGGTGATAGCGGGTCAGACACTCCAACGACTGGGCAGATTGTTGGATGCCAATTCTAGCTACACCATCATCACACCGGGCATGACATTGGTGGCGCGTGGGACAGTTTTTCGGATTCGGGTAGAAGACGATGCGCGGTCTGCGATGTTGGTGGACGAGGGCGCGGTGGATGCCGATAACCCCGATGCCAATGCCAATGCCAATGTGGGTGCGGGATTGGGGATACGTGCCGATCCAGACGCGCCCCTGAGCGATGTGGTGCGTGCCAGCACGTTTGAGCAACTCGATGCCGCCCTCGATGGATGCACCGCCTCCCTCACCACCGCCGATGATGTGAGTATCAATGTGCGGTTTGCGCCAAACCGCGATGCCGACCTGCTCGGTAGCCTTAGCGCCGATACCATTACGGTGTTATATGGCATAACCCAGACCACCAAATGGTATCGCGTGATGTTTGATGATGGATTCGGCTGGATTTTATCGTCCACCGCCCAAATCGCCCCATGCGCGGGATTGCGTACTTTCCCCGATGATTATACGGGCGAAGATGTCCCTGTAGATACCCCCCCCGCCGAAACCACGCCAGACGCGCCATAAGGCAATCATCCCCACCCTAATTTTTTGGGGTGGGGATGGTTTATTTTTCCCACACCGATTCGCCCGCCAATATGCGCCCCACTTGGGTGGTAAAATGCCCAATTTTGAGCGGATAGCCAATGAACGCACTAAAGCCCATCTGCCGCGCACGGATAATTTCATCGGTATACACACTACACGCCACAATCGGGGCATGGATGCCCCATTCACGGAGCTGATGCAACACGTCATACCCTGTCAATCCATCTAAATTGAGGTCGGTGAACACAATATCCACCACCGTCAGGCTTTCCACCGCCTGCGCGAGTGTGGTCGGGTCGCTCACGGCGGTATAGGTAAAATTGACCCCCGTCAACAATTTTGCCATAATACTAATATTGCTTAGGGTGTCGTCTATAATAAGCGCATGGGGCATAATTTAGTTACTCCGCTTCATGCTAACAAAAGAATATAGGTATTATATCACCACCTACCGATGTGTGCATGAGGGTTTTGATGCATATTACCCACCCCAATATTTGCCCATTCCCGCGCAAAACGTTACAATAGGCTAAACTTTTTTGCAGATGAATAGGACTTTTTGTGATGGACGAAAAAGTACAAGGTTTTCATGTCTCGCGGGTTTCACGAGAAAAATATCTATTTGAGACCGACCAATTTAACTTTTTTGGCAAGGCAACTATCGGCAATTTTCAGGCGGCACGCCGTTTTGCCACGCGCATGAACCAACGCCGTGATATTAGCAATTTTCCCAATGAGAGTATTTCGCCCAGCCAAGTCAATGCGGTGGCGCTCATTCAGGGCATCACCCAGATTGTATTTCGGCTCTATTGCGCCAGACACCCGCAATTGCTCCAGACCGCCCTCGCGCACTTGGGTGAGCAATTTGGCGATGACCTGCCCAAGACCATGACCAAATTTTTAGAAGAATTTCCGCCACAGCCTGTTTATTCGCGCACACAAAACATCCCAGACTACATCACAGGCACATACCAATCGCGCCCCAACCGCGAATCTGCGCTCGAAGAACTCATTTTGCTGTGGCTATCCAACCAGAACCCGGCTTTTTTGCCATTTAACGAAATTTTTGGCGATGATGCGCTCAAGCAACAAACCGCCTATGGTCGCCTCACATCAGACATCACCCAATATTTTTCGGCAGTCGCAGAGGGCGATGCTGGCGGGGGACGTTTTCCTGCGGGGATGAATATCATTGACCTGTTGCTAGAACCCGCCAGACTCGCGCCCTATTCTTTAGAGGCACAATTACGCCTGCTGGCAGACCGTTGGAGCAGTGTCATTGGCGATTATATCTATAATATGCTCACCGCAATGGATATTTTGGCAGAAGACGGACGCACCACCCCCACTGGCGGATTTGTCACGGGGATAAAAGGCGAAACGCCGATTATTTCGTTTGATAGCAATGTCTATGCCGAAACAGAAAATTTTACAGCCGACAAAGAGTGGATGCCCAATGTCGTCATGCTCGCCAAAAATGCCTATGTATGGCTCGACCAATTGAGCCGTGAATATGGCAAGCCCATCACCACACTCGACCAAGTGCCAGATGCCGAATTGGATAAATTGGCAAAGTGGGGCATGACGGGCTTGTGGCTCATCGGCTTATGGGAGCGGAGCGTCGCCTCTAAGACGATTAAAAATCTGTGTGGCAACCCCGATGCCGTTGCTAGTGCCTATTCGTTGATGGATTATCGCATTGCATCAAATTTGGGTGGGCAATCTGCCATCGAAAATTTGCGCCATCGGGCATGGGAGCGCGGTATCCGTTTAGCCAGCGATATGGTGCCAAATCACATGGGCATAGATAGCGACTGGGTGGTGAATCACCCCGATTGGTTTTTGGGATTAGACTATTCCCCCTACCCCAATTACACCTTTAATGGGGTGAATTTGTCGCATGATGGGCGCGTGGGCATTTACCTAGAAGACCATTATTATGACCGTACCGATGCGGCAGTCGTGTTTAAGCGCGTAGACCACAACACGGGCGCGGTAAAATACATCTATCATGGCAATGACGGCACATCTATGCCCTGGAACGATACCGCCCAGCTCAATTATTTGCACCCACAAGTGCGCGAGGCGATGATTAGCACCATTATCAATATCGCCAAAGAATTTCCGATTATCCGCTTTGATGCCGCCATGACACTGGTCAAAAAACACATCCAACGCCTATGGTTTCCAGAACCGGGTGCCGGCGGGGCGATTCCGTCACGGTCAGAACACGCCATCACCCGCGCCCAACTAGACAATATCATGCCAGAAGAATTTTGGCGCGAAGTCGTAGACCGTGTCGCCATCGAAGCGCCCGATACCCTGTTGCTCGCAGAGGCATTTTGGCTATTAGAAGGTTATTTTGTCCGCACATTGGGGATGCACCGCGTCTATAACAGCGCCTATATGAATATGTTGCGCGATGAAGAAAATGCCAAATATCGCAATGTGATGAAGAATACACTGGAATTTGACCCCGAAATTTTGCGCCGCTATGTCAATTTTCTCAATAATCCCGATGAAAAGACGGCTGTGGCGCAATTTGGCAAAGGCGATAAATATTTTGGCGTGACCCTGCTCATGCTCACCTTACCGGGTTTGCCGATGATTGGACACGGGCAAATCGAAGGCTATGCCGAAAAATATGGCATGGAATATTACCGTGCCTATTGGGATGAGAAGCCAGACCAATACCTCATAGAACGGCATGAGCGCGAGGTGTTCCCCGTTGTGAAAAAACGCTATGTGTTCGCGGGGATTCCACACTTTTTGCTGTACGATTTTTATACCACACACGGCGGGGTCAACGAAAATGTGTATGCTCACAGCAATCGTGCGGGTGATGAGCGCGGGTTGATGCTGTTTAACAATAGCCCAGAAAATACACAGGGTTGGATAAAAATCTCTGCCGCCTATTCGATTAAAACGGGACTTGGCGATGAGCGCACCCTCACCCAACGCACCCTAGCCGATAGTTTGGGATTGCTCGATGATGGGCGCTACTATTGCATTTTTAAGGATTATAAGACGGGGCAAGAATATATCCGCAACGCCAAATCGTTGAGTGACAACGGATTTTATGCCGAGTTACAAGGCTATCAATACATGGTACTCATGGATTGGCGCATTGTCGAAGAAACGCCCACCCATCAATATGCCCAAGTGGCGGGGTATTTGGGCGGACGCGGTGTCCCAAGTGTGCAGAGTGCCATCCGCGAATTGGTCGTAGAGCCGATTCGGGTGCCGTTCCGCGCCCTTATCAACAGCGAATTTTTGGGCAAGCTGTGGGGATTACGCAACCCCGCAACACTCACCGTCAACCAAAAATCGCCCATCTTAGCCGAATTCGCTACACGACTCACCACCTTGTTAGAGGCGATACATGCCTTTATTGGCACAGAATTCACAGGGAAACTTATCCCAGATGCCCTGTCACCATCCGAAAAAACCATGTTGATCCGTGAGCAGGATTTTGTCAATGAGGGTGGCGCAACCCTCCCCAGCGATATACCAACCGTGGATATTGCCCGCATTGTTGCCGATACCCAGGCACAATTGGTCAGTTTACTGCAAGTCCCTGCCCCACAAACCCCTGCCCTTGCCAATTTGTGGGAGGCAAAAGGTGAAGATGCGGGACTATGGGCGGGTTGGATAGTGTCGCTTGTTTTGGAGAGCATTGGCACGCCAGACCAAGCCCGTAGCTGGATGGATGAGTGGTTTTTGAATCGTATCGTCCTTAGCGCCATGACCGAAATGGGGATGGATGCGGGCAATGCCGATAAGATCGTCTTTGCGCTAAAACTCGCCACCATCGAGCCTGCGCCACTGCTCAACGAACACCATAGCACGCCCGCCGATTTGCTCAATTATGCCCTCAATGACCGCGATGGTCAGGGACTTTTGGGGGTGAATCATTTCCAAGATATTGTGTGGTATAGCGGAGATGGCATGGATTTATTGGCGCTGTGGTTATTGGGCGTGGGCGTGATGTCTGCCGATGACGATGATGCCCGTGATGCGCGTGAGACGGCAGTCGCTTCCTTATATAGTGCGTCCAAACGTGCCGATTATCAATTGGAAAAACTCAAGGCGTTGCTCAAAACATCGGCAAACAAATAATCACGGCGTAGGGGCGTAGGGGCGTAGGGGCTTGCCATGGCAAGCCCCTACTACAACCCAAAACACGGTTATCAGGCTGTAGGGGAGAGGCATTGCCTCGTCCCACATTTTTATCCCCCACCCTCACGGCACAAGCGTCAGAATGCCATCGGCTTCTTGCACCACCCACCCCGTTTGGGTACTGGTGAGGACGTGCCACCATGTATAGCCATCCGCCTCCACGGGTTCACCGATGATTTGCACCCGTGTCCCAGAACGGAGTGTTTGCACACTGCGCGAATTCACAGTGGCATTATCGCGCATTTCGAGTCCTTGGTCGTTGGTATAGACGGTCACATACGCGCCAATCTGAAAATCGTTTAGGTCAACTGCCTCTAGCCATACCTCACCTGCGGCACTTTCTGCTGTCCAGCCACGAATCCCGTTCCAATCTATCCGCCACCAGACAATGCTATTTTCGCAGATGGGTCCTTCGAGCAGGGTCATTAATCCGCCTAATTCGATAAAATCCACCTGTGCGCTATTGACCGTAGGCGATTGTCGCACCCGATTTCTGATCCCAACCGGTATGAGCCGTACCAAATCGCCCACCGCAAAATACGATGTGGCTGTGCCAGCACATACATACGGCACACGAGTTACCGATGATTGGGCATAGGGGGTAACGGTGCGTGTGGCGGTGGCGGGCAACAATAACGGGGTTTGGGTGCGAGCAAATGCCGTTTGGGTGGCATAAAATTGCTCTGCGATGCGTGTGCCACGTTCATCCACCGCATTGGTTGGTGTTGGGCTGGGGCGCGGGGTATGGGTCGCGCTAGGGGTGGTGGATGGTGTGACCGTATGCGTGGGCGTGTCGGTTGCTGTGTCAGTGGGCGTAACCGTTGGCGCATTTGCTGTTTGGGTGGCGATGCGGGCGATGGTCGTGGATTCGATGCGTGCCTCTAGGGTATTTGCCAGCGATTCCGCCTCTGCGGTGCTGGTATTGATGCCCGCAATCGTTGCTTGTGCCTGTGCATTTTGGGTGACGGCACGTTGGTCTGATGAGAGCGTGGGCGTATCGGTAGTGGTCGCAGTGGCGGTATCGGTCGCGGTGGGTAAATCGGTATTGGTGGCAGTGGGCGTATCGCTCACCACAATGACCACCGCAGGGCGTGAGGTTGGTACTTCTGTGGGTGTCACTGCTGGATTATTATTTCCCCCAAGCGCCACAATCGCCCCCCCTACCCCAATCACCACCACCACCACCATCATGATTATCCACAGGGCGGCATTGCTTTTTTTCTTGGGCGATGCGCCATAAGTCGGTGGATAGGGTGTGCCGTATTGGGGTGGCGGTGTGCCATACGGTTGGGGTGTGCCATACGGCTGTGGGGTCGGATAGGGCGTATTGCCGTAGGGCGTGGGCGGATTTTGGTTCATCATCCCTGTGCGAATCACACCCGATGGCGTTGGCGTAGGTGATTTTGGCAGGCTAAACGTAAAAAATCCGGTTTTCGATTCTGCTCCGCTCATATCCGCAATCGTGTGATGAAAGGCTTTGGCAAAATCGGTGCAATTGGGATAACGGTCTTTCGGCTCTTTTGCAATCGCCCGACCAATCACTTCGGTGAGTGCAGATGGGACGGTGGCGCGGATGCTATTGAGCGAGGTCGGCATTTCGTTGAGATGTTTGTGCATGAGCGCGAAAGGCGTATCGGCTTTGAAGGGCATTTGCCCCGTGAGGACGGCATACATCAATATGCCGAGTGCATATTGGTCAGAGGCAGGCGATACCGGGTCGCCCTTCCATTGTTCAGGTGGCATAAAACTCGGTGTGCCGATGGTGGCGCCCGTGTGCGTGAGTGAACTGGTCTCGCTCATCAGCTTGGCAATCCCAAAATCCACCACATACGCCCGACCCTGATGGTCGAACATGATGTTGCCCAGCTTTATATCCCGATGAATCACCCCCAAGCTATGGGCATAATCCATCGCACTCGCAATTTGTGTGAGCAGTTCATCCGCCTCTTCTAAGGAAGGGAGTGGACGATTTTCGGCTATTAGCCCGTTGATGCGTTCTTGCAAAGACCCGCCTGTGAGGTAGCGCATGACGATATAGGTATATTGCCCCTGCTGTCCATAATCGTATACAGGGACGATATGCGGGTGTTCTAGGCGGGCGGCGGTTTGTGCCTCGCGGTTGAATCGCTCCAAAAACCCCGCCTCTTGTGCCATTTGTGGCAACATCACCTTCACGGCAACGGTGCGGTTGAGGGCGCGTTGCATGGCACGATACACACTGCCCATGCCCCCCGCGCCGAGCATTTCCACGATTTGATATTGTCCTAGTTGTTGACCAATCATTCCATCGGTTGTCATGTCGTTTTTATCCCGTTTTTTTCGTGCAAAAATCATACTCGCACGTCACTATTTTAACACGACTTGCCGATTTACGCCCCACTCCCAACCCCCTTCCCAAAAAATTGGAGCGGTTGTACGGATGTGATTAATCGCGTCCCTAAGCCTAAAATGGGTTTCTCCCCCTTTCTCCACGCAGTGGGG
>Ga0105045_10004735_pt1 | contig 11858 bp, 11 predicted proteins | sample MAT02_FD_78089 | JGI IMG/M metagenome (GOLD analysis project Ga0105045, IMG submission 78089) | Freshwater microbial communities from Lake Fryxell liftoff mats and glacier meltwater in Antarctica - MAT-02 (megahit assembly) | ecosystem: Environmental > Aquatic > Freshwater > Ice > Liftoff... | reverse complement strand
GTGAAAGGCAATCCGAGTGATTGAAGGCTATCCTTTATGCCATTGACGATTTTCGATCCGGTTTGTTCCAATGTTTCATAAATTTCCGGAGTATGGTGCAGGTGATTCAGGATAGCCAAACCCGCTGCCATGGCGATTGGATTTCCTGACAAGGTACCAGCCTGGTAGACCGGCCCTTCCGGAGACACAAAATCCATGATTTCCTTTCGGCCACCATAGGCCCCAACAGGCATCCCTCCTCCTATGATTTTACCCATGGTGGTCATATCGGGGATTACTCCCAAGTACTGTTGGGCGCCGCCCTGAGCCAGCCGGAATCCGGTCATCACCTCGTCAAATATCAGCACAATGCCCTCTTGGTCACAAAGTGATCTTAGTCCTTCCAAGAAGCCTGGATCAGGTAGGACGCAACCCATATTACCGGCTACAGGTTCGATAATGATGGCTGCGACCTCACCCCTGTTGGCTTCAACTACCTGCTTTACTTTTTCCAAATCATTGTAGGGAGCCAAAAGGGTATCCCTGGCAGTACCTTTGGTAACTCCCGGCGAATCCGGGTTTCCCATGGTAATGGCTCCAGAGCCCGCGGCAATAAGGAAGGAATCGCCATGCCCGTGATAGTTCCCTTCAAATTTGATGAATTTGTCCTTTCCCGTATATCCCCTTGCCACCCTTATGGCTGACATGGTCGCCTCAGTGCCACTGTTTACCATCCGGACTTTTTCTACGGAAGGAACCATTTGTGTGATGAGTTCGGCCATTTCCACTTCTCTGGCCGTTGGGGCACCAAAAGAAGTCCCGTTTTCCATGGCTTTAATTACCGCTTCACGGACAAGGGGATGGTTGTGACCTAAGATCATCGGTCCCCAGCTGTTGATAAATTCAATATATTGATTGCCATCTTCATCATAAATATAAGGCCCATCGGCCCGGTGGATGAAGATGGGATTCCCACCTACCGCTTTGAATGCCCTTACCGGGGAGTTTACGCCTCCCGGAATGAACTTCCTTGCTTTGGCAAAGAGTGATTTACTGGTTGTTGTTTCTAACATGGTGAACTATTCTATGACAATTGCCCCCTCTTCCAATCTTAGTATGGGAACAAAATTATTGTAAGATGCTTTGGAAAAATCAAACCCGAAAGTCAAAACCCCTTCCATATACTTACTTTTTTGCAAGTTATTCTTGAAGTTGAATCCCTTTTCAGTATTGGCTACGCTTAAAATCCAATGGATAAGTTCGTAGCCCAAATAAGAATTAAGACCCGGAAAACTTTTAAAATAACCAAAATAAGATTCTCTAAAATCCTCCACTGCGGGCGAGGACAAATTGGGCGTATTGTTACTGATAAAATGGAAGTCTTGGGCTTCCATCATTTCATAGCTGGCAAAATTGAAATAAAGCCAGCTATCCATCACAACTATGGGGACACTTGAACTCAATGACTCGACGAGTGAGAACGTTGGGTATGCAATGTTGGGGTCATCGGAAAAAATCACAATCATATCAGCTTTGGAACTACTGCTGCCATTGGAGAGGCCGACCTGATCAAAAAAAGACCGCATGTCCTTGGAAGCCACTTTTTGACTTTTTACGATGGTTATTCCTTCCGATCGTGAAAAATTTTCAAAGCTTTGTGCCAACAATTCATCCCTGATTGTCCCTGAATAGGCCAAGGCGACACGTTTGCCTTGAAAACGTTTTAAATAATTGACAGCACTTTTTGCCAACGATATGGTGGAAGGACGAAACAGGAATGCCTCATCCATTGATGTCAGACTTTCATTGATGTTTGAAAGCGGGTTGACAAAAGGGATTTTTCGCTCACTTGCAAAAGTAGCTACTACCTCGATTTCTTCAGGATAGATAGGTCCCACAATTACATCCGCTTTTGAAAAAAAAGGGTCATTAAGGATTTTTTTGATTTCTTCAGGGTTTCTTTCCGTATCAAATGATCTGAGTTCCACCTTTATTCCATTTCTTTTAGCTTCATTTACTGCATGAAGAATACCCGTGTACAGCTCAAATACGAAATTAGTGGCGGGTAGACTTGAGACACCTTCACCTCCCGCGTAATTAAACGGAAGTACCAAAGCAATATCTAGTGTTTGGTTTTGCTCCTTTTTCTCGTAGACTTTTTCGCTTTCCACAACGGCATCTATAGGGGTTACAAGCTTAATACGGTCAAAAATTTTGGTTTCTGACGGGGAAAGTGATGGCTGGAAAGCAAGTTTTTCTTTGAGGGCAAGCACCAATCCAAAATTGGCCTCAAACTGCTCCAGTTGTATAAGCAGCACGCTTGTCGGAACATATTTCATGAAGGAATAGGTGGCCTTATACCCCTCCATTTTTAGCGATTCGTTTTCTATTCGCCCGATAGCAGACAAAGCTTCGGTAAATCTATTTTGTTTGAAATCGATCAAAGCCATTAAAAACCCGGCTTTTTCCTTTTGATCCCTCGTCCCTTGGGAGATCAGAGGTTGTAAGGATGTTTTGGCAAGTTCAGACTGTTCATTTCCAATAGCTGCCCTCCCAAAATGATACCTGGCGTATCCTGCCAAATCTCCGTAAAGTTGGTCATCCATATACGGACGCAACAGATCCATGGCGGCTTTAAAATCATCTTTTTCTATGAATTGGATTGCCTGCCTATAGTTTTCTGCTCCCTGCTGGGAATAACCCCACTCGGGTAAACAAAGCAAAAACAAGAAAAGGATTGAAATGGTCTTCATTAAAATGGATGTTGGTCGATGGATGATATCAATTATTATACCTTAAAGATATTGAACACGAAAATAGGGGATTTTGAACCAAGATTGCATCAAAAAACCCGATATCTTCACTAGGCCAATCACTTATTCCCATTCTATGGTTGCGGGTGGCTTGGAGCTTATGTCATACACCACTCGGTTTACACCTTTTACCTTGTTGATGATATCATTGGAAATTTTTCCCAAAAACTCATAGGGAAGGTGAACCCAGTCGGCAGTCATGCCGTCTACCGATGATACGGCCCGCAGCGCAACAACCTGTTCATAGGTACGCTCATCACCCATTACTCCCACGGATTGGATAGGGAGCAAAATAGCACCGGCCTGCCACACCAAATCATATAAATTGGCTTCCTTCAACCCATTTATAAAAATTGAATCCACTTCTTGCAGAATATGGACTTTCTCGGGGGTAATATCCCCAAGAATGCGGATGGCTAACCCGGGTCCCGGAAAGGGATGTCTTCCGACTATGTTTTCAGGGATATCCAGTGCCCTTCCTACCTCTCTTACCCCATCTTTAAACAGCGTTTTTAGCGGTTCGACTACTTTCAGATTCATGAAATCCGGCAGACCTCCCACGTTGTGGTGAGATTTGATGGTTGCTGATGGACCATTGACAGATACTGACTCAATCACATCCGGATAGATTGTCCCCTGCCCCAACCATTTTACATCTTTCAATTTGTGGGCCTCCTCATCAAACACTTCAATAAAAGTTTTTCCGATGGCCTTGCGCTTTCCCTCCGGATCTGATATGCCCTTGAGGGCATCATAAAATTTCTGCTTGGCATCTACTCCGATGACATTTAGCCCCAATCCCTTATAGGATTTCAATACTTCCCCAAATTCATTTTTGCGAAGCAACCCATTATCGACAAACACACAGGTGAGATTTTCCCCAATAGCCCGGTCTATCAGAGTGGCAGCTACGGAAGAATCCACGCCGCCGGACAAGCCCATTACCACGCTGTCCTTGCCTATCGTCTTTATCAGTTCTTGAATGGCAGCATCTATAAAAACATCGGAAGTCCATTCTTGTTTGCAATCACAAATTCGCACCACAAAGTTTCTCAGCAGGTTTTTCCCTTCAACAGAATGGGTAACCTCCGGATGAAACTGAATCCCATAGGTTTGCTCTCCTTCCACCTTGAAAGCTGCCACCCGGACAGACGGTGTGCTTGCGATGATATCAAAACCTTCCGGCAACTCCTTGATGGTATCGCCGTGAGACATCCAAACTTGTGATCCGTGGGTCATCTCTACAAAAAGACTGGCATGTGTGTCGAGATGGCTCAAGTTGGCCCGCCCGTACTCTCTTATTTCTGAAGGCACTACATTTCCTCCATATTTCTGAGCCATCAATTGAGCGCCATAACATACACCAAGGATGGGAAGTTTACCCCTAAGACGATCCAAATCCAAATCTGGAGATCCCTCATCCCTTACCGAGCATGGGCTTCCTGATAAAATGATACCTTTAATGTCATCCGAGAGCGGGGGAATCTTGTTGAAGGGGTGGATTTCACAATATACATTTAGCTCCCTGACCCTTCGTGCAATCAGTTGGGTATATTGGGAGCCAAAATCAAGGATCAAAATCTGTTCTGCCATGCGCAAAGTTAATCAGCCCTCCTTAATTCCCGAAATAAAACAGGTTTTTTATCCCAAAACAAAAGCTGCTTATCTTATTTCAATCATCCAAAGCATCCGCAGTTTCCCCGACAAATAAGGTTTCAAGAACGCTGGCATTCAATCCTTTATCGGATAGATACCTCGCAAAGCTGTGGGTGAAACCATGTGTCAATAGGATTTCCTCTGCCCCTGTAGCTGCAATTGCTTCATTGAGTCCCTTCCAATCCGCATGGTCGGACAACACAAACCCCGCATCCATCGCCCTCCTCCTTCTCGCTCCCCGGATATTCATCCAACCTGAGCACGCCGCCGTACGGTAGGGAGCCAGTTTCTTAAGCCAAGGCGAACCCGCAGCCGAAGGCGGAGCTAAAACCATTGCATTGGTATAGTCCTGTTTGGGCACCATATCGGTCACCTTTTCGTCTTCGGGTAATCGGATACCGTTAGACATCAACGCTTTGTTGGTATTCCAAATCGCTCCATGGAGAAAAACAGACCCATTTTCCAAGTTGAGGTACTTCAAAACCCGCTGGGCCTTCCCCAAAGAATATACGAAGATCACCGAACATCGCCCTTGGGAAGCATTATCCCACCACCATTGATTGATTGCCCCAAAGACCGCTTCCTGAGGTTCCCACTGGTAGATAGGAAGTCCAAAAGTACATTCAGAAATAAATTGATGACATTTTATCGGTTCAAAGGGGGTCGACAAACCGTCCGCTTCCGTCTTATAATCGCCGCTTACCACACTTACCTCACCCTTATATTCCAACCTTACCTGAGCTGATCCGGGGATGTGACCTGCCGGATGAAGAGAAACCTTCACCCCATTCTTTGTGACTGGCTTGCCATAGGGCAATGTTTCTAGGGATATGGATTCGCCCAGGCGGTACTTTAATATATTTTTCGAATCGTCATGCGCAAGGTAGTGGTGCATTCCCCACCGGGCATGATCCGCATGGGCATGGGTGATGATTGCTCTATCCACCTCCCGCCAGGGATCAATGTAAAAATCTCCCTGGGGACAATACAGTCCATTTTCCCTTAGTTCTAAAAGTGCCATAAACGAGACGTAATTCTGATTTTGCTAAATTTCCGTCAGCGGTACGTTAGCCTTCGCATAACTCAACCTTGCCAGCTTTCGACCTACATGGTATTCATCCAAGCCAGATACTGTGACCGTCCCGAGCGTCTCCAAACTGATAAATCCATCCTCTCCGAGTGCCTTTTCTTCCACAAACACATGCGCAATCTCTCCGATAACCATGACTGTACCATTTATCTGAAGGGTCTGAACCTCCGCAAGTGTACACCCAATTTTAAGCGGACTGGCTTTTACATAGGGTGCCCAAAATCCTTCCAAATATTCTTCCTCCAATCCGGTTGCCTGAAACTCTGACTCCTCCCACCTTGCGCTGGTATGATGGGCTTCCTTGTAAAAAGCTTCTGTCACATGATTGAGCGTAAAAAACTTACTTGCCAGGATATTTTCAAGCGTATGTCTCTCCGCAGTATGGGGTCTAAAAAGAATCCCAATCAATGGAGGACTGGCTCCAATGTGGAAAACTTGAGTAAAGGGAGCCAGATTGGTTTTTCCGGAATCACTTTTTGTTCCGATCAAATTCAGGCTTTTATAACCCGAAAGGCAATTGACGAAATCTCTCCGATAAGATTTATCCGTAGATAGTAAAGCCCTCTTGTCGAAATGCTTCATCAAAGTAAAATCGCCTCTTCAATGGAGTCACAGTACTTTATATCCAACTTTTTAATGATGTTGTCTGGGTTATTCTTCATAATTTGCTCTTTGGCGATCATTACCATTTTTTCAAACCACTTTTCCTCGGGAAGTATTTTCCGGTGTTTGCTTACGCCATATTGCAACATTTCTTTCTTCCACACCAAGAAATACCATTCCATACTAGGTTGATGAAATGCTCGCAATGCCCTTTTGTCAAAAATAAATTTTTCAAAATTCCCCATTTTTATTATCTCTGAAATTTTTTCGAAGGTTTTTTTAAAATCTTCGATGGGGACATAATCCGTCAACAACTCACAGATAACGATACCTTCATCATAATTTGCAAAAACTTTCGAATATCTTTCCTCAAAAGACAAGTCAAAGTTTTCCATGGCCGACTTATTTAAGGTTTCTTTCATCTGGAATAAATTGTTTGGTACCAAAAGGAAAATTAGTTGTTTTTAAAACAAGCATCAAGTAAAGATGATTTATCATTAAACAATAAATTTCAAATTAATGAAATGAATTTTTACGCTGTGCCTTGTTGTTCTCCACCTCTTGCTTAAAATGATCCATGTCTTCTTCAATTCTAATAGCATAATCGATTGTGGTCTTCATAAGTTCCTGTTGGGCAGTAATCTGTTCTTTCAAGCGGGCTAATTCCCTATTCAATTCACTTAACTTCTCCTCATAGGCTTTTCGGAGCTTCTCTTTTTCCAATTGAGCTTTTTTCAGTTCAGCCTTAAAAATCAAATATGCTTCAGGTGGAGTTTTCATGCTATTTCTACTTAATTCAAAGGGGAATATACCCATATCAACGAACCTTAATTTGAATGTTCCTGGTATATTTTACCGGATAACTGACATACCCCCGTCTACATTGAGCACCTGTCCGGTAACCCAAGAAGACTGGTCCGACAAGAGATAAAGCGCAGCTTCAGCTATATCTTTGGCTTCTCCATACCTGCCAAGAGGATGTCGTTTTTTCGCACCTTCTTTCTTGTCATCGGTAGAAAGTAACGATGCCGCCAACGGAGTATCCGTCAAAGAAGGAGCCACAGCATTAACCCTGATCTGCAAAGGAGCCCATTCTGCTGCCAAGGATCGCGTCATCGCTTCCACTGCCCCTTTGGCTCCAGCGATAGAAGAATGAAACACAAGGCCTGACTGAGCCGCCACTGTACCAAACAATACCACAGAAGCCCCTTTTGAGTTTTTGAGCGATTTGAAGCAAGCCTGCAACACCCTTACAGCTCCCAGAAAATTGATCTCCAAATCTTGTTGAAAATCCTCTATTGAAAGACGGTGAAACGGCTTAAGGGTTATACTACCAGGACAGTAGACCAATCCATGAATCGTGTCCGGAAGATTATTCAGGATATCCCCGTCTTTGGTTGCATCAAATTGGAAATCATCCGTTTTACTTCTGGAATAAGCAAACGTATTTGCGCCAAGCTTTTCAGCAGCATGGAGTATTTCTTTCCCAATTCCACTACTACCGCCTATGATTACTATATTTTTATCTTTCATTTCTACCATTTCCTTTAATGTATAATTGAAAAGCGTGCAAAATGTTTCAGGAATGTGGTTACAAAAAAAACCGAAGCTACCTTCGGTTTTTTTATGCTCTGCCAATACACTGGATTTTGGGAAAAGTCTCCCCCATTATTAAAATGCTATTTTTTCAACGTTAAGTATTTTATAAACTCATTCCGGGATTGGTCATCTCTTTCAAACTTCCCACTATAGAAAGAAGTTACCGTACTACTATTTACATCGCCTATCCCCCTGGAGGACACACACATATGATTTGCATCGACAATCACAGCTACATCCTCCGTTCCTAGTATTTCTTTCAGTTCGTTCCCTATTTGCATTGTCAACCTTTCCTGAACTTGAGGTCTTTTCGCAAAATATTGCACTATTCTGTTTATCTTGGAGAGTCCGATGACATTTCCATTAGCTATATAAGCAACGTGTGCTTTGCCGTAAATGGGTACGAAATGATGTTCGCAATGTGAGAAAAATGTAATGTCTTTCTCCACCAACATTTCATTGTATTTGTATTTGTTCTCAAAAAGCTTTGCGTCTGGCTTATTTTTTGGGTCAAGTCCCGAAAATACCTCCTTGATGAACATTTTTGCCACCCGCTTCGGCGTACCCTTCAAACTATCATCCGTCAGATCCAAGCCCAAAACGTACATGATCTCCCGGAAATGTTTTTCTATCAACTCCATTTTGAGCTCATCATCCATCTCAAAAGCATCTTCCCGCAGGGGTGTTTCGTGTGAAGTACCTACATGAGAATCTCCCATCTCATCAATCGCTTCACTATAGGACATTCCCGTCGTATTCAACAAAGTTTCTTTCTGTTTCATATAATCGTACTGTTAATTCGTATGTTGTGTCAATTTTTTCTCTTAAAATATTCCAAATAACCACAGCAATGTTTTCCGCAGTTGGGTTAAGATTTTTAAATTCATGGGTATCTAAGTTTAAATTTTTATGATCGAATTTCTTGATAATGTGGTCTTGGATTAGATCTTTCAACAACTTCATGTCATAGACATAACCAGTTTCCGGATCAATAGGTCCTCTTAACTTGACCACCAAATCGTAGTTGTGCCCATGAAAGTTGGGATTGTTGCATTTACCAAAAACTGACGTGTTCTTTTCATCCGACCAATGGGGGTTATGAAGCCTGTGGGCAGCATTAAAATGTTCTTTTCGATAAACGGTTACTTTCATACGGATACAAACTTGATATAAATTATTTTGTTTAACGCTTTTCTAAAATAATTAAACATTTTTACAATCCCTTAACTTTCGGTGTTATCTTTTCCTATACTCCTGGGGAAATTCCATAACGCCAATTTTGAAATTGACAAGCTGTTAACATCCAAGAATAGGTTTTGGGTTCAAATCAATCTATTTAAATAAATCACTATTCTTATAGTTACCTGAAATTATTTTTGACATATTTTGTTAACTTAACGAACAAACAGTCTTAATTTTAAATCAATTTTAAATGTAATTCTATGAAGAGAATTTGGTGTATTGGAATTATTTTCCTGTTTGGCTCCCTGACAACCCCAAAAATCCAGAGTAATGCTGTAGAGAGGCTATCCTTCGCTCCTGTTTATCCGAAACACACGGAAGATATCATTTATCTGACAGATTTAATTTTTGAGGAGTTTGACGATTCAAAGCCAATTCCTGAAAAGAGTATGCTTCAAAAGGCGTTGACTGGTTATTTTCATCTGATAGAAAAAGGAGCCATATCTGCTGGAAGGCCTCTCACCATCATTGATTTTTCGATTCCATCCACCAATGATCGCCTTTGGGTCATTGACATGGATAAACTTGAAATACGTTTACAATCTCTCGTTGCCCATGGGAGGAATTCGGGTGAAAACATGGCCAAAAACTTTTCAAATCAACATTCGAGCTACATGAGTAGCGTGGGCTTTTATCTTACAGGTGAAACTTACGAAGGCAATCACGGATATAGTCTGCGACTGGATGGATTGGAAAAGGGGTTCAACGATCAAGCAAGATCCCGGGCAATTGTCATTCACGGAGCGGATTATGTGGATCAGAAATTCATCTCTACCACCGGGCGGTTGGGCAGGAGTCTGGGTTGTCCTGCGCTGCCCATGGAAACCCATAAAGATATCATCAACCTGATCAAAGAGAAAAGTCCACTTTTTATCTATGCTGAAGTTCCCGGGTATTTAGCGCATTCCCCCTTGCTTAGACCCCTCGAAAAAGAGGTACGAACGTTGAAATTGCTTTAAACAATTCCTCGTCACGTTCATAGATATCCTCCCTGAACATGGGAATTCCCCGGGAATCTGTCCAGAAAGTCAAATACAACAATACCACAGGAATTTTTCGATTGAGCATGACAATCTGTTCATTGCGGCCATTCATGGCCGCTGATATTCGGTCATCAGACCACAACGGTTGATCCGCCAATAATAACCTGGCCAATTCAAGCGGTTTTTGAATCCGGATACACCCCGAGCTGAGTGCTCGGTCGTCCCGGGCGAATAACTCCCTAGATGGGGTGTCATGGATGTATACATTATGTGAATTAGGAAACATAAACTTCACCCGCCCCAGCGAATTGGACGGGCCGGGATTTTGCCTTACCATGTAAGGAAAATTCCTTGCGGTAATTCTACTCCAGTCCACCGTTTTTGGATTCACTTCTTGACCATCATGTGTTAAAAGCCTCATATTCTTGCTTGCCAGGTATCCTACATTCCGCTTGATAGCCGGAATAACATCATTGAGGAGGATGGTGGTTGGCACTGTCCAAGTTGGACTGAATACCAAATAGAACATGGGAGCATTGAAAACGGGAGTTTTCCGATAGGCCTTTCCCACGATGGCATTGCTGTGGAGCAAGGTGTCTTTTTCTTTTATGAAATCCATGGAATAATTGGCGATATTTACCAGAATCACCTCTGATAATACCGTATCGGGCAGCCACCTCAAACGCTCCATGTTTACAATTGCTTGGCGTATAAAATCATTTGGGGATTTATTCAAAGCACGGATGGTAGCATTCCCGATCACGCCATCGGGGTTTAAGCCGTGTTTTTGCTGAAAAATTTGTATCCGTTTGAAAAGTGCTGAATCATACATCTCCCGAGCATCTGTTAGCCCTTGGTGATGATCCTCCCAAAAATCCAATCTTTCTCTTATTTTGGTAATGACTGCATGGATTTCTAAAGGTTTTATGGATTTTGCCGCGGCCAATTTTTGCCAATTCTTGGGCATTTGTTTATCCTTCCGATAAAGTGCCATCAGGCTTCGACGCATTCGGCTATACATCGGAAGTCCGGGATAAAGGGATGTAATCTCTTTTCTCACATCTCCTGATTCGATGGCCACTTTGAGTCTGACAACTACTTCCTTTCTGGGTTCTTTCCGCTGTATTTCCCATCCAAATATGCTGTGACTTGGGTCAACTTTTCCCTGATAGATATGGGTGGCCAATTCCAAGAAAGCATCTGTAAGCAGGATATCCACGGTGGCCAATTCTACGGCAGTGAGAGTTTTTTCAAGACCGAGGCTTGCCTTCTCGATGGCTTCAAAATGGACATTTATTACTCCCAAATGGTAGTCTCGAGGGTCTAAACCGTCAAATTTGGACTGTTGAATCTCATACCGCATTTCGTATGCGGTACACGTTAGATTACCTCCCTGAATCCACGCTTCCCGAAAGCCCCTCTCTGTGTAGAAATCCAACCCTTGCCTAAAATGCAACCCGCGATTGGAACCAACTTGCCAGTTAACGACCCCTTCATGGGCTTCAAATAAATTTCTGATTTCGAAGGCAATCTCCTGCGTTACCTGTGTTTCCCGGGCAAGTGTAAAGTGATTAACTGACAGAAACAAAAAAATACAAACCCATCCCGCAATTCTTTCCATTTTAGACAAAATTAAATTAAAGTTGGACATGGCTGATGCTTCTTCTAATTTTCTAATTTGTAACCTTCATAGGCATGACCCACTTCCCAACTTGATTTTACCATTTTTAAAAAAGATTCCAACCGACCGAGGGGAATCAAATTGGGGCCATCACTCAAGGCTTTCGATGGATCTGGATGGGTCTCAATAAAAAAACCATCAACGCCCGCAGCCGCAGCGGCACGGGCAAGGTAAGGCGCAAATTCCCGCTGACCTCCACTGCTTCCACCCAT
>Ga0105045_10004734_pt1 | contig 11859 bp, 12 predicted proteins | sample MAT02_FD_78089 | JGI IMG/M metagenome (GOLD analysis project Ga0105045, IMG submission 78089) | Freshwater microbial communities from Lake Fryxell liftoff mats and glacier meltwater in Antarctica - MAT-02 (megahit assembly) | ecosystem: Environmental > Aquatic > Freshwater > Ice > Liftoff... | reverse complement strand
GATTTAAATCCTATTGAATACAAGTGGGCACAAGCTAAACATTTGAGGAGAAAATATAATTGTAATATTGATCAACTTTTTACTCAATTTAACCTATAACTAATTTATGCTACCTTGGCCATAACTTTTTCTGAATAATTAGCGAAGTCTTTCAGACTCATTCTATTTTTTTATGCGCACCCGGCGCGTTGCACCGGGCTGTTGCAATTTCAGCCTTCCAGGCTAGAGCAAAATCGCAAAATAAATTTATTAAAACTTACATTTTTAAGGAGTAGAGAAATTCACACGTGGTGTTTCATTTAACTGATATTTATCTACGACAACTCCATTTTGAACAGTTAACACATAAACATTATGGTTGGTGACATTTGGTCCAATATCAAAACGTTCAATATACTCATATTTTTGGCAATTTTGATCCGGCGAAATGCGATAAGGTTGGCCTGCAATTGTACACGCCTCCTCTACTGACATGCCTACAGAAATTTGATTATAAGTCTGTTTATTCATAAGCTGTGCTACACAGCTGTTTAATAGTAAAACTAACATGCTTAGTTTTAGAATTATTGTGATTTTTGCCATAAAATTCCTTCTATAAGAGTGCGGTGTTGATCACAACCATATTGTGCTTGTAAAAACAGTTCATTGTTTTTTAATTTTTTATAACTTTCAAAGCCTTCAAAAGTTGAATTTTGATTAAAGTTCCAAGAAAGCGTGTGTTCCGTGCGTAAACCTTTTCCAATGACTTGCTCAAAATATTGATTTTCAATAATGACATCAAAAGTTTCTTGAGTAATATTCATAAAAGTCAACGTGTTACGCGTACTTTCTTTGACACCTTGCATCTGGATGATTTGAGTGGCTTTGATTAAATCATTTATTAGAGGTTCAATTTCCCACTTAGTGTAAAATTTAATTAATTCAGGAGAGCTTGTTAAAGCAATAGTTCCTTCTCCCAACCAAATGCCTTGAGTAAAAATAAAATCTTGCATACAAATCCTTCAATTAAAACATAAATCTTCGGCAATAAACGCTTTGTAATATTCCCAATGCCATCATCGTTGTGAGAACAGATGAGCCCCCATAAGTGACTAAAATTAATGGAACACCTGTAATAGGTAAAAAGCCACACATCATACCAATATTGACAAGGACATGCATTGCTAAATAAACCGCAACCCCTGCAGAGAGTAAACGTCCAAATGGATCTTTAGCGACGGCCGTGACTTGAAAACTGAAATAGATGAGCGCATAATAAAGTCCCAGTAAAAAAAGCAGCCCAAGAAAACCAAACTCTTCTCCAAAAGCTGGAAAAACAGAGTCTGTATAAGGTGCTGGCAGCCAACCACGCCCTCCATATTCACTTTTACGCCAGCCTGTACCCGTCACTCCACCCAGAGCAATAGCTGTTGCGGCTGCTTTTTGGTGATGTGTAGCGGGATTTAAACGATCAAATTGATATTCTTTCAAAACTTTAGTCGCATAGGGTCGTAGTGTTTCATGAGGCAAAATGCCGAGAAAAATGACCGCCACAAGAAGTAAAGCTAATCCTCCACCTATCGACATCATTTTGATGATGGTGGGGTGTATTCCACCAAAATAAAACATCACCAAAGTGATAGGAAATAGAACTAATGCAGTGCCCAAATCTGGTTGTTTTAAAATGAGCAAAAAAGGGATTCCTACAATTAAACTTGCATAGAAAGCAGTTTGTCCAGACGAAGCAGTCGAGCGATGTTTTTCTAAAAACCAACTTAAAGAGATCACTACAATAAATTTGGCACACTCTGAAGGCTGAAAGCTTGATCCTAAAAATGGAATCCTATACCAGCGATGGACATTTTGAATAGATTCTGTAAAAAAAAGACCGACTAATGAAATAATCATCAGCATATAAAAGAGCCATGTCCATTCCCGCAATTTATTGTAATCTAAACCGGCAAAGAAGAAATACACCCCAATACCAATAACAAACCATTGAATTTGAGAACGTGTGACAGGAGTTAAAAAAGTTTCTTCTATATAATCAATGGATGGATCTAATGTGTAAGATGAAATCACAAGCAAGCTGATAATCATTAAGCAAAAAACGATTAACAACATTCGAAAATCTATACGACTAAGATAACGGCTACTCCACATAATTTTAAAAGGGAAAATGATTGAAAATTAACAAAAGCATAGCAATATTAAGCTTGAAGTTCAATGTAAAAAATTAGAGCATAAAAAATTATTTCAGATATAAGTAATATCTTATTATAATATTTTAAAAAATGAATGGTTTAAACCCATATTTAATACAATTAACTTGGTGAATAATGAGACAGGAATGTGCAGGCTTTTCGTCAGATGATTATCTGATACAAAAAAAAATCAGAGACTATGAAGTTAAACATTACCATTTTAATTTAATTGATTCGACTAATACCTGGGCCAAGGAAAACCTGAATCTATGGGACAAAGATGGGGTGACATTAGTGACGGCTGCAGAACAAACTCATGGACGCGGGCGTTTCAAACGAGAATGGTTTTCGCCTAAAAACAAAAATATTAGCGCAACTTTTTGTTTTTTTGTGAATGTAAAACAAGTCAATATCGGGCAAATTCCCCAACTTCTCGCACTGTCAATTGTGCAAATTTTAGAAAACTATCACGTGAGTGCTCGCTTAAAATGGCCGAATGATGTTTTAGTCAATGGAAAAAAAATTGCCGGAATTTTATGTGAAACGACTCTTGATAATCATAGGATCGGTGTCGTTTGTGGAGTGGGTTTGAATATTAATATGACTATTGAAGAAATGGTCAATATAGATCAAAAAGCCACTTCATTATCAATTGAAATGGGAAAAATACTCGATCTTAATGAGGTCTTAAAGCAGCTTAACGTCCAATTTTTGCAAAATCGGGAAAAATTTTTAATCCATGGCTTTCATCCTTTTTTTGACTCTTTTCAAGAAAGATTCTACCACCAAATTGGTCAAAAAATGAGTATCAATAACGGAACAGAAAAAATTGATGGCAAATTTTTGCAAGTCAAAGAAGATGGTTCTATTTGTATACTTTTGACAGATGGTCAAATTCAAACCTGCTTAGCGGGAGAAATTATTCAACATTGAGAAGAACAGGCGCCGCAAAGTATAAGGCCTATATTCCTCTACGTGTTTTCTATAAACTCTGTAATTGTTAATGCAGGCAAAATCAGCGCAATTGCGGCACCGAAGCTAATAAAGCTTTTGTATAAGTATGTTGTGGATTTTCAAATAATTTTTCAGTTTCTTGCGACTCCACTATTTTACCTGCGTAGAGCACAACGACTTCATCTGCAATATGACGAATGACTGCTAAATTATGAGAAATAAAAAGGTAACTCAGGTTTAAACTTTCTTTTAAATCCATGAGAAGATTTAGAATTTGAGCCTGAATGGAGACGTCTAAGGCTGATACAGCTTCATCACAAACAATTAATTTAGGTTTGAGTGCAATAGCGCGACCAATGCAAATCCTTTGCTGTTGCCCACCAGAAAACTCATGCGGATATCTATTGATGGTATCAGAGGATAAGCCTACTTTGTGTAATACTGCTGTCACATGTTCATACTGTTCGTCTCTATTTGACACAATGCCATGATATAAAAGTGCTTCACCAATACTTTCAAATATGGTTTTTCTAGGGTTAAGTGATGCATAGGGATCTTGAAAGACCATTTGAATATCTTTTCGCAAAGCTTTGAGCTCTTTACTATTCATATCCAATAAAGAGCGACCCATAAAATGGATTGAGCCCTCAGTAGGTTCAATGAGACGAATCGCTGCGCGAGCAGCTGTGCTTTTTCCACAACCCGATTCACCCACCATTCCCAAAACTTTACCCTGGGGGATGGAAAAGTCAATGCCGTCGACTGCAAGTACAGCTCCTGTTTGATGACGAAAAATTCCATTGTAAATAGGAAAATATTTTTTTAAGCCTTTGACTTCTAAAATGGGTGTAGACATTAGGGCTCCAAGCGTAAGTTAGGAAGTTTTTGTAGGCTTTCTTCTGTTTGATCATGTAACCAGCATTTAGCTGTATGGTTTTGCTGATTATTTATTATAAAATTCTCTACTTGACCTGAGCGACATTTTTCCATGGCAAAAGGGCAGCGAGGATGAAAACGGCAACCGGATGGAATATGTCGAAAACTTGGGACTTGTCCCTTGATGGGTAGCAAAGGGCCCTTGCGATTGTTTATAGAAGGTAAGGATTGAAATAAGCCTAACGTATAAGGGTGTGCAGGATAATCAAAAAGATCTTTTACCTGCGCTTTTTCAATAGCTTGCGCAGTGTACATAACCATAACTTCATGGGCCATTTCCGCAACAACGCCCATATCATGGGTAATTAAAAGGATTGCTAAATCTCTTTCTTGTTGGAGAGTTTTAAAAAGTTCTAGAACTTGTGCTTGAATCGTGACATCTAACGCTGTTGTTGGTTCATCTGCAATGAGAATTTCCGGCTCACACATCAGGGCCATTGCAATCATCACACGTTGCTTTATTCCTCCGGATAGTTGATGAGGATAAGCAGAAAGTTTTTGAGAAGCGTTAGCTATTCCAACAGCTTTCAAAGCGTTTTCTGCGCACTGCCAGGCTTCATCACCAAAAAGATTTAAGTGTAGTTCAGCCACTTCGACTAATTGATCGCCTATTGTAAAGACTGGATTTAAAGAACTCATAGGATCTTGAAAAATCATTGCAATGTTTGAACCACGAATTTTGCGCATTTCTTTTTCGCTGAGATGAAGTAGATTTTGTTCTTTGTAAAGAATCGTTCCGGTGGGTTGAAGGGCCGGTGGTTGGGGGAGCATACCCATCAATGTGAGTGCAGTCATAGATTTACCGCAGCCAGATTCACCTACTACTGCCAGCGTTTTGCCTTTGTAAAGATCGAAATTAATCTGATCAACGATTGTCCATATTTCATTACCCATTTGAAATTTTGTGCTCAGATTGCGTACTTGAAGTAGGGGAGTTTGCATTTTTTCCTCAAAAGAAAGCTTAATTAAGATATTCTGCTGGTTTTTTTCTCGATTCTGAATTAATACTTAAGTATTCTAAATTAATAACGCAGATTTTTAAATTAGTGCGAAAAGTACAGTAAAAAGATTACATATCGCTTAAAGTAGTTGAATCATATAGGAAAATAAATACCATGCCTTTATCCACTCTTCTCAATTTATTTGGACGTTCCCCATTTGCTGCTTTGCAATCTCATATGGATACTGTATCTGCCTGTGTGCACAAATTAAAAGATCTTTATGACGCCTTAGAAAAAAAAGATTACGTTTTATTAGAACAAATTGCAAATGAGATTTCAAGTCTAGAGCATACAGCTGATACAATAAAAAATGATATTCGCAATCATTTGCCTAAAAGTTTAATATTACCCATTGGACGAGAAAACTTACTAGAAATTCTGACAATTCAGGATAGAATAGCTGATAGTGCAGAAGACATGGCAGTCACATGTACACTTAGAAAAATAGAAATCTTGCCAATTTTTAACGATGTCTTTAAACTATTTCTAAATAAAAATATCGAAACTTTTGATAAAGCAAAAGCGGTGATTCGAGAACTACACGAATTGATTGAATCTTCTTTTGGCGGAATTGAAGCCGAGAATGTAAGGACAATGATTAAACAGGTGGCTTATCAAGAGCACGAAGTTGATTTAATTCAGCGTCAATTACTAAAAGAATTTTTTCAAGCAGGTGAGTTAATGAGTCATGTTTCTTTTTATCAATGGATAAGATTATTTGAAAGTATTGGAGCAATATCTAATCTTTCAGAAAATTTAGCTTATCGGGTACGCATGACCCTTGAAGTGCAATAAAGGAATATGGATACAATTTTATTAGTTGTCATTTTGCTTACTGGTTTTTACATGGCATGGAACATCGGTGCAAATGATGTCGCCAATGCCATGGGAACGTCCGTAGGTTCAGGTGCTTTGACACTGCGCAACGCTGTACTTGTTGCAGCTGTACTAGAGTTTTCCGGGGCTTTTTTCTTCGGTTCTCATGTTTCAAAAACAATGCAAAGCGGGATTGTTAATCCCGATTTATTTCTAAGTGACCCCAAAATACTTGTCTACGGAATGTTAGCCTCACTTGCTTCTGCAGGTATTTGGCTACAAGTCGCCTCTTATTTTGGCTGGCCTGTATCGACAACGCATTCAATTGTTGGTGCAATCGTTGGTTTTGGTTTGGCTGTAGGCGGGATAAAAGCCATTTATTGGGAAAACGTGGGATATATTATTACTACTTGGATATTTTCTCCTATCTTAGGAGGAATTATTGGTTATTATATTTTTACTTTTATAAGGAAAAAAATTCTTTATACGTTAAATCCTTTTGAATCTGCACGTAAAATAACTCCACTCATTGTTTTTTTTCTTGTGGTTGTCTTAGCTTCGATTTTGGTTTTTGAAGGGTTTCGTAATATTCAGTTAAATCTTTCCAATACTGAGAAAAGTCTTGTAGTGGCGGTATTGGGGCTAGTAGGTGCAGGGATAAGTCATTTACTTCTGCGAAGAATGCCTTCCACTCAAATCGCACCGGTGGATATTGAATTTAGTCCGGAAGTCATTGAGTCTTTGCAAAAAGCCAAGAAGCATTTAGATAAAGTGATGGCCAAAACAACCGGAGAATTGCAGTACAATGTGGAGTTAATCACACAAGAAGTGACCAACTTATTCACAACACTCCATCGTCAACGAGAACAGATTTCGCATACCCATGGCGAATATTCCAAGGTTGAAAAAATTTTCGGTTACTTGCAGATTATCAGTGCTTGTATGATGGCTTTTGCTCATGGTGCAAATGATGTCGCCAATGCAATTGGACCCTTATCTGCAGCTGTTGCAATTTTAACAACAGGAATTTTTGCTGTAGATGCTCCTATTCCTTTGTGGGCTTTAGCCTTAGGTGGAACCGGAATAGTGATTGGTCTTGCCACATGGGGATGGCGTGTCATGGAAACAATTGGAAAGAAAATTACAGAGCTCACGCCTAGTCGGGGATTTTCAGCTGAGTTTGGAGCGGCGACTACAATTGTCTTAGCTTCACGCTTTGGAATGCCCGTGTCAACCACACATACTTTAGTAGGTGCCGTGTTGGGAGTTGGGCTGGCGCGCGGTTTGGGTGCTGTGAATATGAATACGACGCGTGATATTTTGATTTCTTGGTTAGTAACCGTTCCAATTGGGGCTGTTTTAGCCATTCTTTTATTTTACCCTATACATTTCATTTTTGGATGATCTAACTTTTGGAGTGACAATGTCAATTTATTATCAGCACTTTTCTATTCCTTTTTTGACTGCTTTTTGTGTATTTGCAAATTTATGCACTGTTTCAACAACTTCTGCGCATACAATGGAAAAACAAGCCACTATGCAAGCAGCTATTTTAGCGCAGCCGACAATACAACCTACACAATTTCAAACCGATAAAATTCAACCGGGCCAATCGGTAAAAATTTCACTGCTAGCAGAAAATATTGGAAACACAGCAAGTCCAGCAAGTAAGATATTTGTTCGCTTTGCTTTGGCAAAACCTTTAGATAATGAGCCGAGTAGTGTCTTGTTCGAAACAGAAGCCAAAGAACTTCCAGTTATTCAACCAGGAAATTCTTTGGAAATTGCTTTTGAAAAGACACATAAATGGCCTTCTATCTCTGATTTTATTCGGGAAGATTGGGGAATGCGTGAATATCAAGCTGTGATACAAGTTGAAGGTCAACAAGAGATCATTGGGTCGCTGGCAGTCACTTTCTCTGCCTATTATTATCCAGGCATACGCAAAGAATTACCTTTTACTTTTACATTACCCTCCGCAAACTAAGTTGCTAAGATGATCAAATCTTTTTCAAATCAACAAGGGCGTCTAAAGATTTTTTTTGGAATGTGTTCTGGCGTTGGTAAAACTTACACAATGCTAGAACAAGCACAAAATCAACGAAAGGAAGGTACTCACGTCGTTGTTGGAATAGTCAATACGCATGGACGTGTAGAAACAAGTGAACTTTTAAAAAACTTAAAAATTATCCCTTTAAAGTGGTTTAATTATAATAACCGCGCCTTTGAAGGACTAGATGTTGATGCTATTATTCAATTAAAACCTCAAATTGTTTTAATTGATGAGTTAGAACATGTGAATTTACCGGGTTCTAGGCACGCGAATCGCTGGCAAGATGTTTCTGAAATACTTGAAGCCGGCATAGATGTCTATACGACATTAAATGTGCAAAACATCGAAAGTCGAAAAGAGGTTGTCGAAAATATTACCGGTTTGCAGATTCAAGAAACTGTGCCGGATCTTTTTTTTGAGCGCGCCTCCGATATTGAATTAATTGATATTACTCCTGACGACCTTCTTCAACGTTTAAAAGAAGGAAAAGTTTATTTAGGAGAGCTTCCTCGTCAAGATATAGAAAAATTCTTTAGAGAAGAGTCTCTTATCGCCTTGCGAGAGATTGCTTTACGCATGACTGCAGAAAAAATTGATCATGAATTACATGGAATAAATCAAGAGTGGAAGACAAAAGAACGCTTAATGGTGGCTGTCAGTCATAATCCACACTCGCAAAGATTGATTCGCGCAGCGCGCACTTTAGCTTTTGAAATGGATGCTCAGTGGGTTGCAGTGCATGTCGACACAGATTTAGCTTTAAGTGATGCAGAGCAAGCCAATCTAATGAAAAATCTTAGTCTTGCGCATGATCTAGGGGCAGAAGTGGTGACTATTGCCGATATCGATCTAGTCAATGGTTTACAGCGGGTAACTAAACAAAAAAGCATTACTCAGCTATTAATAGGACGGCCAAGAAAGCAAAAAATTCTCCATTACTTCAAAAAAAATTTTATAGATAAGTTGATTGAAGCCACACCAAACGTGGATATTGTCATTTTAAGGCATGATCTTATAACTGAACTTTCGTTCAAGGCCCTTTTTCCTCATCGACAGTTAAGTCCCTTGATAGACTATGGTTATGCAGTTTTAAGCTCTTTTTTTACGCTTTTAATCAGCTATATAGCTACTCCCTGGCTGGGGTATCATGGAATTGGTATTATCTTCATTGCCAATATTTTATTTTTAAGTTTTTTCGCTGGAAGAGGTCCAATTTTTTTAGCAGCCGTTCTTAATGGGATATTTTGGAATTTCATACTCATTCCGCCTAGTTTTGAGTTTAAATTAGGAGTCACGGAAGATAGTGGATTATTAATTATTTATCTCTTAGTGGCACTAGTGGTTGGTATGTTGAGTAGTCGCGTCAGAGAAAATGAACGTCTACTAAATATTCGCGAAGAAAATGCAGAATTTCTTTTTGAAATTGAAAAAGTGATTGTCAATGCTTCTTCAATAGCCATTCTTAAAGAGGGAATCATTGTTCAGCTTAAAAAATTATTCAAAGGCGATTTTGATTTCTTAATCAAAAATAAGGAAAACCAACTGTCGTTAGTTGATTCTCTGCCTCTATTAAAAGATGAAAAAGAAGAAAATACTGCTTTTTGGGTGTTCAACCATAGTAAAATAGCTGGGTGGTCAACGGATACCTTACCACAATCTCGTGGAATCTACTTTCCTATTCGCGGTTTAGGAGAAACCGTAGGTGTCATGGTTTTTCTACCCAAATACTTTCGTCCTTTAAGTAATAACGAAATGAGTTTATTACAAACAGTGAATCAACAAGTAGGAACTTTTATTCAGCGAGCTTTACTTAAAGAAAAAACCAGTGAGAATATTTATTCACAAGAAGCCCAGAAAGCACAAAAAGCCATTTTCAGTTCCTTTTCTTATAATATTAATGTTCCAGTTTTAAAAATTGAAAAAAATATTGAGAGTTTGAAACAGGAAGTATCAGAAATTCGCAAAGAATTTTTGATTAAACAAACTGAAAAAAACTTGGCTCATTTGAAAGAGTTACTTGATAACGTGCTAACCATGTCTAAACTAAGCACGGGTCTTATGCAATTTGTAAAAATAGAAGAACATTTAGAAATTTTTTTAAAATCCGTTTTGTTAAAATTTAAAGACTCATGGGAACTAAGAACTTTCGAAACGAAGCTACCTTCGGATGCCGTTAAGGTGAATATAGATAAAGAATTAATGTCTATTGCATTGAGTAATTTGATTACTAATGCCATTGAATACTCTCCCATTTCATCTCCTATTGTGTTAGAGGCTCAAATAAGAGATAAACAACTAATTATTTCTGTTTTAGACGAAGGTCCGGGAATTCCTGCACATATTCTTCCCCATATTTTTGAGAAATTTTATCAAGCAGATGTACCGGGTGTTGAATCAACCGGGCTGGGTCTAGGTTTATCAGTGACGAGAGTGATTGTAGAAATGCACCAAGGGAAACTCCAGGCGGCTAATAGATCCACTGGTGGGGCAGAATTCTCACTCATTATCCCTTTAGCATCAATTTAGAGTAAGCAGATTATGCTGTGCTTTTGTTTAGCTTTAAAAAACTCTCTAAACACTATTCGACACAACAATTTTTTCTTTATGGCAAAAACAATAGAGAAATACTTAACTTCTCTAGTTATGTTACTCTCTCCATTTGCAGGATATGCCAATGAGCAATGTCTAAAACATCCCTACAAATTTAAAGAAGATTCTATGAACATAACTACTTTTACTGATTCATCTCACAAGTGTCATTATTGTATCACTGAAACCATTGACGTTATTAATAATTATTTTGAAGATTTTGAAAGTCTTTCTAAATCTGAAAAATGGGAAGAAATTATCTCTCAAGGCACAATTGCTTTAGAGGCAGCAAAAAAAGCAAATAGATCTCAAGATGAAGCAAAAATTTGTGCACAACTTACTTCCACAGCTTTTTATTTAGGTGATTACAATCAAGCCCTTATGTATGCAAATCGATGTCATGAATTGTCTGAAGAATTTGTTGACCCGTCTCTTTTTCTTCGAGCTCTTTACTTAGAATCAGCAGTCTACCGTGCTTTAGCTGCTAAATGTAACGAAGAACAAGCTCAAAAAGCTTCTTATCTCCGTGCTGTTGAAATTGGAGAAGAGGCGGCCACTATCTATTCTAAAAAGAATGTTGAAAATATTAATCTAAAAGGAAAAATTTATTTTAATTTAGGAGCAGCTCACGCAGATAATTCAAAGGGTAATCTAAAAAAAGCAGCGGACTGTTACTCTATAGCAATTGAGTGCTTTAAAAACATAAATGCCAATGATGATATTATCCGCACAAGTATTCGATTAGGCAAAGTTCATCTTCTTCAAAAAAATTACGATCTTTCTCAACAAGCTCTGGATGAAGTACGGCCATTGATATCGAGTGCACGGCTTTCAATGCATGCAGACTATTTAGAAGCACAGCTCAAATTTGCTATACACGACATTGAAAATGCGATCAAAATAGCCAGAAATGGTCTAGAAAAAGCAAAAATTCTTGGAGCTAAGGAGGATGAATTGCGTCTGCAATCGCTACTGCAAAATATCGAAGTTTTTTAGAATCAATAAGGATTTAAGAAAAAATGTATCAATGGATAATTGTTTTTAAAACTATTGCAATCGCGCCATAAACCTAAAGGAAAATACAAGATGAATTGTATTTCTTCAGGAGTGAAGAGATTATTTAACGCTTCTGTTCATTTACTCAATCAGCCATTGGTTAAAGAGGGTGTAAAAAATCTTGCTGGTTCGGTGACATTTGTTTTTGGACTAGTGCTCTGTCAAAATTTAATCTTAGGATAAATTGACTTCAGTTTTAGTCTGGCATCATTAATGGTAAATTGCCAGTCAACACCCTTTTGTCTGTCATTTGTGGCAGTAGCCCAAGCTT
>Ga0105045_10004733_pt1 | contig 11859 bp, 12 predicted proteins | sample MAT02_FD_78089 | JGI IMG/M metagenome (GOLD analysis project Ga0105045, IMG submission 78089) | Freshwater microbial communities from Lake Fryxell liftoff mats and glacier meltwater in Antarctica - MAT-02 (megahit assembly) | ecosystem: Environmental > Aquatic > Freshwater > Ice > Liftoff... | reverse complement strand
TCAGCGTTGGCCAGGTAGCTCGATCCACCCTCCTCCTCCTCCTCCTCTTCGACGAGCACGCCGCGGCGCGGCCGTGTTGGTGATGCCGGGCGATATCTCCAGGTCCAGCACCATCTCGGGCCAGAAGACTCCAGCAGGTGCGTTGGTCGCGGTACGCCCATCCACGGCCAGCTTGACCGTGCCCATCGGCACGTCGTCGAACTCGAAAAATCCCCTGGCATCGGTATAGACGACCTTGTTCTGCGGGTCCAGGATGTACAACTTGACATGCGCGATCGGGTTCACGAACACATCGTCCGGTGTATGGATCAAGCCATCCGGCCCACGACGGATATGGTCGAACGTCATCGGTAACAGATCGGCCTCCGGGTCCACTACGCGGCCCACCAGCTCGTTGCCCGGCACCGAGGACAGACTCACGGTGGTGAACTGCGAGGTAAGGCTGCCACCTGCGTTGCCGTCTCCATCCGCATCCAGCAAGGTCCCGTCAGCCGCCGCACGGATCGACGCGCCCGCCAGATGCAGCGTGATCGTGCTGCCGCCGGGCATCGGGTCGGTGAAGAACAGCAAGGCATAACTGCCGTCTTGCGCTAGCGCGATGGTCGCGTCCAGCTTGGTCCCATCCGGTAACTGGCAAAACAAAAGCTATCGGGCCTCTTCCCATGGAAACAATCGGGTGAAAGTCAAAGCTTTGGTTTTCAAGAATGCTAAACCCTCACGATAACCGAAGCGGCGAAAATCAAAACCTGTCGAGCCCAGTGAACGCAGGCCGCCACTCAACAAAAAAGATAGTAGTTGCTAATCTAAATCGACTATGACTTTCAATGGTTATGGTTGATGACAATTGATTTTGCTTTTCACGATACGTGTTCAGCGTTACCTTACTCCACAAGTGATCGACGGATTTCAGGAACTTCGCCACTACGCGACCGCACGCCATCACCCCCGGCGGTTCAGTCCAACGAATAAAGATAGATCGCGGCTTCGCGGGATCTATCCTTATTCGTTCAAGGCAACAAACGCCGCCTGCATCAGCCCATGTGCGCCGCCCGGCCATCAGCATCGGCCAAACTTGTGAGAGATGCTTCCTGTGTCGGCGACCAGAACGGCAATCAGCGCTCGTCCAGCAACCGGATCAGATCGCGGCTGCGCGCGATCTATCCTCATTCGTTATGGCGGGCCTCTTGGCCAAAGGCATTGCTCGTAGAAATACTCGCAAATTCATCGAGAAGTGAAGCAGTTGGCATACCTAAAAATAGAACGCAAAACCTGTGTGGGTTAGCATTATTTTGCGATCAAGGATTACACACTTCCGTAGCAGTAATGCCTTTTGGTGGGAGATCTTGTTTATTCATGTTGTATTTTGCAAGGAGTACAAGGTGTTCTGGACTGCCCACGAATGCGGAAAGAGCCTCATTAAACTTATTTACGAGCGCCATATCGGCCTGACGGAACACGAAGCCGGCATACTGGATACTCGGCTTGCCATTAACTATTACATCGGCAAAAGGCTCAGCGATCTCGAGCTTCGCATCCGGGTTTTCTTGCACAATCCCGTTGAGCGAAACACGATCCAGTATGACGCCGTCGACGCGACCTGAACGCAATGCGGCAACCGTGGCTGTTACATCGGGAAACCGCCTAACACTGCTTGCGGTTAATCCTCCTTCGGCGGCGATTCTATCCGATGCACCGCCCTGAACTGTGGCAACCGTAACACCCGCCCCATTCTTTATGTCGCCGATGCTATTCAATTTCTTCGGATTGCCCTTAGCAACGAGAAGCCCCATGCGTGAGGCATAGTGCGGGTTTGAGAACGCGACCTGCTTACAGCGGTCTGGCCGAATAAACATACCGGCAGCGATCAAGTCAACTCGATCGGCTTGCAGGCCTGGGATCATGCTGCCGAAATCGGTAACAACTCCTTCCATTGCTTTTCCACCAAGCACAGTCATTATGCGCTTGGCTATCTCATAGTCGATCCCCGAAAGTGTGCCATCCGGCTTCTTAAACGCAAACGGATACTGATTTGCGATAGATATGCGCACCTTGCCCGTTTCCGAAATGCGCGCAAGCGTGTCTTGTGCGCTGGCTTGCTGTGAAACGAAGATCATAGGGCCGAGAACGCTGAGACACATTAGCTTCACAAGCTTATATTTCATAGTCATATTGCACTCCATTATTTAGTTAAGACTCTGCATTCGAGCCCGGCGAAGACACGGTGCAAGCGCCGCACCAAGAAAAGAACTTTTTACTATATAGAAATGGACCAGAACGGCTATGATTTATAAATATTTTCAATAGAATTTCCTTCCGACAGAAGATCTATCACTTTGCATCAAGCACTTTGACGAGCTAAACAACTTGGGCACCAGCGATAGCTGATGTCTCTTCAATGTTATGTCCGAAATACACGTCGTAACAGTCGGAGTTGACCAAAGCGTTCTCGGTTCCTCCAGTGCTCCACTTTCATTTATCGCGCTGCCAATCTCAGCAAGCAGGACCGCGCGCGACACCACAATCGGATCATGGTATATGGCAAGCAAGCGAAAAGTAGGTGCCAGCTCGCTTACGTCGGCGAGCGAACGCTGCGTCGAACGGACATAAAGCACCCGACCGGTTCATATATTGCGGGATCGAGAGAATCACTGGACTGAACTATAAATAGTCGCTCGCCAGGATAAAGTACCTGAGCGTTTTTGCTCATTTCTGGTGAGCCATGGAGGAAAATCAATGCATCTATGGGAGTCTGCGCAACACCGCTGAACATTACCAGGAGGAACGAAACTCGAAGACCGGTTACCCTCAATATTGACAACTTCCGAAAACATACGGCCTTCCTATGCTACACAACAGTGTGAAGTGCCATCAACTTGCCAAAGCCGCCCCGCCTGGCCGCAACCTGCATTAGCTCGAGTGCATGCCAAACCATCGCTTGGTTACTTGTAACTACGGGCCTATTTATCTCATTTTCAATCACACTTGCGATTTCTGCACTGCGCAGACCTGTGCAAGAAATGAAAAGAGCCTCAGCCTTGTTATTCTTTTGGATTTTGATGGCCGTACGCAATATCTCTTCCGGCTCAACTCGAATGATTTGACTGTCGCGTTCGAGTCCAAAGTAACAATCCGCAACGATTTCTATACCGAACTCGCAAACCATATCGCAGACTGATTCATGCAGGTCCCGATGATAGGGCGTTATGACGTTTATACGCGAGACACCGAGGGCAGTTAACGCGGCCCGAACTGCTGTCGGCGGTGTTGTGACAAACACATTTGGCCGCACCTTCTTGATGCAGTTAAATACTGCATGCTCCCCAAGCACTACTGTACCGCTTGTGCAGCCGTACGCAATGAGTTCAATATCATCACCAGGCAAGAGCCGCTCTACGCCTGCAGTAAGTTCGGTTCCAATATTACTTAATGTTTTAGCATTTATCTCATCCGCATTGAGAACGCGCGAAACAAACAGAGCTACATCGTCAGGCAGCATTGCTCGAAGATCGGTTTCCGAAAGTTGGTCCGTTGCCAGCGCAACCAGACCCATTCGATAACGCCCCCCGGGGGGCGAACCCAGGCTAACCTCGACCAACTCGCCGGATGTGCGTTTAGCTTTCATTAGCGCTTCGCCCTCACAAATCAAGTACCAGTCGGCCGGATCGACAGCCGGAACAACAGATCATCAAGCTCTGATTGCTTGCCCGCTCAGTTTCGCTCAAAACTGCGTCGCGGTGGTCGGGCGTTCCTTCGATGACACGGACTTCACAGCTACCGCAGATCCCCTCACGGCAGGAAAAAGGCGCGTCGACGCCAGCAACTAACAGTGCATCGAGAATAGTCGAGCCCGGGAGTACTTTGACCTCGCGGCCTTGCCGCTGCAAAATAACAGTAAAGCCACCCGTGTTTGCCGGCGCCAATCCGGAGGTAAAACGCTCCAAATGCACCCGCTCAGGCCGGAAGCCATTCGCGGCGGTCGCCGCTTCGTATGTTTCGAGCATCGACACAGGGCCGCAACAATAGGCATCGGCATCGGCATCGGCATCGGCATTGGCGCGACACCGGGCTAGGATTTCTCCTACGTTTAAAGGCCTTCCGCATTCGTCATCGAAATGCTCATGCACACGTGGATCGCCCGAAAAAACGCAATCGGCAAGTAGCGCATACAACGCGGACGCGTCTCGCGTACGTGTCGCATAATGTAACTCCCAGCTTGCCCGGATCTTTTCAGCGCGGCGGATCATGGAAACAATTGGGGTGATACCAATCCCTCCTGCAATAAAGACGCTGTGAACCGCCTTCTCTCTGAAAGGAAAATTGTTGCGGGGCAAGCCAGAGGTAACAACTTGTCCGGCAGCCAAATTATCGAAAACGTAACGGGAACCACCCTTGCTTGTTTCTGAAAGACCCACTGCAATTACATATCGATCGACGACGTCGCCATAATTAACAAGAGAATAACTGCGCGTAATTCCGTTGGGTAGATGCAGTTCGATATGTGAACCCGCCTCGAATGGCGTCATCGTACTTCCGATTATGGGCGTCAGTTCGAGCCGCACGATCGTGTTCGCGACCTTCTCCTTCCTCGTAACGCGCGCATTAATCAGCAGTTGGGCCATGGGAAGGTGGATAGTCAATCAACGAGAAGTCGCAACTCCCCAGTCACCAGACTGCGGACCAATGACACGTTCGACAAAGTAGTTGGCGATACCGTGCGCCCCCTCTTCTCGCGGGGAGTAGCGGCCCATCCGGGATAGTTCAGAGCGCAGCCCCGGCTGAATCTTGGCAGCGATATCTACATCTTCCTTCCAAACCGCATCGCGGCCGCTATAGAACGAGGGATCACGTAGGCCAGGGTCCCCATCGCGGACGGTGTGTTTGGGAAAGCAGAAGTACGTGACTACACGCGTCTTCTCAACGCCAAGCGGGAGATGGGTGCGGAACATCACGAAGTAGGGTGTTAAATTCAAAGCAATATTCGGCTGGATCCAAAGCCAATAAACCCCGATCTGCTCTTTGTCAGTCAAATCCTTGATCATTTCAAAATGCTTGGCGGACTTTATGGTCAGACTGCCGAGCCCGTACGTCACGATGGCTGGACCAAGGCGGTCCTCCATCGTCCAGATTGAAGTATCGTTCGGATTCAGATGCTTTTTATGAACGATATCATGATGATAATGATCGAGTCCATTTTCGACGAGTACTTTCCAGTTGCAATCTACATCTTCGGTCGTGACACGCGTTGCAACCATATCGCCGACTCTATAGTCCGCCACTAGTTGCGGTAGACGCCCTAGCCAATGAGTAAGTGAAGGAGCGCTCATATCGAAATTGACGAAGATCGAGCCTTCCCATATCTCAAGCTGGAGGGGAATCAAACTGTGCGCACCAAAATCGAAACCGCGTACGTCGTCCATAGGACGTGGCCTGCCCGGCGTACTGAGCAGACTGCCGTTGAGAGCGTAAGTCCACTGATGATAAGGACACTGAAAAGTACGGCAGTTTCCACTGCCCTCGACTAAAAGTGCGCCCCGATGGCGGCAGACGGCAAGGAAGGCATGTAATTCGTCCGACCGATCACGAACTACCACTACGGGCTCGGTGCCAATCTGCAGCGTTAGATAGTCTCCAAGTTTAGGGAGTTGCTCCACGCGACCGGCCATCAGCCACTCTTTCCGAAAAATCTCGTCCACCTCGCGTCGATACCAAGTCTCGGATGCGTAGCAATACGCTGGCGGTGGCGTGGCGTCGAGAATGGGCCGACGCGTTGCCTCAAAATTCTTTTCGCAAAAGATACCATCTTTAATAGACATCCTGTTTCGCTCCATAATTAATATATAGGTTAATAATAGTAATTTGTGCCTCAATAACACCAACTACGATTGACTTCATTTCTGAGCTTTTCACCTTTCAAATGGCGTTGAATATTCTCGAAGAATATGTCTAAGGCTCGGTCCATGAAATTGGCCGTGTCATCCGCCAACACATGCGGCGTGAGGATCAAGTTAGGTGCGTCCCAGAGCGCCGCTTCAGGGGGTAGAGGCTCGCGGGAAGCGACATCGAGCACTGCGCCGCTTAGGTGTCGCAGGCGTAAAGTTTCGATTAGCGCCGGTTCGTCGACGAGACCACCACGCCCAAAATTTATGAGCGCTGCGCCCCTGCGCATCAAAGCAAGGCGACGAGCATCCATCATGCCCTGGGTCGACGGCGTCAGGGGGGACGTCAATAAAACGATGTCTGCGCGTGGAAGAACGGCGTCGAGTTGGTCAGGTGTGAACATGCGATGGACATGAGGGTGGGCTTCGCCAGACCGGCGAATACCAATAACAGTCATCCCCAGTCTATTTGCCTCTTCCGCGGCTGCGCCGCCAATATTGCCGACGCCAACGATCACAATCGTCCCACCATCTGGCGTGGAAGTAAAAATGCGGTCCCAGCGCCTTTCGCGTTGTGCGGTGATCAACGCGGGAAGGCGCGAGTGAGCCATCAGAATCGCCATGAGAATTGACTGACGGGGCTTCGCACCATGTGCTCCGGCGATGGAAGCAAGCTTTACACTGTCTGGTATCCAGTCGAGGGGCACCATTGCGTCTATGCCCGCGGCGAAGACCTGCACATAGGAAACGTTCGGCGCGCGCTTCATAAAATCAGCAGTCTTAAAGCGGCCGGCCCCGAATACACTCGCAGTTCGCAGTTCCGCCCTGTCGTCTTTGTCGGAGGCAATTGTAATTTTAAGCTGCGGTGCGAGCGTCGGACACCGGCCTAGCGCACGGTCCAGTAATTCGGGCGTGAACTGAAAGATCGGGGCCAATTCGCTGCAATTTTCGAGATAGATTTCAAGCAATCTGATCGCCTTCACGGATGTGTTTGACTACACATCCTCGGGCAATGCCTTGCTTGGGTCAACTTCAAATAACTAATAATTGAGCGCGGAGTTCTATGATTTATTTGCTAAACGAAAGGCTTTAAGTCCGCTTAGCCGCGGCAAGCTGATCCATGGTCATCTTGACCAGAAGACGGAACTTTTCAGCTGCGGGAAATAGAGTAGAGCCCTCACGCGAAATTATGCCCAGCGGCCGAATAATCAGCGGTTCAGTTATCACGCGCGACTCCAGATGCGGAGAGGGCATTAGTGATAAACAAAACGAAGTTACAGGCGCTATACCAAGGCCCTTTTCTACCAAAACCGTTAGCGTAGACAGCTGCTCCGCCTCGCAATGAACCTCAAATTTTAAACCTGCGCGCGCAGCGGCACCCTCAAAAAGCTGACGCATTCCGGTCGCGATTGATTGCAAAACAAGTCGTTCGCGTAGCACCTCAGCAAGTGGAACCGTATCCAATTGCTCGAATCGGTGACCCCGGCGGAAAAGCACATGAAACCGGTCCTCGTAGAGAGGTGAAAAAACTACCGCTTTTCGTTCACTAGGGCGGCCGCCAATACCAAAATCGCAATCGCGGCTTAAGACCAGCGAGGAAATCTCACTATCGTTAACGTCCCGAATTCTTATACGGACTCCGGGAAACTGTTGCGAAAATAGGGTCAGGCACGGCCCCAGTACAGTCTCGATCGTCGAAGGTAGGCAGGCGACAACGACCTCCCCCTCCCGTAACCCGGCGCGGCTCTCAGTGCTCTCAATTAGAAGGTCTAACTCGTTCACTACTCGCTGCGCGCCCGTTAGAAATTCCTTGCCGGCATCAGTTAACTCAACATTACGGGTGTCGCGGTCAATTAGGCGTAAGCGCAGCAAATCTTCAAGCGCAATAATACTGCTCGTAAGAGCGGGTTGGGAGAGACAAATATGCTCAGCAGCGCGTGTATAGTTTCCGTGCTTGGCGACAGCGATAAAGGCACGAAGTTGTCTCAACGTGATGGCTTGAACCGACATAAACTGCCTTCATGCCTCCCGGATCGCCCTTAAGAAAGAACGTGTACGGTCCTCTCGCGGATCGTCCAGAATCTGTTCCGGCGGGCCATCTTCCAAAATTCGGCCCCCATGTAAGAACAATATCCTATCGGATATCTCACGTGCCACATTCATCTGGTGAGTGACCATGAGGATCGTAAAGTCTTGTTCGCTAGCTAATCGTCGTATAACCGCAAGCACTTCGCCCACTGTCTCTGGGTCGAGCGCCGAAGTCACCTCGTCGAACAAGAGGATTTTTGGACGCATGGCAAGACAGCGGGCAATCGCCACACGCTGCTGTTGACCGCCCGAAAGCTGCGCTGGATAACTGTTTCTTTTTTCGCTAAGTCCTACCATTGCCAGCAGTTCCTCGGCGCTTAACATAGCCTCGTCTTTACTAAGACGCAGTACACGCATTGGCGCTTCGGCAATGTTATGCAAGGCCGTCATATGCGGGAACAAGTTGAAGCTTTGGAATACCATGCCGATCTGACGGCGAATTTCTGAGGCATGAGGCGACATGACGCTGCCCTTCCCGTAATCGTCCCAGAGATTTCGACCGTGGACGATAATCTGGCCTTCCTGAATTGTTTCCAAGGTCATCAGGACGCGTAGAACCGTCGACTTGCCGGAACCACTTGGCCCAATAAGTGAGATATGCTCGCCTTCGACAACGTCGAGGTCGAGATTGTGCAGCACGCGGAGATTGCCGAAGAGTTTGCTAACGGAACGAAATGATACCGCCGGTGGGCGTCGGATTTTGTCAGACATCAGGCACCTCTTTTTGATTCCAGTTCCTGCCAAACGCAGCTTCTGCGAAGCGTATGCAACGTGCGCCGACTGCGCTGAGTATGAGGAAGATGATGCCAACGATGGTCATTGGCTCAAGGTACCGAAAGTTTTCCTGGCCAATATCCTTCGCAATAAACATGATTTCGGCAACACCAATCGTGGCAAGAATAGGCGAGCTTTTCGCAAGGTATATTAAAAAATTTCCGCTTGGCGCTAATATGCGAGGAATGGTCTGAGGAACAATGATACGTAAATACGTGTCTCGTGCGGAAAACCCAAGCGCTGTAGACGCGTCCCTTTGCCCTTGTGGCAGAGAGTCCAATCCCGAGCGAAAGACCTCCGACATGTAGCAGCCGTAGTGGATCGACAAGCCTAGTACACCTGTGGTGTACGGGTCAAGAATGATGCCGGCCTCAGGCAGTACGAAGAACAGACAGTAAACCTGTACGATCAGAGGCGTCGAGCGGATAAACTCAATGAAGGCACCAACAGAACGCCCGACCAGCCTAAACTTCACCCGACGCAGAAGCAAAAGGACAACCCCAAACATCACCGCTAGGGCAAATGACAGAACCGCCAAGACAACGGAAATCCAAGTGGCAGACAGGAGGCGCGGCAAAATTTCGAGTGCGAAGCCGAAGTCGAACCAAGGTTTCATCTGCGCACCTCAAGATTCTTGGGTTTAAGTAAACGTGAATTGCGTTTTGCGTTCGCCCTGTCAATCCCCTCCGAAGTCCGCCAGAAGCTGATACGAAATTCGATAAGATTGTTCAAAAATATTAAAGCCTGAGCGATCAAATAGTAGATTGTCAGGACAATAAGAAACGCGGGCAACGCGTCGAAGGTTCGCACCACGATGGATCGACCTGCCTCAGTAAGTTCTGAAAGGGTGATCAAGGATGCGTATGAGGTCGCCTTGAGTAGCATCACAAGTTCGTTGCCGAAAAGCGGCATGATTGCAGCAAGCGCCTGCGGAAAAATGATGTACCGCATGCGCTGCCTGTCATTCATACCGAGCACCCGCGCCGCCTCGTATTGGCCCTTCGGCACAGCCTGAATTGTGCTACGAATGTATTCAGCCATATACGCTGAGTGAGATAAGGCTAGTCCCAATACTGCAGCTGTCCAAGCTGATAGTTTTACACCAAGAAATGGAAGCGCGTAGTAGGCCCAAAACAGGATGACAATCGTTGACAAACCGCGGAAGATTTCTACATATGTTGAACAGAGAATGCGAACAATCTTGTTGCGAGAAATAAGTCCAAGACCCACGACAAGAGCCAGAGCGATTTGCAAAGCTAATGCCGACGCAAACAAACCTAACGTCACCAATGTTCCTTGAAACAGCAGATAGCCCCACACGTCTAGAAGCGCTACTATTTTTTCAAAAAACGTACTCATTTCAATAAGCCGGTTCCGCAAATCGCGGGTGGCGGGAACCTAGCCTGGCGAGAGTGCTGCGCATAATTAAACACATTCATTCGATCGCCTTACTTTCCCATGGATTTTGGAGTGCCATAGCAACCAAATTCCACTTCATTCTTACTTTAGTCTTTAACAACAAGATCGATGGGAACTCGAGACAACCGTTCGCAACCGGTTTCAGTCGTCAGAATAGTCTGGCTTGGGCACATCGCCGTTCCACTGTCGCTATCTACAAAAACGATGTTCAGGAAAAACACCATGTTTGGTTTGCAAAGAGTTGAATTGCCCCGGTACAGCATCGGTTGGTCCATCCAGTTCGGCGGGAATGTCGCGCCGAGCGAATAGCCGCAGGCATTATATCGGTGCTTCTCAAGTCCTGCCTTTTGGCTGACCCGAAGAAAAGCGTCGAAGACATCAGCAAGCGGGCGCTCTGGCCTGAAAGCCTCAAGACAGGCGTTTGTAGCTTCGACTGCGGTCTCGTGCAGATATCTGTGGCGCGCACTCGCTTGTCCCATTAGAATCGTGCGCATATTTACGGCGTGATAACGCCGGTAGGAAGCTCCAAATTCGATCGTAAGCTGGTCTTGCGCCGAAAGCTGGCGGCGACCAGAAAAGGGTCGGCTCAGCAGTGCATCTCGACCAGAGCCAATAATCATTTCAATCGAGGCTTCATCACCATCGCCTTGCAGGATCGCACTGTGCATTGAGGCTAGGATATCGCCTTCGAACACGCCTGGACGAGCCATATTGATCGCCTGTTCCAGAGCATCGTCGCCTAATGCAGCCGCCTTTCGAACAAAGACTATCTCCGCAGGACTCTTGATCGCCCGCAGCATAGGCACGAGATGTGAAGCATCGGCAAGTTCGCAGAGCCCATCGAATGCGGTGCAAACTTTCTGGCCCACCGCGGCTGTAATTCCATACGCCGCCCATTCGACTCCAAGTCGGCGAACCTGCAGTCCCATTTCCGCTACACCGCGCGCGAGCTCGCGCGCAGGATCAGTATCCGGTCCGTCCACCCAAATGCGAATGTCTTCGATTATCGAAGTGTGCTTTGCCTGTCTCAAATCCGGAGCGCGAGTGAGCAAGAAAAAGCGTCCGTCCGATCCAAAATACATGCACTGAAAAAAGACGTAGCCGATGCTATCGAAGCCAGTCAGATAATACATACTCTCCTGACTAAAGAGTAACATCCCCTCTAAAGAGTTTTTCTCCATTATGGCAATGAGTTTTTTCTGCCGGAGCAAATATTCACTACGATCAAAGTGCAATGCCATGGAACACCTCAGTGTTGAATTTCCTGTAAGCAAAGTCTATCGACATGCATGAATTCGCACAACGACCATTTGGCTTATCAATTGCGCAACTATCAAGTAACAAATTACTTTCTTTGATTAGATGGGCTGTAAGCATCAGAGACTAGTAGGCCAATCAGTGCTAACGGCGTGCGGCGAGGAGAAGGGCGTAATGAAAGTCTGTCATTGGTACCACACTAAGCCGAGGGTTGGTTTAATTTGCTGTTTCTTGGACGGTGCGCACTCCATAACAGTGGGCGTCAATGCGCCGGTGGAGATCGACATTCGTGGTCATGCCGGTTATTACGCGGCCGGCATGAACAAGCACGCGACGGTGAACATCGCCGGCAATGCCGGGCCTGGCGTGGCCGAGAACATGATGTCGGGCCGCGTCACGGTGCGCGGCTTTGCCAGTGTTTCGGCCGGTGCCTCGGCGCAGGGTG
>Ga0105045_10004731_pt1 | contig 11860 bp, 11 predicted proteins | sample MAT02_FD_78089 | JGI IMG/M metagenome (GOLD analysis project Ga0105045, IMG submission 78089) | Freshwater microbial communities from Lake Fryxell liftoff mats and glacier meltwater in Antarctica - MAT-02 (megahit assembly) | ecosystem: Environmental > Aquatic > Freshwater > Ice > Liftoff... | reverse complement strand
TAAGCTGCTTAGTGATGGCAAGGCCAAGCCCTGTTCCGCCATATTTTCTTGTGGTTGACTCGTCAGCTTGTGAAAAAATATCAAAAATTTTACCTTGCGATTCAAGTGGTATGCCGATCCCAGTGTCCGATATTGTTATTGACAAATAAAACTCATTGTCTACTTTGTCTTTTTCCATAAAATTAATGGCAATTTTGCCACCCGGCTCAGTAAATTTAATGGCGTTACTGGCTAAGTTATTTAAGATTTGCTTAATGCGGTTAGGGTCGCCAATTAATCTTTGTGGTATTTCTTTGTCAAGAATTGAAGTGAAGTTAATTTTTTTCTGTTTGCATTGTAAAGTGAATAACAACAAGAAAGATTCAATTTCTTCTTTTAGATTAAATTCAATTTTCTCTAGTTCAACTTTTCCCGCTTCAATTTTAGTGAGGTCGAGAATGTCACCTAGAAGTTTTAATAAATAATTTGCACATTCATAGCCTTTTTGAACATAATGATTTTGCTTTTCGTTCAGTTCGGTGTGCATGAGTAATTGCAACATCCCCAGAATTCCGTTCATGGGTGTTCGTATTTCATGACTCATATTGGCTAAAAAATGCGTTTTGGCAATATTGGATTGTTCAGCAGCGATCAAAGCTTCTCGCATCATTTGTTCGTATTTGACATTTTCACTGATGTCCCGAAAAACGAGCACGCAGCCATTATAATTTCCTTTTTTACTATAAGGCAAAGGATTAAGCGAGAATGATACCGGTGTTTCAATTCCTTGAGTACTTCGAAGTAATCCCTTCTGGCAGTGAAAAATTTCATTTTTGGAAAATCTTTCCATCAGCTGATTAATGGTGATTTCAGTTTTATCTTTGCCATGGCAGGCATAAAGCTTAAAAAAATCTGCATAATGCTTCCCTGACGTTATAGATGCTGAACAACAAAGTATGAGTGAACCTATCACGTTGACATCTTTGATGTTAAATAATGGGTCAAGAACACACATGCCTTCTGACATGATCGACTGCATAATGTCACGTTCTTTTTGTAAATTATCACGCAAATCATTCATCTCTTGTGATGAGATATCTAAAGAACGTTCAACGATGTAACGGCCTTCATCAGCTTCTTGGTAGCCGTTACTCACCGATTTTAGCAACTTGAGCATTACAGTATCGATATTCGCTAATTCAATATCAATCCCTGCGCGCTTAAGTTGCCTTAATAAAAGGGGGTGAAAGGTTTGCATTTATCGTTCACTAAAGGTTGTTAAAGTCATGGTTTGATTATGCAGGTCACAAGTCCCCAGTAAAGAGGGTGAAATTTCACCATAAGAATAAAAACCGACTAAGGGCATGTTAGAGCCCAAGATATCATGTGTTGCTTCAATTTCTTCTTCTGTGCGCTCACCCAGTACCAAGCGGCGTCCAACGCAGCTAATGGCGATAGCCAGGGTGTTAGCTGCATCTTGCGGGTTGCCTTTGGCTAATTCGCCAGCTCCCATGGCCCCTTCTACTAATCTTTCAAAATTTGACCGCATTAACTGAGCGTACCATCCTTCTGGCATATCACCTGCAAAAGTCATCGATTGCTCATCTTCATTGACTGCCAAAATGGTTCTGACTACTTGTGCTTTGCTTAAGGGTTTTTGACTAATGGCTAAAGGGAAAAGCAACCCAGAGGCTGGTAACCCCTTGGCTTGGTCTCCTAAGTATTTTTTATAAAGTGCTAATGCTGGTTGCCCATCAATTTCATACAAAACATTGCCTTTAGAGCGGGTAATAAATCTTTCGGGGCCGAAAATATCCCAGCCGCCTTGCGAGCCATAATTGATAGAAATAAATTCGCCGTAAAAGCCAATGGCACAAACACATTTCGAGGTGGGGAAATCGTTCTTTAATACAAAGGTTTTTTTAAAATCTTTACCATCACCCGCTAAACCGCCGGTGATGACAATATCATTACTGAGAAGGGAATGCATGCCTTGAACAAGTGAACTGCCGTTGACCACTAAGCCATCACTTAAAACAAATACTGCTTTGAGATCACTAGCCTGCAACTTATCTGCAATAGTTTTGCCGGTTTCAAAAGAGTCATCGGGCGAATGGATATCACAGGTAACTATTCTTATCTTACTTTTGTCAAAATGCATAATGGCTGTTGAGATACTTTCGTCATAAACACTATTATTATGGATTTCACCAGAGGTTGAGCAACCCGCAATGAGCGCTTTGGGATAAGCTCTTCTTAATTCTGCAAATGGTTCAGGGTTGTTGATATATTCAGGTGAAAAAAAATTGAGTATCAAAGTATCTTCAGAATTAATAGCTGAAAAAGTCTTCACAGACCATCCCGAGCTCTTTTTGTACTGAATTGTTTCTAATTGCATATATCTACTCTTAAATGTATTGTAGCGACATTAGATATGTATAGCCTATTTATTATTGTATCGGCAGTTTAGATAATTTCAGTATAAAGAAAACTCAACTTCAGCCGACTGATTATTTGATGATCATTGTCATTCCTTAACACGTTAAATGAGCAGATCTAATGAACCGAAAAATCTTAGTAATCGATGATGAAATGAATAACTTGGAAATTATCGAAGGGTTTCTCAGAATTGGTGATTTTGATGATTATAATATTGTTAAATCCCAAAGTGCAGAAGAGGGATTGAAAGTTTTATTAGAAGTTTCAAAAGAAGTTGATGTGATTATTCTTGATCAAATGATGCCAGGTATGTCGGGGCTGGAACTAGTGCAGAAGCTAAAAGCCGATACTAACCTTAAAAGAATTCCGATTGTAATGCAAACGGCTTCTGATGATAAAGTTCAATTAGTCGAAGGTTTTAAATTAGGTGTTTATCACTATTTAATTAAGCCTTACTTGCCCAGTGTATTGAATGCAGTTGTGCGTGGTGCGATCGATTTTCATAAAAAGCAAAGAGAACTGACTGTTGCCTTAGGCCATTCAAAAGTTTTATATGAATGCGTTGATAATGCTTTGTTTAAAATTTGCAATCTCGACCAAGCCAATAAGATCAGCGTAAGCCTCGCACAGTTATTTCCAGTGCCTGAAAAAGTCGTATTAGGTATTTCTGAAATTTTAGTAAATGCTATCGAACATGGCAATTTAAATATTTCTTATGAAGAAAAGTCAGAGCTAAATCTTAAATCGCAATGGAAGCAAGAAATTGAAAAGCGTCTTAATTTGCCTGAATATAAAGATAAATCAGTTACCATTTCTTTTGCAAAAAAGAAAGATGAAATCATTCTGAGTGTTAAGGATGAAGGTGAAGGCTTTGATTATAAGCGCTACATGGAATTTGATCCTAATCGTAGCACTCATAACCATGGTCGTGGCATTGCTTTTGCGAACAATATCAGCTTTGACAGCCTAGAATATGTCGGGAACGGCAACCAAGTGAACTGTATTGTCAGGTTGTAATGAATTGATTGAAGGTGCAATAAAGGTTTCTTCATTTGAATCAAGGTTAACTGCTTTAATTTGATCACAAGAAAAACAATCTTCCAATGTCAATGACGCCGCTTTGGTAGTTTTAGGAGTGTTATCACCTAAAGTTCCTTGAGTTAGCTTGTAAAACATATTAGCAACATCCCAGCTTAAAAAATCACTCATTTTCAATGTGGATCCGAGAGGGTTTTTTTTAGAAGATGCCATTTCATCACTATGTGATTTGGTATTATAGTGTTTTTCTAATATTAACTTGGTTAATTCACTATGATTTTCATCTAATGCGGTTTGAACGAGTTTCGAAGCAAATTTATCCATGAGTTTAGCGACATGTTTACTGTCGCCGGTCAATAAAGTATGGATTGGATCTAAATCGTGACTCCATATAGCCATATTAATGAACTTAGATGCACTTTTAAATGAATAGTCGAGAGGATCATGCATTCTAGCTTCTAGTATTTTATGCTCTGGTGTTGCAGCTTGTGGTTTCTCATGCAGTTGATAAAGCGAGAAATCATTTAAAGTGGTATCGTAGCCAATGGAACTCATAATTTTGGCACTGATTTCTTCGGGTATGAAACTGGTGAATTCACCTTGTGTTTCATTACAATCATAATAAGTGTATGAGCCATTTTCATTCAGAAAAACACTTAATGCATGACCGCCTATTTTTGAATAAACGCCTAAGTCTAACCAAGCATTGTTCCACTGATGGGCTATACGCAACATATCAGGTAATTCTTGTAAAGTAATATTTGTTTGTTCATTTTGAAGAAAATCAAACACTTTCTTTAATTCATGTTTATTATCTGTGACGAGATTGAACTGTTTGATTCGATCATCTTGGCTTATCTGATAATAAGCAATATGTTGGGTTTTAATTTGTGAAAACCATGTTAGATCATTAATGGTTTGTTCAAATACCTCTATGCCATTTTGGTATTTGCTTTTTAGGCTTTCTGGCAAACTTTCATGGCTAAGAGAGGATAATTTGCCATTCCAAGTAGATAAGTAGTTAAGTGTATCTTTGAATTGTGCCGCTTTGTTAGTGCTATTATAGTATGCAAATAGAAATGACCAACCATTACAATCGCCACCTCTGTTGATAAGGCTTTCGCGATAGGTGCCTTCCAAATACGCCATCTGGGTTAGGTAAGATGACATTTTATAGTGGATGGTGTTTTGTGACACATCTTTATAATGATAAGCGTGGTAATGTTGTGGGTACGGCATAGTCATGTGCTCACTAACTTACTAAGAGTTAAGCATGATATATTTAGAAAGGCGCCTTGGCAACCGTTTATCGACAATTTTGTTGGTTAGATACCCATTACACTTCAAGATGCGAAGCATAGAAGAAGTGCAGCCTTACGCGATGGGGGTTGTCAGGAGGGAAAACGCGATTTTCCCCCTGATTGCAAGCGCGAATGAATTCGCGCGCAGCATTCAATTAAGATTATACCGTGCGCACCTTCAAGTGCGAGCAGTATATCAGGTGTAATTGCCCCCACCCACACGAATGGGCTTCGCGGGGGAGGGGGTAGGGAGGGAGAAAATGCGGGGAGTGATTTAAACGTTAAATCTAAAATGCATTACATCGCCATCTTTAACGATGTACTCTTTGCCTTCTAAACGCCATTTACCGGCATCTTTAGCACCTTGTTCGCCTTTATATTGGATAAAGTCTTCATAGCTAATCACCTCGGCGCGGATAAAGCCCTTTTCAAAGTCGGTATGAATTTTACCGGCGGATTGAGGAGCCGTTGCACCCACAGGGATTGTCCAAGCGCGAACTTCTTGCACACCTGCCGTAAAATAGGTTTGTAGGTGCAATAGATCATGGCCTGAGCGTATTACACGATTAAGGCCAGGTTCTTTCAGTCCCATTTCCACTAAGAATTCAATTTTCTCATTGTCGTCTAAGTCAGCAATTTCTGCTTCCATGGCACAACAAACCGCTACCACCGAGCCACCTTCTAGTTTGGCAATTTCTTGTACCATGGTGAGGTACGGGTTATTTTCAAAGCCGTGATCATCAACGTTGGCAATAAACATAGTCGGTTTATATGTGATCAATTGTAAGCTTTGCACAAAGGGTTTATTTTCTTCATCGACTGCAAAGGTCCGAGCAGGCAAGCCTTTATTGAGATATGCAGATAAATTCTCTAAAATTTGTTGCTGCATTTTTGCAGCTTTATCACCGGCACGCGCAACTTTAGCCACTCGTAACACTGCTTTATCTAAAGTATCTAAGTCACTTAAAATTAATTCGGTGTTGATAACTTCTATATCATCTTTAGGAGATATTTTACCGGCAACGTGCGTAACGTCGTCGTTATCAAAACAACGCACCACGTGAGCGATGGCATCGGTCTCGCGAATATTTTGTAAAAATTTATTACCTAATCCTTCGCCTTTAGAAGCTCCCTTTACCAGACCCGCAATATCGACAAATTCCATGGTCGTCGCTATCGTTTTTTTCGGGTTAACAATTTTAGCGAGCTCTTCTAAACGCAGATCGGGAACAGGTACCACCCCTATGTTGGGTTCAATGGTGCAAAAGGGATAATTGGCGGCTGCAATACCGGCTTTGGTTAAAGCATTAAAAAGAGTAGATTTGCCGACATTAGGCAGGCCGACGATGCCACATTTAAATCCCATAAGGACCTCATTATTAGAAAATTATTTTGCGACGGTGTGTAACACATTCATGGCTTTATCGATATTGCCACTTAATACATCTGGTAATACGCTCAAAGCATGGTCGATAGCAGTTAAAATACTTTGTTCGTCACTTTTGGAAGGGCGATGGAGAACATAATCTGAGACATCATCTTTATTTCCCGGATGACCAATGCCTAATCGTAGTCGATAAAACCCTTTGGTATTTAAACGAGCATCGATATCACGCAAACCATTGTGACCGCCATGTCCACCATCAAATTTTAAACGCGCGCTGCCAACAGGAAGATCCAGCTCGTCATGCACCACTAAAATTTCATTGGGTAAGATTTTATAAAAATTGGCGATGGCAAGCACAGCTTCGCCACTGCGGTTCATGTAAGTCATGGGTAAAAGCACGCGACAATTAAAATTGCCTGCTTGAGCGAGTCCGACATGACCTTTGAATTTGTTTTCAGGTAAAAGGGTGGCTCGAGATTGTTCGAGGAAACGTTGCGCTAACCAAAACCCGACGTTATGACGAGTGTTGGCATATTGCGTGCCTGGGTTACCCAACCCTACAATGAGTTGGATACCCCGTGACGTATTATTGCTTCCTGACATCTCAAGCCACTCTCAAGTAGAGAATTAAGCGTCTTTTTCTTTGCCTTTCGCTTCGGTAGGAACTGCTGTTGCTTCATTGGTAGCAGTTTCTTCTTCAACGATTCGTTTTGGCTTAGCAAGGCTCACAACCGGTAAATCATCTTCATGGCCGTGAACAACACTAGTTAATTCAACGCCTTCCGGCATGTTAATTTGTGATAAATGCACGATGTCATTCAATTGTGCTTTGGAAACATCAATTTCAATGAACTCAGGCAAATGACGGGGTAAGCACTTCACTTCTAATTCCACCATATGGTGAGTGAAGGTACCGCCCTGTTCGACACCAGGTGCTTCATCTTGACCCATGAAGTGCAATGGCACGTGCATGGTGATAGGTTTATTTTCGCTAATGCGCAAAAAGTCCATGTGCAGAACGCGTGCTTTAAAAGGGTGGCGTTGCATGTCTTTTAGAACAACTTTTTGCTTTTTGCCTTTACTCGTTAACGTTAAAATGTGCGAGTAGACGGCTTCATTCTCTAATGCTTTGCTGACATGAAAGTGATTCATTGCAATAGATTCGGGTTTTTCGTCGCCACCATAAACGACACCTAAGACGAGATTTTCGTGTTGACGCAGACGGCGGCTCGCACCTTTCCCATGCTCTTCACGTGGCTGATATTCGATTTCGAAAGAAAATTTTGCCATGGTAGGACTCCGGTTGTAAGTAAAAATAGCCTTATCGCGACCAATAAAGCTGATTAAGTGCGCGAGTATATACCATTTTCACGCCCCAAAATAGTTTGGAGCATGAACAAGTCGCAGTTAAATTGATTTTTGGTATTAGTTAAATAACTGAAACATTGAGCTAATGGACTCTTCGTTGCTCACACGACGAATGGCTTCTGAAAGCATCGCATCAATGCTGAGCTGACGAATTTTTGGACAATCTTCTGCTTCTTTGCGGAGGCTAATCGTATCGGTAACGACCAGCTCATCAATAGTGGAATTTTCTAGGTTACTAATCGCTTTACCGGATAAAACGGGGTGGGTGCAATAAGCAACAACCTTGGTTGCGCCTTCTTCTTTTAAGGCAGCGGCAGCCATGCAGAGTGTGCCGGCAGTGTCGACAATATCATCAACTAAAATACAGGTGCGATTTGAGACGTCACCAATAATATTCATAACGCGTGCTTCATTGGGTTGTGGACGGCGTTTATCAATAATCGCTAAATGCGCATCATCGATTCGCTTAGCAATGGCACGTGCTCGAACGACACCCCCCACATCAGGAGAAACCACGACGGGGTTGGCATAATTCTTTGATAAAATATCGTTGATCATAATGGATGAGCCGTAAACGTTATCCACGGGCATATTAAAGAAGCCTTGGATTTGGTCGGCATGTAGATCAACGGTTAACAATCTATCGATTCCAACAGCAGCCATCATATCAGCCACCACTTTGGCGGAGATGGGAACGCGCGATGAACGTACACGACGGTCTTGGCGGGCATAACCAAAATAAGGTACCACCGCGGTGATCCGTAGTGCGCTAGCTCGTCGCAACGCGTCGGTTAATAGTAAAAGTTCCATGAGGTTGTCATTAGTAGGGGCTGAAGTCGATTGGACGATGAAAACGTCTTTACCGCGGACGTGTTCATGGATATCAACCATGATTTCACCATCACTAAATCGGCCGATGGTGGCGTTCCCGAGAGCGACATTAAGATGTTCTGAAACACTCGTGGCAAGCCGCGGGTTGGCATTTCCACTAAAAATCATCATGTCGGTCACGGTGGAACCCTACTATTTCATATGTTTGGATAAATTGGCTGGGGTGCTAGGATTCGAACCTAGGTATGCAGGGATCAAAACCCTGTGCCTTACCGCTTGGCGACACCCCAATATTATGCTCTTATCAATTGAACTCTAACTTTATCAACTGCTTGTGCAGCTGGCGATTTATTAACCCCTTTAGCAACAAAGCCTTTCAGGTGAGTAGGTAATTTTTCAATTACGTTTTTCGCTGCTTGTTCCGTTTTAAAACAGGCGAAAACGCTTGCACCTGAACCACTTAATCGGGGTTCGCCGAAGTTAGATAACCACTTCATTGCATCATCCACTTCCGGATAACGACGACGCACGAGAGGCTCAAAGTCATTTCTTAACCCGCTAAAGTTGTCGATAAACTCTCTCTTAGCGAGGGCCTCTATTCTGAGGGTTGGCGTGTCCCTTGTCAATTCAGAATCGGCATACATTTTTGCACTGGCGACTTGGCAGGGTGGGGTAATCACCGCTAACCAGTTTAGAGGTAATTGAATAGGGGTGAGCTGTTCCCCAATTCCTTCGGCGAAAGCTGCGTGCCCTTGAATGAAAACGGGGATATCTGCCCCGAAGGTCAGACCCAATGTGAGTAAGTCATCCACAGGCCAATCAAGTCCCCAGAGTAAATCAAGCGCCAGTAAGGTGGTGGCAGCATTAGAGCTGCCGCCACCAAGTCCTGCGCCAATGGGCAGGCGCTTATTCACAGTGATGGTTACGCCTTGTAGCGCATTAGATTGCTGTTGTAATGCCTTTGCAACACGGTAAATAAGGTTTTGTGAGTTGGGAATGCCAGCCATGTTGTCAGGTTGCAAAACAATACAGTTGTCATCACGCAGTTCAAAAGTGATTTCATCGCCGTAGTCTAGAAACTGAAAACACGTTTGTAATAAATGATAACCATCAGGTCGCCTGCCTGTGATATGCAAAAAATGATTTACTTTTGCTGGTGAGCATAAGCAAAGTTTAGGTAAACTCATGCAGGCAGCTCTTTCCACGAATTCACAATCATTTTGACTTTCAAATTGTCGTTATATAAAACCAATTTGCTTGGCAATGGTGCAAAAGCATTGCTACTATATTCTTGATATTCAATTCGCCAACCTTGTTGTTTCAAAGCGGCTAACAGACCTTGGTCATTAAATTGTTTGGTGTGCTTGGTATTGGGAACGGGAACGCCGCGCAACCAATATTTTAAACCGGTGATGGGTACTTGCCAGTGAACGACTTTGTGAAGTAATGCTTCCGGTGTTCTAGCAGTAGAGGTGTTGCCATTGGCTTCTTTTAATTCAACATGATTTGGTCCGCCAATAATGTAAGCACTTTTTGCACCAAAAGGCCCAAATAATTTGATCTGATAAAATTCACCTTGTTGTTGCCACACAAATGAAGCATTGCCGCCTTTTTTGCCATTAGTGGCGGCTAATTTACCTTCAGCTTGCCAGTGATTCACTGCACTCAATTCTTGTTCATTCGCTTTGTAGCGCTTTTCAAGTTGAGGCGTCGAAGCGACGATGTTTTGATTTTTTTCAGGATTCGATGCACAGCCGCTAAGCAGAAGTAAGCCGACTGCAAGCACGTTAAATCGATTCATTGCTTGATGATCCTTTGATTGTTTTTAACGCGAACTTTTAGGTTACATTAGAGTATATAACGATTAAGCTGTAAAAGGCGAAACTTTGATTTTCCTTATAACTATCAGCAGATATGCGCAATAGCATGAATATCAACATGTTATTCTATGCCGTTAGCTGTTATAGTTGCCCGCCTGATTAAGTAGTAGGAGCAGTAAAGATGGTAAGAGATAAAAGTTTTAAAGCAAACTATCTGACTAAAATGAGTATCTGGCTATTGGCAGGTACGATGGTTATCGCAAGCCCAACGCTTTTGGCAAAAACCGTAACGAAATCGAGCAAAGCCATCAGCGCAACTAGTGATGTCAGCATTTCATCCAGCGCAGGCTCTTTTAAACCGTTTCAGTTGATCCCCGCAGGACAAGCTAAAACCTCTTCAATAAGCGCACCTAAAGAAACTGCATGTGGCAATTTTTCAGGTATTAATCCCAAAGTATTAAATTTAGCCCTTAAAGCGCAACAAAAAGCGAAGGTTATGGGCATTCCGCGCAAACAATATTTAACCGTTATCGATTATTCTTTACCCTCAACTGCACGTCGTTTATGGGTACTAGATATGTCGCGCGGCAAAGTCATTCATCATGTGCAGGTAGCGCATGGTTCGGGGACGGGCGATAATCATGCCAAACATTTTTCCGATGCGCACGGTAGCCACAAATCTAGCTTAGGCCTATTTTTAACCGGCTCTACCTATCAAGGTAAGCATGGTACTTCTTTAACCTTGCACGGTTTAGAGAAAGGCTTTAATGGTAACGCTGCTAGTCGTACGATAGTGATGCATCCTGCCGGTTATGTAAAAGATGTTGGTGGTCGCTTAGGACGTAGCTGGGGATGTCCTGCACTCAGTTACTCAACCGCACAACCGATTATTCAAACCATTAAAGAAGGCTCACTCGTGTTCGCTTATTATCCCGACAATAAGTGGTTGAGTAGTTCAAAATTTTTGTAAACTAACCTAAGAATAGTTTTGGGAACCAGTCTTCTAAAATACTATTTGGAAAAACTAATCTAACAGGGCCTTTAGGCGTCCGGGAAGTCAGAAGGCCTTTCTAATTAACGCACTCAGAACTGTTCTCGCCTGTCTTTCCTGATAATGCGTAATAGAAGCTGCTTGGCCGCGGGCAAATTCTCCATTAATAAATGCTTCTTTTAGCAAATGAAAAGCCCCTTTAGATAGTAGGTTGTTGGCAATTTGATCTTGCGTCCACCGCTCGATACTTTGCTGTAAAATATGAGGTGCTAGCAGCTTCTCCATAAATTCGATTTGACCTAAGCAGTATTTTAAAAAAAGGTAACTATTCAGGTGGGTCAATGTATGAATTTCGTCGTTGCGAGCTTTTAGCGAAGCAATCCATCTTGAATGTAATTAATTAATTTTTTGCGGATAGTAGAAATACTTATTCTTGGATAAAGTCTGGTAATTTTCCGTTAAATAGGATCTCTAATGCCTGTGCTGCCCCTATTGAATCCTTTTGACATGTCGATCAATAGCTGCGGATTCTACAAAATGTTGCTGCCCCATCTATTGATTGAAAACAGCCAGAAATCTTTTGTTGGACTTTGGTCATTCGAATATCGCGCTCTCCTTGATTATTTGTAAAGGGGGACGTCAATAACATCCATAAATCTCAATACATCATCTTCATGGATACGAAGCCGCTCAAGCAAGTTGCGCG
>Ga0105045_10004730_pt1 | contig 11860 bp, 8 predicted proteins | sample MAT02_FD_78089 | JGI IMG/M metagenome (GOLD analysis project Ga0105045, IMG submission 78089) | Freshwater microbial communities from Lake Fryxell liftoff mats and glacier meltwater in Antarctica - MAT-02 (megahit assembly) | ecosystem: Environmental > Aquatic > Freshwater > Ice > Liftoff... | reverse complement strand
TGGCGCGCTTCATGGAGCGTGAGCTCGGCCAATCCGTCGTCGTTCACAACCGCGCCGGCGCCAGCGGTGAGGTGGGCTGGGCCGAACTCGCCCGCGCGCGGCCTGACGGGCTGACCATCGGTTTCATCACCACGCCCAACCTCGTCACCATCCCCATCGAGCGCCAGGCGCGCTACCGGCTGGAGGATTTTTCCCCAATCGCCAATGTCGTGGATGATCCGGGCGGTTGCTGGGTGCTGCCGGATAGCCCTTGGCGCAACCTGAATGACCTCGCCACCGCCGCGCGCGCCGCACCGGGGACGATCAGCTACGGCTCCACCGGCGTGGGCAGCGATGACCACCTCGCCACGCTGGCCTTCGAGCGGCTGAGCGGGATCCAGTTGCTGCATGTGCCCTTCAACGGCTCCTCGCAGGTGCGCAACGCCATCCTTGGCCGCACCATACAGGTTGCGGCGATGAACATGGGCGAGGGCGTGGGCGATTTCCGCCAGAACCTGCTGCGCCCCCTCGGCCAGATGGCGGATGCGCGTTGGGCGAACACGCCCGAAGTACCGACCTTCCGCGAGCAGGGCTTCGATGTGGTGGATGGCTCGCTGCGGGGCCTGGCCGCGCCCGCCGGAACGCCGCCGGCCGTGCTGCAACGCCTGGCACAGGTGGTGCGCAGCGTGATGGAGCAGCCCGACTTCATCGCCTCCGCCACGCAGCAGCAATTGCCGCTGCGCTTCCTCGACCCGGCTCAGCACCAAGCCGTGCTGGTTGCCATGCGCGAGAAGTATCAGGCGATGTGGGCGCGCCATCCCTGGCGGGAATAGGCAGGCTGGTGGTTGCGGCGGCCTGCGGCTGATCTTATGCGGTGGGGCGCGCAGCCCAGGAGACACCGCTTGCCATTCCATGCCGCCTTGCCCTGAATGGCCCAGTTGATCCGCGCTTGGGGTTTCTTCCTGCGCCTGATCCGCCTGTTCGGCGCCAGAGGGCTGGAGGTGGGGGTGCGCTATGGGCTGACGCTGGCGCTCGCCATCGTCCTCGGCGTGGATGGGGCGGGACAGATCTATCTGGGCCTCGCGCTTATTGTGCTGATGGCGGGCTTCGCACGGTGCGGGCTCAATGAAGGATTGGTTCGCCCCTTCAGCCTGGCGCGCCAAGCCCATGACGCCGAGGCTGCGCGGGGTCTCGCGGCCTTTGGCCTTACCTTCGTCGCCACTTTGGGTAGTCTTCTCTCGTTGCTTCTCCTGCTGACGGCGCCCTGGCTCGCGACCCGCGTCTTCAGCAGCGCCATTTCGCCTGAGACGCTCATGGCGTTCGCCTGCGGCACGCTGGGGACGGCCCTTCTGGCCTTGTTGGGAAATCTGATGATCGCCATGGGCCGGCCGGTTCTGGGCCAGACCATCGCCGCGTTGCTCTGGCCGCTGCCCGTGCTGGTCTGGTTGCTGCTGCCCGGCGCCACGCTCTCGGGTTGGGAGGTGACTGGCACTGCCTGGATCATCACCCTGGCCATGCTGGCATCCAGCGCGTTGGGAACCGTCCTTCTCGTTCGTCTGCTGGGCGGTATGCGCCCGCTGCGCTGGCCGGCCATGCTGCCCACCCTTGTGGTGGCGCTGCCGCTGTTCGGCAGCGAACTCTCGCTGATCATGATCTACCATCTGCCCATCATCGCTCTGGGGATGGTGGGGGAGGGTGCGGATCTCGGGCTTTTTGGCCTGGCCAGCCGGCTGTCCATGTTGCTGACCGTGATGGGCATGGCGGTGTACGCAATCACCGCCCCGCGCTTTGCAGCACTGGACCACGCAGCGGACAACAAGGGCCTGGAACGCGCAGCCCATGCGGCCACGCGGCTGGCCGTGGTCGCTTCCCTGCCCGTCATCCTCCTCTTCTGGGTCCTGCCCGGGCCTCTGTTGGGCCTTTTTGGTCCGGATTTCCGGGCTGCGGCGCCGCTTTTGATCATCCTCTCGGTGGGCCATTGCATCCATCTCGCGCTGTCGCCCGCACACACGCTGCTCGCGATGAGCGGGCATGCGCGGGACATCGGGCGCAACTCATCCGTGGGCGTGCTGGTCCTGCTGATCAGCCTGCCGCCGTTGATGTTGCAGCTGGGGGCGCTGGGTGCTGCGATCGCGGGGACGGTTGCCTATGCCACCATCAGTCTTGCCAATGCGCGCAGCGTTCGGCGACGACTGGGCATCGCGCTTTGGCACTCCTTTTCGGGGCCTGCGGTGCGGGGCGGGTAAGTCGCCTTGCTTGCCACTTCGGCAATACCCTGCCTAGCTTAGCCCAGCATGGATTTCGGCCTGATCGTCTCTGGTGGAAGTCAGCGCGAGCAGATGGAAGCATCCGGTCCACCGCAGGCTATCGCTTGGCGCTTGCCCGGAAACAGCGCAGACAATTTTCGCGCCAGGAGAATTTCCTTTATGTTGGATAAGCTCAGGAAATTCCTGACGCATCCTGGCTTCCAGGCGGCGCCCATCACGGTGCTCGGCCGTGGTCTGGCGCTGGTAGGGCTGCTGGCGCGCGGCACGGCGCCGCGTTTTGCGCTGTTTCCCGGCGGCCCCCTCGTCGAGGTCCCGGCAGATCGGCGCTATACCACTGTCGCCAACTATTTGATGCGCGATCAGGTCGAGCCTGAACTGGCAGCCTTGCAGCGCTTCCTCGGTCCTGGGGATGTACTCGTTGATGTCGGGGCAAATATAGGGCTGTTCAGCCTCAAGGGCGGGCATCTCGTGGGAGAGGCGGGGCTGGTCCTCGCGGTCGAGCCAGGGGCGACATCCCTCAGCCGTCTCTCGGACAACCTGGCCCTGAACAACCTCCCGATGGTTCGTATTGTGCGCGCGGCACTGTCTGACCATGAGGGCGAGATGGCGCTGTTCCACATACCACTGGGCGATGACCCCCAGGCATTTTCGCTGATTCCTGGCGGCGGCCAGGTGCCCAGCGAGATGGTCCGGGTGACAACTCTCGACACACTCGTTCAGACCCATGGCCTGACTCGACTGGATTGCGTCAAGATTGACGTGGAGGGGGCCGAGCCGATGGTCCTTGCGGGCGGGCGGGCCACGCTGGAGCGCTTCCATCCCATCGTGATCTTCGAGGTCAACGCACCGCTGGCAGAGGCGACCGGTGACTCATCCGCGGCGGCGAATACGCTGATCGCCATGGGTTACCGCCTGCATGCGCTGCGCGGGGAAATTCTCGAACCGCTCCAGACGGTGCCTCAGCATCACTGCAATCTGGTGGCCGTTCATCCCCAGGGGCGTCAACCTGGTTGAGTGGCCCGCTCTCAGCCGATCAGGCCCTGCCTGGCGGAGTTACCCGTTGCAGCCAGACGGCAATGGCCAGCACGGTGGCAACGATCCCAGGCGTGTAGACCATGCTGAGAATGGGCGAGGTGATCAGCATGAAGAGCACCATATCGTTCAGTGCGTGACGCAGCGGCGTGGCCTTCATGCGCACCGCGCGCCAGGTCTCGCGCCAAGCGGCGAGGTAGAAGGCCACGATGAGCGCAAAGCCGACCAGGCCATACTCCCCTATGACGCCCAGCCAGCCGAGGTCTGCAAAAAAGAAATCTGGCGTCCGAAGGATCACCTGAATGTTGATCTCACTGAAAGCCGTCGAACCGCCGACCCCGAAGATCCAGCGCAGGGGGTTCTCAGCGAGGAACCCGGTCAGCATGGCGGCCGAGTTCTCGCGCACCCAGAGCGAGCCGCCGAGGCTGCCGCGCAACCAGCCATCGCCCACGGAGGGCGCCAGCACGGGCCATAGCGCGGCGACCATCGCCATTAATGGCACCATTGCCAAGGCCGCGCCGAGGAAGAGGGTTGGCGTGCGGCGCCGCCACCCCGCCGTCATCCCCCAGAGCGAGATCAGGATGACCGCCGCAATGATGGTGCGCTGCTTGAAGATGATGAGCATCAGGACCAGGCCGATCAACATCAAAACCGGCGGCCAAAGTGCCGGCCGCGCAGAGAAGCGGCGCGCCAGCAAAAACATGCCCATCAGGCCAAGCGCCATTGGCAGCTGAATGCGGGGGCCTCGCTCATTGTCGTTGAGGAAAATGCTGCCAGTCTGACCACCATAGCTTTCGAGGGGCATGACGATCCACAGGAGCAGGAGCATCGCGAAGTTCAGGACAGCGAGCGCGGCAAAGGCGCGTGTCAGAGTTTCATCGGTCGCACGCAGCCGGAACAGGACCAAGGCGACACAAAAATAGAAGCTGAAGGACCAGACCTTGACCGTGCTGCCAATCCCCTCAACAAGGTTATTTTCCAGGGAAATCATGGACATGACAGGCGCCACGAGCAGCACGTAAGCCAGCAGCGCTAGGGTCAGCGCCACATAGGGCAGACGCAGACGCATGAGCCCAAGCAGGCTGAGTGGCAGCAGCAGCAGCGGCGACACCTTGGCAAAGGTCCAGAGCGGCGGGACATCCAGCAGATACTGGAAGGGCTGCATGAAGATCGGCAGCAGGAGCAACAGCGCCAGGAGTTGAAAGCCCGGCAGGGTGAGGGCCATCGGCACGGCGCGCGCAGACCGGCCCGCATAGGGCAGGCCCGCTTCAGCGCGCACGGCGCCAGGCCCGCCAGGCCAGCAGGAAAATCGGCGAGGACTCAATCACGTAGCGCCGCCACAGCCGCCGCGGTTCGCTGCCCAGGCGGAACAGCCATTCGAGGCCAATGGCGCGCATCCAGCCTGGCGCGCGCGATACTTCATCCACAGCGAAGCGCAGCGCGCTGCCAAAGGCGAGGCCCGTGCCCGTGATACCGCCCGCCTGCTTCAGGCGCAGCAGGAAAGCCTCCGAGCGGGGCGCCCCTGTGGTCACGAAGACGAAGCGGGACGGATGTGCGCGCACGAAGGCAATCGCGGTTGCCACCGCCTCAGGGTCATGAATGTACCCCATCGGCGGATCATGCAGGTGGATGCGCCGGATGGGGAAGCGCAAACGCAGGGCATCGGGCAATCCGGGTGCGCCGCCGATGATGGTCAGGTCGTCCCTGGCCGTGATGTGCTGTTCCAGCAGGCGGCGGGTCACGTCGCTGCCCGCCGCGAGGCCAAAGCGCGCTCCGGTGGCCCAACGCGCGAGTACGCGGCCGATCTGGCCGTCATTCAGGCGTAGCCAAGCGGCGTCGTAGGCTTGGCGCAGCGCCCCGCCCGGCTCGGCCAGCAGGACAAGGTGCTGGGCATTGGCGGTGACCACATATTCGAAGGGGGCGCCTGCGGGGCGCGCGGCCAGAAGGGGCGTGACCTCCGCCTCGCCAAGCGGGCAAAGGCCGATCACGCCCAGCATGTCCTGGTCGGGGATCAGAGCCCTCCGCCCCCCGTGGGGAAGCGGTTGATCGAATAGCTGAAGGCGCGGCTGAAGGGGATGGTGCGGCCGATGGTCTGGTCCACCCAAAGCGCCACCTCGGCCACGCGGCTGCGCGGCACGAAGATGATGTCGCCGGGGAACAGGGGCACGTCGTCTATGGTGGCGGCGGAGGCGGCGAAGCTTTGCAGGTTGACCGTGCGCAGCATGGGCCGGTTTCCGGGGCCGCGGCGGATCAGCACCACCTCGTTCATGCGCGCCTCATTCTCGAAGCCGCCGGCCAGCAGCACCGCCTCCAGCGCACCGCGCCGGCCGGTGAGAGGAAAGGCCCCGGCGCGGCGGACCATGCCGCCCACAAAGACCTGGCTGGCCGCCGCATCCTCAAAGCCGACCGAGACCTCGGGGTTGCGCAGCACGACAAGGGCCGCCTGGGCGATGGCGCCTTCAGCCTCCGCGGCACTCATCCCCAGCACCTGGACACGTCCGGTGGCGCGCATCGCAATCGAGCCATCGGGGGCGACCAGCGCCGTCTCGTTCAATTCGGGCGTGAGGCGGAAGCGGATGTTCAACTTGTCGTTCGGGCCGATGCGATAGACGGGAATCGTCTCCTGCCAGGGCGCGAAGCCTTCGGGCTGGCGGTTGGAGACATTGATTTCCTGCCCGGTGCAGGCCGGCAGAAGCAGCAACAGCAGCCAAAGGAGACGAAGCCTCACAGCGTCAGCCATCCGCGCGTCGCCTTGGTGTAGAAAAAGCCGAAGAAGCGCCCACCGCTGCCCTGCACGCGGTCAATCATGTCGGCCGCCGCATCGCTGCGCGTGACGTCCTGCGCCACGACGAGGAGGTTGCCATCCATGATGACGGCCAGGCGCCGCCGCGCATAGCTTTCCACCTCGCCCGCGCCGATCACCAGCACGAGGTCGAAGGCGCGCCGGAGGCGATCCGCGAGGATGGTCACATTCGTCTCCAGCGCATGCGGTCGGGCCAGGTCGGAATCCAGGGCCTGATAAGCGATCCAGAGCCGGGGCACCATGGTTTCATGGGCCAGGATGCCCTCATCCGAGGGAATGGGCGGCTGGTCCGGATCGCCCAGTTCCTCGAAGTGTCGGCGCCCATCGCCGGCCAGGTCAATCAGCAGGATGCGCTTGGAATGGGTGCGGGCCAGTTCGATGGCCAGGCCACGCGCCAGGCGGTCGCGCTCATCGCCATCGCCCGTGCCGAGAAATTGCAGAACCTGCACGCGCGCGCGGGAGCCGGCGTCCAGCAATTGCGCGGCAAGCCCCGCGATGGGCGCGGCCGCAGTGCCGGCCTGGGCGGGCCAGCGCCCGGCAGGGAGGATGCCCAGCGTGGGCAGGCCAGTGCCGCCTTCGGCCTCGGCTGGATGCAACCAGGTGCGGCGTAGAAAGGTAAGGATGAAGGCCGCAGCGGCGGCGAAACCAAGGCCGCCGATCAATCCAGCCGCCAGGAAGTTCAGCGTCAGGTCGCGCCCATTGGCCGGCACGAAGGGGCGCTGGGCAAGGCTGACTGCCGCCCCACGCCCGAGGCGGGATTCCTCGCTGAGGCGTGCGGATGTTTCGCGTTGGCTGAACTGGCGAAAATTCGCGTCCAGCGCGTCGCGTCGGCGTTCGAGGTCCCGCAAATCGCGCTGGACACTAAGGAGGAGAAGGTTGCGCGCCTCGCCTTCGGCGCGCTGGCGGCGCACCTCGCGCTCCTGGCTTTCGATGGTCTCTGCGTCAATGCGTGCTGAGAGGAGGCGGGTGGTCAGCAATTCCACTGCCGGATTGCGCACCTCGCGCTGGGTCTGCACGCCGCCGACACGCGTTTCACGCATCTGGGCGCGCGCGCGCAGAATCTGCGTCTCCAACTCGACCAGCATGGGCGCATTGGGCTGGTATTGCGCCACCATCCGGGTGCGCTCCTGAAGCAGCCGCGCCAGCGTGTTGCCTGCTTCGTCATTGGGGGCAAGGTTGGTCTGGTCCACCTGCGCCACCACGCGCTGGGGCTGGGCGGCGAGAGCGGTTTGCGCGGCCACCATGGCGGCATTGGCGGCCTCACGCTGCTCGCGCAGCCGGTCCAGGCGCTGGAGCGTCTGGTCAAGCCGCTGGCCTGCCAGGGTGATTTCCTGCGCGATATCGAGCACGCCAGCACGTTCCTTCAACGTGGTGATCTCGCGCTCCAGTTCGCGCAATTCGCGGCCCTGGCGCAGCACTTCGGTCGAAATGACGCCGGCGGCAGGGCTCGCGAAGACCTCGTTGCGCAGTTCCATGTAGGCCGCCACGACCGCCTCAAGCAGCAGCAGCGCCGTGGCACGATCGGGGTGGAGCACAAACAGGCGCACGACATTGCTGGTGGGCTGGGCGTCGGTCAGCAGCGTGGTGCGCAGGCGGTCGGCGGCGCGGGCCTGGCGTTGGTCTTCGGGGCGTGCCGGCAGGAGGCCCAAAAGGCGGCGCTGGCCAAGAGCGGGGTAGATGCGCTCCGGCGGCACCCGGGCGAAAACGCGGCGCACCACGGCCTCACTTGTCATCAGATCCACCTCGGACTGGACAAGCTTCTGAACCTCTGCCTGCTGCAGGGGCTGCCCTGATCCGCTGATCTCACTAGTGCTGGCGCTTTCGCGGCTGGCGGAGACCAGGAGCAGGGTTTCCGCGGCGAAGCGCTCGGGCACGATAACGGCCGCGGCGATGGCCAGGAGAAGTGGCAGCAGGAAAGCACCAACCAGCCAGGGGATGCGATGCTGCGCTGTGGCCATGACGCTACGCAGCAGGGCCCAGCCTTCAAAGGAGAGTTCCTTGAAGCCGCCCGAGATCACCGGCGGGGCGATGGGCGCAAGGCCGCCACGCCCGTATCCGCCCTCCGCCGCCAGATCGTCCCGGCTCATGCCTTACCCTCGGTTGCGCATCACGCCGCTGCGAACCGCAGAATGCCCTTGGCCGGCCCGCAGATCAAACCTCCCACGCCCGTGGTTCATGCGCGGGGCAGCGTAATGCCAAGCGCGGCCAGCCGAGCGCCTTGCGAGGATTGCCCGGATGCTGGGAGGAAAAGAAAATCATGGACATAATTGCTGGCCTGGTACCCGGTATCAGGTGGCGGCGCCTGGTGACGCGCCTGGTCAAACCCGGCCGCAGGCAACAGCCGCGCGCCATCAACCATCCAGGCCACATAGCCCAATTCACCCAGCCAGTGGAGGGTCTGGGCCACTGCGCCCGGGCGATGGCGTTCCTCGATCTCGATCAGAAGGGCCGGATGATCGCGCCGAAGCAAGGCCTCGGCGCCGGATAGCACGGCAGCCTCATGGCCCTCGACATCCAGCTTGATGAAGCCCACCGGGTCCAGATTCAGGGCATCCAGCCTTTGGCGCATGATCATAACGCGCTTTCCAGGCATTGAGCGGACCGTGTTGGACGTCTCAATGGTGGCCAGGGCAGAGGATAGGTCAGGGATGTGCAGTCCCACCTCGCCTGCCGTATCTGAGAGGGCAACGCCATGGACTTGCGCCCGCCGGCCCAGGCTCTCCTCCAAAAACCCGGCCTTTTCCGGGTTGGGCTCGAAGACATGCAACTTCGACACGCGCCCGGCAAGCGCTGCCGCGAAAAGCCCCCATGATCCGCCGATATCCAGTCCAAGCCGGGTGGGATCGGCCAGCCCGCGCGCCAATGAAACACAAAAGCCAGTCTCCACATTCCGCCTGGCCGCCAGCCGCCAGGCCAGGTCGGGGCTGGTGCGAAAGACCGCCCGTTTCACTTTTAGGGAAAGCCCACTCATCAAGAGGTTCCTTGGGAAATGAGACGGATGGCGCTGCAGGAAGGAGGTTCGACACCCCTTGCATGCTCTGGCGCTTTTCGCAAATCTGATGCTGCATAGAAAGTGGTAAGAAAGACACTGGCTTTATGTCCTGCGTGCAGCGCCGCTTTTCTGCGCATTCTTTTCATTTATGGGTGGACGCCGTTCTTTTGGAGTGAAACATGTTGCATGGGCAGGGGCTGCATCAATCAGCATGACTCTCAAGATCGTTCCATCCGGATCGGGCTTGCCGGGTGCAAACCGACGGCAGGGGCCACGGGCAGGCTCGTTGCAGCCTGTCTCCGCCTATTGCCAATTCACCGCGTTCCTGGACCTCGCCTGCCTTTGTATTGGTGGATTTCTTTGGATTGATGCAGCGCAGGTCCGACTGATTTTCACCCCCCTGGAGGCGAGCCTGATCGGCGTCGGGCTTGCGGCCTTCGGCTGGCTCTGCATGTTGAAGATGGCGCCAACCTCGCTGGGCCGGCTGCTCGACATGCCCTGGGCCATTGCCGATGCCTTGCTGGTTCCGGCGTTTGCCGGCGGCGTGATGGCCGCCTTGGCCTTTGCCTTGGCCGATGCAAGCTACGGATCGGCGCTGATGCTGTGGCCCGTGGCCGTGGTGACCATTCTTCTGCCTTGCCGGATCTTCATGTGCGGACTTGCCCGCCGGGGAATTCGCTCCGGTTGGCTGCGCCGCCGCATTGCTGTTGTCGGTGCGACCGAAATGTCGAGCGTCCTGATCAACCGCCTGAACAGTTCCGAGAACGCGGAAATCGTGGACATTGTCGGAATCTTCGATGATCGCGACGCCACACGCCGCCCGCCTCAGGTCTTGGGTGTTGACGTACGGGGGGACGTAAGCGCGCTGTGCGATTTGGCCGCGCGCGAAAGGCTGGACCTCATTGTCATCGCCCTGCCGCTCAGCCGCGCCATTGATATTCTGCGATCCGTGCAGCAGACGCAGTCCCTGACGGCGGAGGTTGTGGTGCTGCTGGATGGCGACAACAGCGCCCCGCAGGGCACCCATCGTTCCGTCATTGCCGGACAGCCTGTCCTGCAACTCGTCCGCCAGCCCATGCCTCCTGGGTCCTTGCTCGCCAAATCACTGATGGATTTTGTTCTCGCGGCCCTGGCACTGGTCGTGGTGTCGCCCTTTCTTGTGGCCGCAGCCATCCTTGTGCGGATCGAAAGCCCTGGCCCGATTCTGTTTCGCCAGCCCAGGGTAGGTCTCAACGGGCGGAGTTTCCAAATCCTGAAGCTGCGGACCCTCACGTGGGATCCTGACGACAGCGGCATTTATGGCGTGGTGCCGGGCGATGCGCGGCTGACGCGGGTGGGCAACCTCCTGCGGATCTTATGCCTGGACGAATTGCCGCAGTTGATCAACGTGCTGCGCGGTGAAATGAGCATGGTGGGCCCGCGGCCGCACGTGGCCCGCATGCTGGTGGGCGGCGATCCGATCGAGGAACTTGTGCCCGGCTATGGGGCGCGGCAGCGCATCAAGCCCGGAATTACCGGTTGGGCACAGGTGAATGGCCTGTCCGGAACGATGACCGATGCAAGCATGGCGCGCGCCGTAATCGCTCATGATCTGGCCTATCTCAGCGAATGGTCGCTCTGGCTGGACATTCGGATCCTGGCGCGAACCCTGGTGATTTCAGTTTTTGGGCGCAATGCGTTTGACGCGCAATTGCGCGAGTGGCGTGGGCTGTGAAGCGTGCCTGAGGGCCAGATTCATCGCGCCTCCGCCTTCGCACATCAAAGCCGCGCCGCCAGACGATCCGCCAGCCGGAACATGAACGGGTTGAGCGCGATGGTGATGATGGCGGCCGCCAGGATCAGGTCGCGCCCCGCCTCGGGCAGCACGCCCTCGCTCACCGCGAGGCCGGCGAGGATGAAGCTGAACTCCCCCACCTGCGCCAACGCCGCGCCGACGGTGAGCGCAGCCTTGGGCTCCAGCCCGCGCATCCGCGCAATGGCATAGGCGGCGAGGGTCTTGCCGACCAGCACGATCAGCACCGTGGCAAGCAGCGCGAGCGGCTGGCGCAGCACGATCCCCGGATCGAACAACATGCCGACGGCCACGAAGAACAGCACGGCGAAGGCATCGCGCAGCGGCAGGGTCTGCTCGGCGGCCTTTTGCGAAAGCGCGGATTGGCCCAGCACCAGCCCCGCCAGGAACGCGCCCAGCGCAAAGGAGACGCCGAACAGCACATAGGCCAGGTAGGCGATGCCCAGCGCGATCACGAGTGCGGCAAGCGAAAACAATTCGCGCGAACGCAGCCGCCCCACCCAGGAGAGCGCCCAGGGCAGCACCCGCGCCCCCACGACCAGCATGAGCGCCACGAAGATGGCGACCTTTCCGAGCGTGATGAACACCGTCAGTGCCACGCCCTCGGCACCGCCTGCGCCGATCACCAGTCCCGCGGCGGGGCGGTCCTGCGTGACGGCGGCCAGCACTGGCACGAGTACCAGGGCGATGACCATGGCCAAATCCTCGACCACAAGCCAGCCCACGGCGGCATGACCCTGCTTCGTGTTCAGTTCGCCGCGCTCAGTCAGGGCGCGCAGCAGTACGACCGTGGAGGCAACAGCGAGGGAGAAGCCGAAGATGATACCCTCCGCATTGCCCCAACCGATCAACCGCGCCAGGCCCCAACCCAGCAGTGTGGCGCAGGCCATCTGCACGATGGCCCCCGGCACGGCCACGCCGCGCGCATCGGCCAATTCCCGTGGCGAGAAATGCAGGCCCACACCGAACATGAGGAGGATGACGCCGATCTCGGC
>Ga0105045_10004729_pt1 | contig 11861 bp, 13 predicted proteins | sample MAT02_FD_78089 | JGI IMG/M metagenome (GOLD analysis project Ga0105045, IMG submission 78089) | Freshwater microbial communities from Lake Fryxell liftoff mats and glacier meltwater in Antarctica - MAT-02 (megahit assembly) | ecosystem: Environmental > Aquatic > Freshwater > Ice > Liftoff... | reverse complement strand
TTGTGGTAAAAGTCCCGCCCTTCTTGTAGCTGCAAAACGGCAGTCCGTCTAAAAACCCCTTAGGAGGCTCTATATCGAGGGTATGCAAGCCTGCGGTGAGCTACTTTGCAAAGTACAAAATACCTTCGGTAAAAGGACGCAAAATCAGTCATCAAAGCCCAAAGGTGCCAAGTCTAAGCTCTCCACAAAAAAGGTCTGTGCGCCGAACCACATTGTCGGGCAATACCAGTTCTTCAAGTGGCTCGGTGAGGCTGTAAGTGGCCCTGTTTTTTCCTAGGATAAATTTCATTCTACAAGTTGGGGAGTTTTCTTGGCTTTATGCTATCTTTGAAGTGTATAGTTTTTAGACGGACTGCCGTTGTGTGGCAATTTTATTAAATTTTAAACAAGACAAAAAACATTGCCTATGAAAAATGAATTTGATAGAACCAGCATTGAAGGTTCGGCAAGGTATTTTCAAAACTGCGTTCGCAACGGCGACGTCGAAAGCGCACTGGATTGTTTTCATGAAGATGCCGTTTACATTACTGGCATAGGTGCATTTGTAACCGGTAAAGAAGACATACGCAAAGCACTTGAGCAAGTATGTGCACTGAAACCCGATTTGCAAGCCCTAAAAAGCACTGGGTTTACTGTTGGTGATATCACTGCTTGGGTTGATGAATGGATATTGAAAGCTATCTTACCTGACGGCACAAAATTGGAGATGAAAGGCACGTCAAGTGATATATTGAAAAAACAGCCTAACGGGAACTGGGTATATCTGGTTGACAATCCTTATGGAGCCGAATATTTACATCTCTAATGAGTTGATAGTGAAAATAACTGAAGTAAAACACTGGTTACTAACAGCGATTCAAATCCACTAAGTTAGGTCAACAAGCTCGAGCACAGGTTGCTAGAGGTTATTTTTTCGGGCGCAGTTATTTTTTGAGTTTGGCAAGGGCATAGCGGATCCCGCCACTTTTTTCATCGGCAAAATGGGTCGGTTTTTTTATTGCAGAGAGTTCGGGAAAGCTGCTGTTCCCTTTCTCGAGTAAAATCACTTCTTTTATCGGTCAGCGGCGAAGTTTGGGATGATTTAATGAAGCACCTCCACAAATCACCCATAATTTTTACATTTACCATCCTCACACGGCAACTTTTGGTTAACGGAAATGATAAAAAAGTGCCATTTTTCGTAACCTAATCGGTTGAATGGTGGTTTGCCAAATGGGCGCGAATCCGCCCGAGGGTACAGGCGAGGGGGCGTCCTCCGCAGACAGTTTTGAGGGAACAGAAAGTTTAGCTAGCCGAATCAATCTATATGGTGAAAAATAACTGCTCAATTGGGGCACAGTATCTGCCCATTTTGGCCCTGCTCTGGCTCACCGCCTGCCACAACCCGGATAAAAACAAGAAAATAGATCCGGCCAAAGTGCAGTTCACCACCACGGCCAGTTCGCTCCTTTTCTTCAAAAACGTGCGCCAGTTGTATTATGACCGCCAAGTGCAACAAGCGGCCAAATTGGATTTGTACCGGATTGGCGAGCGCAAACTAGATCCCAGCAAGCCCATTCTCAACCTGATTATTGTCAATAATTGGCGTTATGACGAAACTTACATCTTGCTCGAGCCAAATGCTTTTTTTACCGACAGCGACAGCCTTAGGGTCGCGTGGCAAAATCAAAAAACCGGCCAATCGGGCGAGTATATTTTCCCCAATGGCGATAAAAAAACCCACTTCAAATTTGCCGCCGAGCTATATGGGAGCATCCAAGATGGGCACCAACTAACGCTCCAAACCGATACCGCCACTTATCCGATCTTGGCGACGGAGGCCCACCGGGAGCCTTTTCGCAAAACGATGATCGACTACCTGCGGTTGGTGGGCGTGTTGCAGTAAACACATTTGTGCCGATTCAGCGGGTAATTCTTTAAAATGGCAGTTTTGTGCCACAATTTAGGTATTTTCGCGTCATTTTGACATAGTGAATGTTTCCGGCAAACTAATTGCCAAGTCAGTTTAATGCTATCATCTACCAAAAGAGCATCATGGAAAACACGCCTAGCGACCAACCTATCCCCGACAATGGGGCCGAAGAGGTAAACGCCGAAACAGTACACGCCGAAGCTGAACCTGAAACAGTGCACGCTGAAGCCGAACCCGAAACAGTGCACGCTGAAATCCACCCAGGGATTGGGGTGCATGTTCCGTCCCCCGAACCACTTGAGAAACTTCAGGATCAAGTCACCGAAACCAAAGATAAATATTTGCGCCTATATGCAGATTTTGAAAACTACCGTCGCCGGGTAGCCAAAGAAAAGTTGGAATTTTTCACTACGGCCAACGAAGATTTAATCAGGAATCTGTTGCCCGTGTTGGACGATTTTGAGCGTGCCCAAAGGAACCTCTCAACGGAAAATGAGGAACTGGTTCCCATCAAACAAGGCATTGAATTGATTTACAGCAAGCTGTTCCGGGTGTTGGAGCAGAAAGGAGCTAAACCAATGAAAGTGATGGGCGAAACTTTCAATCCTGATTTGCACGAAGCGGTTACGCAGTTTCCTGCTCCGAGCCCCGACCTTAAAGGCAAAGTGATTGACGAAGTGGAAAAAGGGTATTTTTTGGGTGAAAAAGTAATCCGCTACGCCAAAGTAGTTGTAGGGGCTTAGTCGGTAAAATATATCGTGTATTATGGCAACCAAGAGAGATTATTACGAAATACTGGATGTGGACAAAGGTGCTTCCACCGACGAAATCAAAAAAGCCTATCGCAAGACGGCTATTAAACACCATCCTGACAAAAATCCCGACGACAAGTCAGCGGAGGATAAATTTAAGGAAGCAGCCGAAGCGTATGAGGTGTTGAGCAATCCCGACAAGAAAGCCCGGTATGACCGCTTTGGCCATGAAGGGGTGAACAGCGGCGGCGGCAGCGTCAATATGGACGATATTTTTTCGCAATTTGGCGATATATTTGGTGGAAGTCCTTTTGGCGATGTATTTGGCCGTTCGCAGGGCAATGGCGGCCGGCCGCTGCGCAAAGGAAGTAACCTTCGCATCAAGCTCAAGCTGAACTTGGAAGAAGTGGCCAACGGGGTAGAGAAGAAAATCAAGGTGCGCCGTATGATCGCCTGTGAACCGTGCAGCGGCACTGGAGCCAAGAACGGTACCGCTTTTTCCACCTGCCGCACTTGTAACGGTACTGGCCAGATCCGTCGGGTTGTCAGCACCATGCTTGGCCAGATGATTTCCGCTTCTACCTGCACCACCTGCAACGGTGAAGGCAGGATCATTAGCGAGCGTTGCCAATCTTGTAACGGCGACGGGGTCAAGCCAGAAGAGGAAGTAATCCCAATCAAAATTCCAGCCGGGGTGCGCGAGGGGATGCAAGTGAGCATGAGCGGCAAGGGCAATTTCCCGCCCCGGGGCGGCGTGGCTGGGGATCTGCTCATCGCTATTGAGGAGGAGGAACACCCTACGCTCAAGCGCGATGAACAAAACAACCTCCATTACGACCTGCACGTCAATTTTGTGGATGCGGTGATCGGTAGTTCGGTAGAAGTGCCCACCGTCGATGGTAAAGCTCGCATCACCGTGGAGCCTGGCACGCAAAGTGGCAAAATTCTTCGCTTACGAGGCAAGGGCATCCGCGAGGTAAACGGTTATGGCGTAGGTGACCAACTGGTGCATGTCAATATCTGGACACCCAAGCAGGTGAGCAAAGAAGAGAAAGCGATATTGGAAAAGTTGCGCGAATCGCCCAATTTCAAGCCCGACCCGGACAAATCCGAGAAAAGTTTTTTTGACCGGATGAAAGAAATGTTCACGTAATTTCATCTATCCGCAGTTCACCAAATAAAGACCCAAAATACTGATCATATTTGGGTCTTTATTTTGTCCGGTCATTTAGTTGGCAAAGTTTCAACTTTGGGGAGCTAGTCGCTGGGCCCACCGACTAGCCACTCATTGGCCACGATGGCCAGCGCCCACGATTTGGGCAAACCGATCCGGGTCGGTCGCTCCCTCGGTGTTGAACAGCAAGACGGCTGATTTTTCCGAAAGCTGAAGTTCGGCTTTCAGGGCCAGCAGTTTTGGCTCGGTGAGCAGCGCCAGCAAGCCGGCCAGTCCTGCCGCGCCCGACTCACCGGCCACCACCCGGGCATCGGTGCCAGTGGGGTAAAACAAAGCCCGCATGGCCTGTTTGGCATATTCATCGCCGATGCTCAGGGTGGCATCAGTGCCATTTTGCAGGATGTCCCACCCGATCAGGGAGGGGATGCCGCAGTTAAGGCCCGCCATGATGGTCTGGTAGCTGCCTACCGGGCTCACCCGCCGGCCGGCCCGGAAAGAAGCTAAAATGCCCGCCGCTTCACTCGGCTCCACGATGACCAGCTTGGGGCGTTGGCGACCGTAACGGTGCAAATAATACCAAACGGCAGCCCCGGCCCAACTGCCCACCCCAGCCTGTAAAAAAACCAGATCAACCTTGGGGCTTGGGAGTGGGTGCAAAGTGGTTTCCAATTCTTGGAAATGGGTCAAATAACCCGCCATGATTTGGCCAGGAATTTCTTCATACCCACTCCACGCGGTATCTTGCACCAACTGCCACCCCACTTGGCGGCTGGCCAGTTCGGCGGCGGCGCACGCCTGATCGTAATTGCCCGAAACCCTGGTCACTGTGCCGCCTTCCCGCTCAATGGCAGCTATCCGATGGGCAGTGGTATCTTGTGGGACAAAAACCTGCGACTTTTTATTGGCCAACCTAGCCGCCCACGCCACCGCCCGGCCGTGGTTCCCATCGGTCGCGGTGCAAAAGGTAGCCAGTTCGGGCCTAGATTCGAGCAATTGGTGTACTGCATAAGACACGCCCAACCCTTTGAACGCATTCAAACCAAAGCGAAATGCCTCATCTTTTACATAGATTTGGCCTACTCCCAAGCTTTGGGCCAAATGGGGCAAGCTGACCAACGGGGCAGATTGGTAAAAAGGCAACGCCGCGTGGTAGGCCAGCGATCGGCTGGTGCGCAGCAGTTCAGTAGTAGAGCCGGTGGGTATCTCATTACTGGGCTGGTTAATGAAGTAATCACTCATTGTAAATAGGGCAGAATAGAACGATAAAAATGGCTGTCTATCAATAAAACAGCTATAATAGCAAAATAAAACTTGTGAATCGTGCTTCTACCAGTCATTTTGGCACCAAGTTGGACAAAAAACCGATGGCTTATCGGTGCCGTACTCATCAACCAAAATCAACTTAGGCCCCAGCAAAGTTGGGTGGAGGAAAATAAATGGGAAAACAGTTTGCTGAAAATCAACGCAATAAGCCATTTCAACCTTGCCATTACACTAAAATTGGTTTAAAATCAGACAAAACAGGTGCTCAAGTGCCCGGTTTTGTCCAACTGAAAATTTTGATTGCCTGATTTATGACGATAGAATAGGCCAAACGTAGCTCACCGGCTACTTTTTGCGGCGTTTCCACCAACGACGGACGAGCCAAATAATGGCCCCACTGATGAGCAGAAAAGGCCAAGTATAGAACAGCCCCACCGTGAAATCCAGCAGACCGTCCCAACCACCCCCAAACGCTTCGCCGATCCGGCCAAAAAAGGCGGGTTTGGGTTCGGGGGCATAAGTACTAATGGGTTGGTAATAGTCGAGGGCAATGGTGCTATACCCGACTTGATCCTGCAAATATTTGAGGCGGCCCTGGCGGCTTTCAATCTCTTCGCGGATCACACGGAGTTGGGCCTCCACTTCCAGCACTTCGGTCACGTTTTTGGCTTGGCGGAGCAACTCCACGTAGCGGCGTTCCACTTCGCGCTTGGTGCGCAGGCGGGCCATAATGTCCACATACTCCTCCGTCACGTCTTGGGCGGTCACATTGTTGGAGTTGATGTAGCTCCCAATTTTGAGCAATTCGGCCAGCAAGATGTCGAAATTTTTGCTCGGCACCCGGATCACCAAATGGCTCTCGACCTGATACCCGCCGTTGTTTTCGTTGGCTTCGCTCACGTAGCCTTGGTGGTTCTTCACGGCCGCGCCAATATCGGCTGTGGCTTTTTTGTAGTCCAATACCCTGTAACGGACATTGGCATTTTTGATGATCTGCGTGGGCACTTTGATTGCCGCCGCTGTGTCGGGCCGGTCTTGGCGCACTTGCTTGAAATCCTCGCCCCGGCGTGGCAAGTCTTCGCCCGATTGGCCATTGCCCGCGCCGCCCGCTTCGGGCTGCTCTTCGGCGGGCCTGGTTTGCGCCTGATCAAAACCTTGGGGCGCGGCGTTGGTTGTTTCGGGCTGATTGGATCCACTTCCGTGGCAGCCCACCAACAAACTGGCTAGCAAGCCGATCAAAATCGTTACTCTAAAAAATGACATTTTCATGGTCGGTATTTTCGGTAAGGATGCCACAGGCGGGCCAATTCCATAACGTAGGGAAAAAATAAATGAGGGGGACTTTGGCCAACCCTTGGATTGTCGCCTCAATGTAGTACCTTTTGCGCAACAAGTTCCTAGCCGATGATTCGACTCCTGATCGTGGACGATCACCCGATGGTGCTGGAAGGCATCAAAACCTTGCTCCAGCCTGTTTCCGACTTTAGCGTGGTGGGCATGGCCAGCAATGCAAATGCGGCATTGGCCCTGCTCAAAGCCCAGCCAGTGGACGTGGCACTGCTGGACATCAACCTGCCCGAGATTGATGGGATAGCCCTGTGCCGCCAGATCCGCCGCGATTTTCCGACAGTCAAAGTGTTGGGCCTGAGCACATTCAAAGAACGGAGCTATATTTCCAAGATGATTGAGGCGGGAGCCTTGGGCTATGTGCTCAAAAGCGTGGATCGGGACACCCTGCTGCTGGCCATTGGGCAAGTGGCCGAAGGCAAATTCTACCTCGACCATGAACTGGCCCAAATGCTGGCGCAAGGCGACACGGCCCCGAGCTTGCCCTTGCTCACCCGCCGCGAAAAAGAAGTACTGGCCCACATTGCCGAAGGGCTGACCAATACAGAAATTGCCGAGCGGCTTTTCGTCAGCCCGCTCACCGTGGACAGCCACCGGAAAAACCTGCTGGCCAAACTGGGGGCCAGAAATACGGCGGCCCTGATCAAATTGGCGGTGGAAAGAGGGCTGCTTTAGCTTTTGCGTCCAACATCGTTTTATTCCCCTATTTTTTCAAAATAATGCTTCTGTCAACCTGCCCAACCCAATTGGGTTTTTCGCCCACCAATAAAGGGATCGCAAATTATTTGATCTCCAGCTCAATATAGACCGAAGTGCCCTTGCCGGGGGCCGACTGGAGGTCGAGTTTGCCACCCAAGTAATCGACGCGGGAGCGAATGTTGGCCCACCCAATGCCCGGGGCCCGATCAAGCTGGGCTGGGTCAAAACCTTGGCCATCATCTTCCACGGTGAGGCTCAATCGCGGGCCATCGCGCAGCAACTGCACCATCACCTCGCGGGCGCGGCCATGCTTCACCGTGTTGTTGAGCAGTTCTTGTACAATACGGAACAGCACGGTTTCGGTGGTGGCCGGCAAGCGTTCGTCCAGGCCGATGGCTTGATAGCTGATCCGCAAGCTGGCTGCTTGGGCCAGATTGGCACAAAAATCTTGCAGGGCATCTTTGAGGCCAAAGCGCACCAATGCTTCGGGCATCATGTCGCGGGCCACTCGGCGAAGTTCGCCAATGGAAGCATCGAGCATCTCGATGGCCCTCAGCAAGCCTTGGGCCGACTCCTCGGGCAATAGTTGAGCACCTTTGGTCATGGTATGATGGGTAAAAAATGAAGCGAGTGAAAGTTTGACCCCAGAGAGCATCCCACCCAAACCGTCATGGAGATCCTTGGCCAATCGGCCCCGCTCCTCTTCTTGCCCGCGCAGCACCGCATCGACGGCCAAAAGCTGTTTCTCCTGCTCCAGCTCGCGCACGTGTTGGGCCAGTAGGGCTTGGGTTTGGCTGGCGATCAATTGTTTTTGGTGAAAATAGCGCAACAACAACAGCCCAATAACCAACAATCCGATAATAATGACCGCCGCCAAATAGTTGAGCTGGTTTTGTAGGCGATTGGCCTTCTCCAATTGGGCTATTTGGGCCGTTTGCCGCTCCGATTCATACTTTGCTTCGGCCAAATTGATGCTGGCCCGGCCCTTTTCGTTGAAAACCGAATCATTCATGCTTTCAAATTGCTTGCGGTATTGCAAAGCCAGGGGCCATTGCTGCATTCGTTCCTCCAATTCTGCCGCCTGCAAATACAGATCGCGCAGTTCTTGCTTGGTTCCCAAGGCATTGGCCAATGTAAGGGCCTTGGCCAACGCTTCTCGGGCTTGAACGGGCCGCTGCGTGGCGGCATAAACCGCCGCCAACCCTTTCCAAGCGGTGAGTTGATAGGGTGGATTTTCTTGGCTTTGGGCCATCTTTAGGGCAGTTTGCCAACTATCGGCGGCCTTGGCAAATGCTCCTTGCGCCAACCAAACCTCGGCTTGGCCTAAAATACCGTCAAGTTGAATGACGTAATCGTCGGTTTTTTGGCCTATTTTTTCTACTTCACCATACAATGACTGTGCTTGGGCATAATTTCCCAGATTTTGCTCCGCAATGGCCAAGTTGATCGTCGAGGAGGCAATTCCATAATCATTGCTCAGCTCGCGAGCGATCACTAGGGCGGTCTGAGCGTAGGTCTTCCCCCGTGCATACGCTTTCTGGTCGACAAATACCGAAGCCAAGTTATTGTTCAAAATGCGCAAAAGGGGCCGATCATTGATCAATTCGGCCAATTGACGGGCTTTCAAGTAGTTCTCAGTGGCCAAGGGGTAATCCCCCAAGTATTCCCACTCGTTTGCCAGGTTGTTGTAGGCTACGGCCCGGTCGCGGGGGGTGCCTGCTTGAAGATAAATCGCCAAGGCTTCCTTACACAGGGCGAGGGCTTCCCGGTAGCGGCCTTGGTTGTTGAGCACCACTATTTGATAGCCCACATAAGCGGCCATTCCCCGGCGAAAATCGATCTGCGCTGCTAATTGGCGGGAGCGTTGGTAAAAAAAAGTGGCCGAATCGGGGTTATTCAGCTCAAAATACTCGCCATAGCGCAAATAAGACCACACTTTGTTGGTGTCACCGTCAGCCAAAGTGTACAACACCCGGCGCAGACTGTCCTGGGCCGGAGTTTGCGCCAAAGGGGCCAGCAAAGGCCAAAGCCCACCCAACAGTGCAAACCAATACTTTCTCAAGGCAAATGTGGTTGAGTGGAAATGACAAAATGAAAGCGTGATCCCTATGCAATGCTTTGTGGGCCGAAGTTTCCAAAATGATTTCACATCTGCAACTATGTACCCAAAAATCCCCTTTTCGGGGGAGACCAAAAATCCCCTTTTTCGGGGATTGTGCAATATATCATTTCTAAACAACTTTGCAACAGCGTTGAGGAGCGTGGTTTTTTCAATTATAATCACTTGTTCATCCAACATTTTTCACTAAATCTTTTTTTAACATGAAAATGCTACTTTTATTTTTGGCCATTGGTTGCTTAAGTTATCGGTCAATCGACGTGTTGACTGACCTAGATGCCACGCAATCGGATATGGAGAATGCTGTTTTGGGGGTAGCCAAAAGGAACTTGAAAGTGCCAAATTGGTATGAGCATAACCTGGCCAGTTTTACCAAAAAAGCCAAGGTGTTGCCCGAGGGTGCCCACGCTGCAACAGTAAAAGCAATGGGTAGCATTGTCAAAACTTACGTCATGTCCGAAGCTTTCAAGACCCGGTGGCGGGCCGAAAACAGCAATGTGCCCGATCCGGCCCCACTGCGCCGGCAATTGGAAGAGGATCGCAAGCTCTCGGCCCAAGCCAATGAAATGAACAAGGAGGCTTTGAAGCAGCAGAAGCAAATGATGGCCAATAAGCAACTATGGGAAATGATGCAAAAAAACATGACCAAGGAACAATTGGCTGATTACGAAAAAAGCATAAAAGACATGGAAAATGCTGGTGGGGGCGATGCCGCCAGAGATTTGGCCGAGCGGGAAGAGCAACTCAAGCAAGCCGAACTACAATATGCGGCAGTCAAAAATCCCAATCTCATGGTCAAAGACCGTTTGAAAAAATTCATTGACCTCGCCGCGACCATTGATTTCAAAGCCCAGCTCACCACTAAGTACAATCAGAAAGTATTTGTCAACCCGGAATACGAGAAAAAGGGCTACCTCTGGAAATTGCTGTTTCGGGCCGGGCCTATCGCCACCAACACCGCCCGGGACTTCGCTCAAGCGTGGCTGACCGAGTTAAAGTAGGGCCGGCGGTCATTTTGATCCAAGTTGAAATGATTGCGAGATTTTGCTGGCGGCGTAGTTTTTGAAGGTTGCAACAGTACGCCCAAGCGAAATTGGTCTCCAATGAGTATAAAATGAACTGCTGGAAATCAAGTCAATTTATCGTGAAAATATCAATTATTATCTAACCTTTGGATAAATTTGAGTGCCCATTATCTTCCCCTATTTCACTCTCACTCTCACCCTCTTAAATTTTGTTTTAAAAAACCACAAATGCCAGTTGACCTAAAGGGTAAACCAATCTACCAGTTTTTGACCACTAACCCGCTGATCCAGCGGCTGCGGTTCCAATTTGGCAAGTTTCAGATCACGCCAACCATATTTGAAAAAGATATCGCCGCATTGTTTGTGCCCAAGTTTATGTACAACCATCCCGAAATCATTCTCAAGGGAAAGGTGAGCAGTGGCGCGGCTGCCACTTATGACATGGCGTATGACTCATTGGCCTTACCCGCTGGGTTTGACCTGACCAACCTGCGCAGCCAATCGAAATTGGTTCATGAATGTATCCACATTTATTTGGACAACCTCAACATGGGCAGCTTTTCCAACTACTTGAACGAGGCCGTGGCCTATACGGCCGAGGGTGTTTTTGGCACCTTGGCTGGCTTACTCCCAGAGACCACGGCCAACTCGAGCAATACTCAAATCTTTCAGATCAGTTATGCACTTGGTAGCGAAATTGTTAACAATGGCATGTTGGCCGTGAGCCAAACTTGGCAGGACAAGATGATTGAGACCGTCAAATTAAGTGCACACTATGGCTGGGGCAATCGCCCCGGGCAAACCACTTCCAACCAGCGGGATCGCGGTTTAATGAACAACTTGATGCGGTGATAATCCGCCAATCCCGTGCAATCAAAAATTCTATCAAACAAAATAAAAAATAAGCAGCCATGACTGTTTGCTCTATTAAATCACCAGACTTGGGGAGGTTTTTCCATTTTTTCCCCCTACTACTGTGCACGCTGATCGTCAACAACACACTTGCCCAGCGCGAAACGTATGGTTATAGCACTTTTGCCGCGCCTAAAAGTTGGCAAAAGACGACCGGCGACGGTTGGGTGGCCTATCACACCGAGAACAAGGCCAAAAATAGCTTATGCCGGATGTGGGTATATCAAGGCTTTGCCAGTGATGGCGCTCCCCGGATCAATTTTGACCATTTTTGAGGCCAGTTAATTGGCATCCCCTACAAAACCGCCCAAAAGCCCGAGATGAAGACCGAGCAAAAAGACGGTTGGACGATTATTGCCGGAGGAGTGCCAGTCAATGATCAAGGCTATCCCTACGTGGGCCTGCTCACCGTGATCAATGGGCACGGGGTGACGGCCCCTTACTTTTTTCTTTATGACCATGAGGACTATGTGGCCGATATCCAGCAGTTCAAGTATAAAACGATGAGAAAAGTCAACAATAGAAACTTTATCTGAAATTGTTGCCATTTGAAACGAGCGGCATTCAGTAAAGTCTTTGCCCATTCCATTAATTAAATTTTTTTTTCGTAAGGAAAGGTTTCTATCCAAGCGTAGCCAAACCTAAATTTAATTTTTGG
>Ga0105045_10004728_pt1 | contig 11862 bp, 10 predicted proteins | sample MAT02_FD_78089 | JGI IMG/M metagenome (GOLD analysis project Ga0105045, IMG submission 78089) | Freshwater microbial communities from Lake Fryxell liftoff mats and glacier meltwater in Antarctica - MAT-02 (megahit assembly) | ecosystem: Environmental > Aquatic > Freshwater > Ice > Liftoff... | reverse complement strand
GCCACTTAAAAGTTGAATCTTCGGAGAATGCCCTGGAAATGCTTTATAGGTGATATAATTTCCATCGGTGCCGGAACGGGTTATATTCAAGATGGTTTGGCTTGCTACTGGAGAAGATAAATACGTGCCGTTCATTATAAACACCGTATCGCCGGGATTGGTTAAGTTTGCGGCAGATTGGATGGTTGCCTTTGGCAAAGCCAAGGTACCCGGATTAGCATTGTTTCCGGTGGTGGCCGATACATAATAATCGGTGGAAAATGCAAGGGGTAAAGAAAGAATGAAAAGAAAAAGAATAATTAATGTAGTGATTTTTTTCATATCCATATTTTTTTGTAAAAATTTGGTTTAAGGGTAGTAATCGCTGAACGTTGTAGTTCCTCCTTGCAATAGACAATAAAATCTAATTTCACCCCACCCTGTTTCTAATAAACGAATGACCAAATTTTATTAAAATCATTGATTTATTGTAAATGGGGTAAAATATAACAGTAGGTTAAGAGGAACATCAACTGAAACTGTAACGCCACCTTTGTAATTCTTACCTTGTTCATCAACCCAGTTCCCCTTGGGCAGTTTAACTGTTCTTGATGTTCCCTTCATAGTCATTATAGCCACCAGGTATTTTTCGCCCAACATAAATTGATCATCGCACGATTCAAAACCTTGATTTGGAAATGAATACTCCAAATGACGAATAATTGGTTCAACGTCTTTTGGTGCTTTTTGAGCCAGGCTATAAATATAATCGCCCATTTTTGTATGCAGCAATGCGGCTTCCCTACAAAGGTCTAAATGCTTTTTATCAGACATCCTCCAAGGTGCAACAGAAAATTGCATCATCGGCATTAGATCTTGAATTTGTGCCGAACGGATCATCAATTCCTGATCAAATTTAGTATAATCTATATTTATAAAATCACCCAGCAATCCTCCGCCAATCATATCAGGGCATGAAAAAGGATGCCCGATTAAGCCTGCAGAAATCATATCGGGAACTAACCGCTTCAAATCATCCCATGAATATCGTTTATCCTGTAACCGCTGCGCTAAAGGCTGATTGCTATTTTTAAAGGCAGCCCTGAACTCGTTTAATTCAAATTCAGCTCCAAATCTACCGTAGGCTTCAGCTTGTATTGGACCTGTAGTATTTGTAGGTTCGTTAGGAAAAATTCGTGATCCTGAAGAGTAAAAATCAAAATCACCGGCATCAAATTTAAAACCATCTATTCCATAAGTATCTTGCAGATTTTTTAATTGCTCCCGAAACCAGTCTATGGCTCGTGGCTTAGTTAAATCGAGGCAGGCTCTACATCCTTCCCACCACTTTATCATGGCTGGTTTTTTACTGTCTTTGTTTAAAACCAGCAGGTTCGCTTTTGCTAATTTGTTATACACTTTAGAATCCGCACTAATAAAAGGACAAACCCAAAGCATTACTTTAAATCCTTGCGAGTGCAATTCATCAACCATTTTTTAGGCTCCGGAAATGCGTTGCCGTCAAACTCATACATCCCAAAAGCTTTCGCCCAATTTTCATCAATCATGAAAACACCCGTTGGGAATTTATTCTCTATAATATCATTCGTATATTTTAAAACTTTATCTTGTCTTTGATTATAATTAAGTTCTATCCAGGTATTGTATTGCGGCCTTTGAAACAGAAGCGGGTGCGGTGTTTTCCCCGAAGCAGGGAAATGCTTATTTTTTGCACCTATGTAAGCATCCCTCAACGTTTTTCCAGCACCAAGAGCCTCCACTTTTTCAACATCTTAATAAACAAACAAATTGCCGTCTTTAAATTCAAAAGCAAATGGATCATCGCTCCATACATAGCGCCCCATGTTAGAAATCAACAACGGCACTACCTGGTTACCCCTGTTATCTTTAGTTAAATCTTTTATCTTTTCTGTAGGCAAATAGGGCTGAAACGTAATATCTTTCAGAGGGGTATTGCAAAATGCTTTAGCTGTATAAGCACCGTACCATTTTTCGCTGGGCAAAGCGTTAATTGTTGAGACAAACTTTTGAGCGAATGAATTTGACAAACTTAATGTGACTAACAGAATAACCGTAATTTTTTTTATATTCATTATTTTATTTTTATAATAATAACATTTGGTCTTTTAAACAAACAAGCCAAACTGACACATTAATAGTATGCCTAAACACAATATTCACATGTTAATTATTTTTAAATATTATATACTATTATCTATTGCTCAAAAGCACCCCGATCACGCCCGCTATTTAAACGTTTTTTCCCATCAATATCGGTAGGCTGAGCCACCTCATTGCTACCCGAATTAATGCCGGCGCTTCCCTTTGCCAATTTGAAATTTCCTTTAATTATATCAAGCTGAATATCAATAAATTCAGGATCAGCTACAATGTCGTGCTCACCCTTGAAAATATCTTGTGCAGTTGGATACATGTTGTAGTCCCAACGGATATTTGTGTTTCGATAGTTAGAAGTTACTTTTCCACCCGGACGAGGAACGATTATATTGTTTAAAATAACAATATCCTCACAGTTGTTTGGGAATAATTCCTGATAGCCAACAATACTGCCATTGGAGTAAGTGGTATTGTTAATAATATCTACATGTTTTGTACGAAAAACGTGAATACCGGAACCTCCGTTATACGCACTTAGGTTATTGGCAATCAATGCACGGCCTTTCCATTCCGGACGAATTGGTCGTGGACGAGCTACATTTGATTTTGACACTGTATCCGGCAAAGCTGCTACTCCTGTATTTTGAGTTGTTGCCGGTTTTGCAACTGCGTCGGCATTGGGGTTTGTAGGTCCTTGTCGGTTTTGATCTGTAACATCGAGCAAAATTCCATTTCCATCGCTCAATTTTTGAATTCTTTCCCAAGGCACCATGGTTTTATTATTCCAAACATAATTACGTTGAATAATAATGTGATAACCCGTGGCATCATCAAAGGCCCAATTATTTAAGGTTGTAATTCCCGAACCACCATAGCGCATGAACCATGCATTGTTATATATTTTGCAATCTTCGATGGTTAAATAATCCATTTCTAAACACGCAATACCACCTCCGGCGCATTTGGCCACCACGCAATTGCGAATAATCAGGTGATGTGGCTTTTTATCAGCAGGTATATTCCTACCGTCAAAAGCAATTCCATTGGAATTAAAATAAGGATTGGGAATTGGCTTTTTAGCATCTTCCTGTGCCTCCAGCAAATAAATTGAATCGTTGTTTCCAATTACATGAAATCCATCTATAACATTATACGAACCTGTAATTTTAATTCCTGCCCAGCCCTTAGGATTAACGACAGGTGTTTCTCCTTTAATAGCTTTCCACATAATCCATGCATCTGCAGTTCCTGAAGTGTGCATGTCTACAACAGCACTTCCATTTGATTGATCTGCATTTGTGTAAAGCCCATTTCCAACTAATACTACATCACCTGGCTTTACCAAATCTGCTGCTTTTTGTAACGTTCGAAACGCTGTTGCAAGCGATTTCCCATCGTTCGAATCGTTTCCCAATCCACTTACATACCAGTTGTTGGCCGAAACAAATAAAGTAATGGTCAACATTAATGCAATAATACAAAGTCGTTTTTTCATGTTTATTATTTTAGAATTATTTAGTTAGTCTTCAAATTTTATATTTTTAGCAAATGCATTCACATCCATGTTAGCTTGTTTTAAAGACATTACTTTTTTACCACCCATTCTTAAATTTTTAAAAGTAATACCATCTATTGTGGAAGTGGCAGTGCCATAAATATCTCCTTCATCGGCATTTTTATCATCAATGGTTATGTTTTCAAAATGCCAGTTTTTGATGCTTACACTTTTAGTAGTAAATGATAAGAATTTGTTTGACATATAACCTGCATAAGATGCATGTGCCTCAATTCTCACATTTCTAAAAGTAATATTTTCGACCGTATGAGGGGTTTTGGTGCTGTGATCCACAACAATTACTTCCCTTGCCCCATCTACACCAATCAGGTTCATGTTCTCATACAAAATGTTGTTTGAAGATCCCCAGGGATAATGAGCAAAAAGATGTCCGCCTTCACTACCATCCCAAATTACCATATTTTTTATGGTACAGTTGTTTGAGGCATGTGTGGTTAAATGGTCATCGTTATTGAAGATGAAGCAGTCGGCTATTACATTATTGTCGCCATCAGACCAAATGCCATCGGTACAGCCCGTCCACTGTACTTGCTTAATATTTTGCCATGTATTGTGGTGGCTTGTATGGTCGTAATTGGCAATGCCAAATGTCCATCCGGCACCGTTGGCAATAATAAAGCCTTCAAACACCGTATTGGTAAAAGAACTTGGAATGTATTTATCCTTATTTGTATTGGAAAAGGTTGCGTACTTAACCAAAGAATCGTTTACCGCATATTGGAATTTTGCAGGAGTACCCTCAATTTTTCGGGCATGTTGCTCCAAAGTGGGCAAGGAGCCGTTTGAGATAATTCCGCGGCCTCTGAAATTAATATTGGTGGCTTTATCGGGTATCATAAAAGTGCCTTCTACCACCGCACCACCAGCTATGTAAACACTTTCGTTAGAATTGATTTGTTTATGCAAACCAACATTGTGCACCCCCGGTCCAAAATAATACGTGGCCTTTAAATTGGGTACATCTGACACATCAGCAAAAAGGAACAATGGGTTTAATCGGTCGTTTACCTCTACAGAAATTTTTTGCTGCGTGTTAAGCGTGAAGGTAAAAACGTTGGCATCTTTTGTTGGAATGATGTTATAGTTCAACGGCCTTACCGTTACCGATGTTGCCAGGAATTTTGTGGTGATCCTCAAATCAACCGATGTACCTGCAAAAGAAAAATTGGTGAAAGAAGCCGCTTTTTGTGGCCGATGTTCGCTGCCCCATACATTGGAAGCGTAGTTGTCGCTCTTATAAACAAAACAAGGAGTAAAAGCCGTATCTCCACTTTTTTTAACCTCCACGCTGTAATCATCCGATTGTTTGAGGTGCATTACGGTACTCAAATCGCCCGGACTTGGCGGTACCACCAGCGTTTGAGCTTTTAACTGCAAAAAAATTGATGAAAGTAATATCAGCGAAGTTATTAGTTGTACCCGTTTGTGTAATAAAGTTGATGTATACTTTTTCATTAGATTTATTAAATTTTTTAAAATGATATACTTGCCACAAAATCCATGTATCGTTCCCAGTCATACAGCGTTAGATTATGAACGCCTTCACGCAGGTGATAGCCCATATTTGAACTTTTAACGGGTGTATTTTTTGCTGGTTGTTCTTTAACCGGAAGCGGATTTAATCCAAAGAGTTTAAATACAGGTTCAGCATATTTCATTGAAAGAAATTCACCCACAGGGTCTGCCCAAATGTCCTCTGATGCACTGGCGACATACACCGCACGAGGAGCCATTAATGCAATCAGCTCGTGTTGATCCATTGGTAATGCATTTACGTTTGCATTGTATTTTTTATAGTTGTCGCAAAACCAGTGTGGAAAATTTATATTCAAATCTTTTATCGTTTCACCAACCAAATGTCTTGACAAAGCAGCTCCTCCTTCGCCGGAGCAACTGGATATGGTAAGTGCAAAACGCTGATCCTGTGCACCTGTCCACAAGGCAGCTTTTCCTCCCCTCGAATGTCCTAAAACGGCAACTTTTGATGCATTTATTTCTTTGTCTGTTTCAAAATAATCCATTACACGCATAGCTCCCCAAGCCCATGCGCCAATGGCTTTCATCCCGTTCGGCATTATTAACTGTTCAGGGTAAAGCCGTAAAACGCCCTGATTGTAGCTGTCTTTATTATCAGCAGCTACATCACTTACATGGAATGCTGCTATGCCATAGCCTCTTGCAATAACCTCTTCGGCAGACCAGAATCCAGTTTTTTCAGCACGGGTCGGATCTGTATTGGATCTACCCCTGTGGTTGATCAACAAAAATACCGGACATGGCTTTTTTGCTTCTTCCGGAATAAAAAGTGTCACATTAATAGTAACCAATTGCCTGTTCCTGTAAACATCAATACCAATTTCTTTAAGTGTAGCTTTTCCATTCATCGCCATTTTATTGTCCGACTTCAGTCTAAAACGGATACTATCAAAATCTTTTGGTACCTGTCCATAAAGGTTATCTTCAAATAAAGTCAGAATTTCTCCCCGTCTGTTCTTCATCCAATTATTACTATCTCTTATTTTTTTCCCTGAATTACTGATTAAGGGATCAGGAAGTGCCATTAACACGGCAGCATCATTCGATTGAGTATAACCGCTGACACTAAAAAACACCACCACAGCTAAACTCCAAATTCTATAATTTTCTCGCTTCATAACATCCATTTTTTTACTAAGGATTTACTATTCATTCAATTTGTAGTAACAGAACAATGGCCAGGTATGCGGGTGAGAACAATAGCCGTGAAAATAACTTTTCATACCACCGCCATCCCAAAAACTATATAAGCCTTCCTGTGTGGAAAGTGAAGAATTAATATCATCAGCAGCCGTCCATTGCCCCATCCAATAGTTTGGATATTTAGCGCCACTTGTTTCAAATGAAAATGCTTTTAGTAATGCTTTTGCTTCAGATTTATCAAACATAGCTACACCCAGTAAAACAGGGTATTGCAAAGCGTACCAAATAGCACCATCTTCGCTTTCGGCTCTTTTGTCCCATAATGGTTTTTCCCGTATCCTAAAACCAATCTGTTCCGGAGTAAAGTTTTTGCTTTTTACATACTCATAAATTTCTTTTTTTCTGGAAACAGATAAATCTGGAATTTGTAAAAGATAACCTTGTGGCTCAAGGCATACCACATCTAAACCGAACTTTATAGAATTATTGAGGTAGGCCCTTGCAGCAAATTTTCTATCGCCAAAATCTTTGAAGAATGCAGTCGAAATAGCTGCCCGATAATTTTCTAAAGCATCAATTAACGTTGCTGCATCCCCATTGCCCGATTGTTTTAAGGCATCAATTAATTTGGGCAATATGGCCAGCACCATTGCAGTGTTGAGATGGGACTCTGCATTGAGATATTTATTGGGTGAATATTCCTGTAAAAAACTATCGCTCCAATCGGAGTTTAAGATTCTTACCAGGCCGTGACTACCTACCCCTACTTCATCCCTCAAATAAATAAAGTATTTTTTTAAAAAATTTATTACCTTATCCTGCTTTCCATTTTCAGCAGGATAGAATTCACATTTTTCATTGAGAAAAGCATAATCTTTAGTTATTAATAAATATTCTGAAATACTATTAAAAAAATACAATTGCTCATCGCTTTCCTTATAAACACTAGCCGCCCAATAGCTAAAACCACCATTGCCCCTTTTTATCTCACCATCTTCTCCCGAATGTTTAATTACATAACGGAGGGCTGATTTTGCAAGATCCGGATTGGTATAACAGGCTGGTAACATGGCTTGCAGGTTATCCCGATTAGAAATATTATCTCCATAATTATAGGCATATACTGACCCTTGTGGTATGAAAGTTTCCTGATAATAGCTGCTGTATTTTGCGGATGCTTCTACCACATGTGCATGCCATAGCATTTCCCTTTTTAACGTAAGGTCTTGTTCGTTTTCAAAACCGGGTAGTTTGTTTTTCCATTGGCTGCTAAACAATCCTTCCGATGGGTTATTAAGTTCAGCATCGCTCAGCAAATCATCTACCTGTTGTTGAACCGTAGTAAAATTATTTTTATCCTTTATGCCAATGATGATTTGAAAGGTTTTAGTTTCCGCTGCTTTCAAGGTGGTAAATATTTCGCTAATGAGTGTGTCTTTAACAGCAGAAACAGTTGAACCATATTTTCCTTCTGCATTGTTTTTTGTATACATAAAACCTGTTGCTGGTTCAATATCGTAAGGGTAACGTTCTTCTTTTGCAGGAAAGATTAAAAAACGATTTGCGATGCAGGTAAAGTTGGCAATGGCTGTTGTTTTTGCATTATCAATTTGTATAGATGATTTATAATTAACAGCCCTTTCCTTTTTATCATAAACCTGAATGGCGTTCACTACGTAGTTCAACAGCATGCTTTCAGTATATCTGAGTTCAGTAACTTTTTTACCGGTATTTTTCAATGTTACGGTAATGACAAAAGCAGGATTTCCGGTATTTATTTTTTGCGATGGTTTTACTGAAATTATTCTTGTACAAGCTAAACCATTTTCCAAGGCATACTCATACCGCGCAAAGCCCACCCCAAAGTTTTTTTGCACACTATTGCTGGCTCCAAAAGAGCTGGTACCCACTAAACTTATTTTCTTTTTTACTTTATTGTTTTCATATTCAATTTGTGCATCGTTCCAACCGTAATTTTTTTGTTCATTATCGGCATTTATCCGTGCCCATGCCCGCTCTGCTGTTAAAAACTGGAATCTACCACTGGCATGTGCAAACAAAGTCATTTTGTAATTACCCAATAAAAAGTAAGGGTCGTCTGGTAACTTTGCAGGCTGGCCTGTTTTGTCAAGAGCTTTAAATGGTAATGACCCGGTATATTGGTATACAGGTAAGCCTTTTGAAGACATGCTCCAATTGCCGATTTGGGCAAATGATAATTGCGTTGCAAACAAAAGAGGAATAAGAATTTCTATTTTCATAATGATTATCTAATTATCTTTGAATATTTAAACATTTCGCTGCCCGTTATTAGAAAGGCACTTACGCAAAATATTTCTGTACTGTTGGGGCTTGCGGGTTATGGTTTCCAACCAATGAGTTGCACATAACCAAGCCTACCATTAGGCTGAATAGCAGTAATCAATGAATTCCAGGCCTTTTCTGTAACAGAACCATACTTAGCTTTCTCCAATATTTTATTATTGATGTCCCACACCAATGCGTATGTATTAAAACCTGTGCCACTTGTTTCTTTGAAAGGGTAACTTGCAGGGTCAAGCAATGAAGTATGCCAGCTACCATCGGGCTGTTGAATGGATGCAAGTTTTTCGGCCATCTCGTTGAATAGTGTTACGTATTTTTCTCTACCGAGATAATCAGCAGGTAAATTATCAAGCACCCTAACCAAGCCAGCCATTACCCATCCATTTCCCATTGACCAAAATACTTTTTTTTCATTTTTTTCCTTTCTTGCAAAATTGCTGCCATCCCTAAAAAAAAGATGCTCTGTTTTATCATATAAATAATCATAGGTTTTCCACCAAAGTTTATCCATAATGTCAAAGTATTTCATTTCGCCGGTTGCGGTGGCCAGATAAGCCAGCGAAGGTGGACCCATAAAAAGGGCATCGCACCATGCCCACTCCCGGTGATTAATATTATTTTTCCATTCTAATGACCCAGTGTGGGGTTGTGCAATAATACTTTCTGCAAGCAACCGGAATTTAGCAATCATTTTTTCATCTTTATACTTTTCATACAGGTTGGCATAGGTTTGACCAATACAGTAATCATCTGCATAAAACCGATTAGAGCCTGTGTTCCAATCCAATTCATTGCCTACAGAAAGCAGATATTTATACCAGATTTTGCTTTTGCTAATTTTAGCCAATTCAAAAAGACCTTTATAACCAGCGGCATTCGTCCAGTCCCACTTGGGATATTTGTTTCCATTCAGTTTCCATTCATTTAATTGCCAGTTCGCAACCTTCTCCATTATTGACCGTATAGATTTTGGATTCCATGCAGGCTTTTCAGTAAATGTGCAGTATATTGCAAAAGAGGGTGATACAACCGCCAGCAATAAAAACATTGACGCACAGTGCAAAAATGCTTTCCGATTGATTGTCATGATCCATTTTTATTGATTATAATGATTATGTTTCTATAAGTTAAAATAGTTCCAAAAAATGGAATATATTCTCTATAATAGCTTATCCCCCTTAAACCAATCTTTTTTCATTGTACCAATATAGTTTCATTTTACAGTTCGATTTCAATTTTATTTATAGAAATTATTGTACAAATGTTCCTTTATCCCAACTTTTAGATTCTGGCCTTTTCATTAAGTAAGGAATTACCGATGAAAAACGGTACCGCATAAAAAGCTGCACTTGAATTGAAACAACCACAACCCATAATTTTCATCTCATACTACTCTAATGCAGTAAGCAAGAAATGCTTTGCGATTACGGCATATTCCGTTTGGTATTTCATTTAGGCAATAAACATTTACAAAAAAAATGACATCCTAATTATTAAAGACAAAAAAAATGACCTTAACCCTACCCATTAATCACAGCAATTATACTAAAGGTTTTAGAACGAGTTGTAAAATCGGTTATAAGTGTTAATTATTAGCCATTATAATCAGGATAATCCCCAGCAAATACAGCAATAGCATTAAATATAATGTTCGGTAAGTTGCTTTTGAGGCATTGGCAAACTCTTTCCAGATAAAAATGCCCCAAATAGCCGCAACCACGGTAGCACCCTGCCCTAAACCGTAAGATATTGCAGTACCAGCCTCACCGGATGCAAGAATATTGAACGCCATACCAATATGCCAGATGATACCTCCAAATATGCCTACCAAATGGTCTTTTACAGAACCTTTAAAATAGTCGCTGATACTTAGCCTTTTGTCCTCGAAAGGAAACCGCATTTGCAAACCATTGAAAACAAAATTGCTACCTACGACACCTATTGCAAAAACAACCAAAGCCGTGTAAGGCGTTAGTTTTCCTGCTTCCTGAATATTAAAATCTGATACCATGGATTGGGCAACATACTTGTAAAAAAAACCCATTAAAATGCCTGCAACAACGGCAAGTAATAAACCTTTTACTGAAAAAGATCCCTTGGCCTTATTCACTTGTCTATATGCATTTGCATTTAGCAAAATAGCTATTGCAATAATTAATACACCACCAAACAGCAATACGGCATTACCCTGTGGATTATTATTATAATTAACTATAACCCCCAAAATCAATGCAATACCAATACCAACCGGAAAAGCAACACTCATACCGGCAAGCCCTATAGCTGCTACCAGTAAAATATTAGCGAGGTTAAAAATAATACCCCCTATAAACGCAGACCACAAATGCGTACTTTGAGCCTGCTGCAAGTTTTCTAAAAAGGACTGCCCGGTTGCACCATTGCTGCCCATGGTAAATGCCATGATTAAAGACATGATGAGGATGCCAAAAGCATAATCCCAATAAAACAATTCGAAACGCCATTTGGATGAACTAAGTTTGGTAGTATTGGCCCACGAGCCCCAACATAGCATGGTAATTATACAAAAAATAATGGCAACCGCGTAAGAATGAATGACAAACATGTAAATCGTTTTTAATATTATTGAATAGTGACTGTTTTCCAGTAAGCATTTTTACCGAGCTTGTTGCTCCCTTTTATGATTACGTTTTGAAACATCCTGATTTTTACTTGCTGTTGTTGGTATGCAGAAAGGTCAACTAATACTTCCAGCCATCTGCCTTTCTCGTCAGATGCCACTATTACCTTTGTAATCGCTTTTGTATCGTCAATGTAAATGTTCAACTCCCAGGGTCTGCCCTCTTCGGCTCCAACTTCTAATGCCAGATTTTTTTGAGTAGTAATATTTACCGTTTGGTTCAGGTTTAAACGGCGTACTTCATCCCTTTGATAGGTAATTAATATATTGTTTTCTTTGTCAAGATAAGTGCCGCCTTTTGGCCCTTTAAATCCTGCTCCAACCAAATTTCACGAAGAGTTCCAGGCCTTTGCATAATCTGCTAAGCTAAAAAGTTCTGCAAGTTGTGTTAGAAGGGCTTGGTCAGGTATTTCCAATGTATTTCCGTTCTTAACGGCACCTGCATTCATCAATATTTTTTGCCCAACAATGGCAGTACGCTTTGCAAGTTCAGTAACGTTTTCGT
>Ga0105045_10004727_pt1 | contig 11862 bp, 9 predicted proteins | sample MAT02_FD_78089 | JGI IMG/M metagenome (GOLD analysis project Ga0105045, IMG submission 78089) | Freshwater microbial communities from Lake Fryxell liftoff mats and glacier meltwater in Antarctica - MAT-02 (megahit assembly) | ecosystem: Environmental > Aquatic > Freshwater > Ice > Liftoff... | reverse complement strand
CAAAAAGCCGTGCGGTAACACACACTCTGCTCATTATTGGAGAAGCCTGCAAAAGAGTACCTGATGACTTCCGATCAAAGCATCCAGAGTTTGACTGGCGTGGTTTTGCTGGTCTTCGCGACCGACTGATGCACCATTATTGGGGTATCGACCAGACACTGTTCTGGGAAGCTATTACGGTTGATGTTCCTACCAATAAAGAATGGATTGATGTGATTATCGAGCAGGAAGCGGCCAAACTTTCCGGCAATTAACTGGCCTTTATGCTCCGCGTTCCATCATCTATTCAGCCCGGTCAGTTTGAGGCTCTGACCATTCAGCGGCCCGGCCCCGACCGCGCCAACGGTTCGCGGTCCGACGATTCGCGGTCCGACGGTTCGGCCATGACGTTTGTGGCGTACCGGAGCGACGTGTATCCCGAACGGAACGAAGTGTTTTTTGAAGAACACGCCGTTATTGTCGTCCTCGAAGGGCAAAAGAAATTCAGTTCGCCCACCCAGGAACTGCACGTGCACAAGGGCGACATCCTCTTTTTTCAGCGCGGCTGCTACTCCATGAACGAATCCATCGACTCCAGCTACCGGAGTCTGGTGTTTTTCGTCAATGAAAAGCTCCTCAAAGAGTTTGTGGGTCAGCACCTGAGTCTATTCGCCAAAACCCCCACCCCGCTTCCCACCGATTTGATTCTGGCGTTCGTCTCGTCGCCCACGTTCGCTACGTTTATCGACTCGCTGCTGCCGTATTTTGGTCAGGATACCCTGTACCGAAATGAGTTGCTGCGGCTTAAGTTTCAGGAGTTGCTGCTCCACCTGCTCGAAATTGACCGGAATGGGCAACTCCGGGCTATTCTGTGGCATATTTATCAGGGGCAGAAAACCGACCTCGACTATCTGATGAATACGTATCTGCTCAAGCCACTTTCCATCAGCGAATTGGCGCGGCTGTCGGGCCGGAGTCTGTCGGGATTTAAGCGGGACTTTGAGGAAACATTTCAAGTTTCGCCCGGTAGCTGGATACGTCAGAAACGGCTTGAACACGCGCATTTTCTCCTGCGCAACACTGATAAGAACGTATCAGAAGTGAGCATGGAAATTGGCTACGAAAGCGTGTCGCACTTCATAAAAGCGTATAGATACAAATACGGCTCAACGCCCAAACAGACCCAATGAGCTAAAAACGCTATTTACTGGACGAGTTACGACGTGTTAGCTTCGCCGAAACCAGTCAACTTTGTAGCCATAAAACGCTACAATCATGAGTTCCCCCAAAACGCTCTTCGACAAAGTCTGGGATGCCCACGTAATCCGGCATATCGACGATGGTCCTGATGTCCTGTTTATTGACCGCCATTTCATTCACGAAGTAACCAGCCCGGTGGCTTTTCTGGGTCTCGAAGGCCGGGGCGCACCCGTGCTGTTTTCCTGGCGCACCTTCGCCACCGCCGACCATAACACGCCCACTCTCAACCAGCACCTGCCCGTTGCTGACCCGCTGTCAGCCAATCAGTTGGCAGCTTTGGCTCGTAACGCGGCTCAGTACGGCATTTCGCACTGGGGGCTGGGACACGAGAAAAACGGTATTGTTCACGTGGTTGGGCCAGAAAACGGTATTACGCTGCCCGGCATGACCATTGTCTGTGGCGATTCGCACACCAGCACGCACGGTGCGTTCGGCACAATTGCGTTCGGTATTGGTACGTCGGAAGTAGAAATGGTACTGGCCACGCAGTGCATCATGCAGCCGAAGCCAAAAAAAATGCGGATTTCGGTCAATGGTACGCTCGGCAAGGGCGTATTACCAAAAGACGTAGCCCTGTACATTATCTCGCAGATTTCGGCCAGCGGAGCCACCGGCTACTTTGTTGAGTACGCTGGTGACGTGTTCGAGAACATGAGCATGGAAGGCCGCATGACGGTCTGCAACATGAGCATCGAAATGGGTGCGCGGGGTGGCATGATTGCGCCCGATACCAAAACCCTCAGTTACCTCAAAGGCCGTGACCTGTCGCCCAAAGACGAAGCCTGGGATAAACTGATACCATACTGGGAGTCGCTTAAGACCGATGCCGGTGCCACGTTTGATGTTGACCTGATCTTTCATGCAGCCGATATTGAGCCGCAGATTACGTACGGCACCAATCCCGGCATGGGTACGGGCGTAACGCAACACATTCCGCTGGCCAGGAATACCGAAGGCGGAGCCGCCAGTTACCAGAAATCATTGCAGTACATGGGTTTCGCCGAAAACGAATCTATGCTGGGCAAACCCATTGATTTTGTATTTCTGGGTAGTTGTACCAACGGGCGTATCGAAGATTTTCGGGCGTTTGCATCCATCGTGAAAGGCCGTCAGAAAGCAGCTAACGTAACGGCCTGGCTCGTGCCGGGGTCGCACGTGGTAGAAAAGCAGATTCACGAAGAAGGCATCTACGACCTGCTTACCCAGGCTGGTTTTGAACTCCGTCAGCCTGGCTGCTCGGCCTGTCTGGCCATGAACGAAGACAAGATTCCAGCGGGGAAATACGCCGTTTCGACCTCGAACCGCAACTTTGAGGGTCGCCAGGGGCCGGGTGCCCGCACCTTACTGGCCAGTCCGCTCGTGGCAGCCGCAGCCGCCGTAACCGGCGAAGTAACAGACCCCCGTCAGTTTTTATAATTCCAGACTTATGGCTTACGATACATTCACCATTCTCCGCAGTGCCGCCGTTCCAATGCCCATCGAGAACGTGGACACCGACCAGATTATCCCGGCGCGTTTCCTGAAAGCTACTGAGCGCAAAGGGTTCGGCGATAACCTCTTCCGCGATTGGCGGTACAACAACGACGACTTGCCCAAAGCTGATTTCGTCCTGAACAATCCGACTTATACCGGTGCTGAGTTACCCCGTAAAATTCTGGTGGGCGGCAAAAACTTCGGTAGTGGTTCCAGTCGCGAACACGCGGCCTGGGCCATTTACGACTATGGATTCCGGTGCGTTGTGTCGAGTTTTTTTGCTGACATTTTTCAGGGAAACTCCCTCAACGTCGGTCTGTTGCCCGTGCAGGTAAGCCCTGAATTTCTGGGGGAAATCTTTGCAGCTATCGACGCCGATCCGAATACTGAACTGGAAGTGAACCTGCCAAACCAGACCATTACGTTGCTGGCAACGGGCGAACACGAGTCATTTGCTATCAACGGATACAAAAAAAACAACCTCATCAACGGCTATGACGACATTGACTACCTGCTTTCAATGAAGCCGGAAATTGAGGAATTTGCCGAAACGAGACCATTTTAAAGCACGATGCGCTACCTTGAAATTATGGATACAACGCTCCGCGATGGTGAACAAACCAGCGGGGTGTCGTTTTCATCGTCGGAGAAACTGGCTCTGGCGCAGTTGCTACTGACCGAGTTGAAAGTTGATAGGATTGAGGTGGCTTCGGCGCGGGTGTCGGCGGGTGAGCTGGAAGCTGTGCAGCAGATTACGCGCTGGGCCGCCGGTGTCGGCATGCTCGATAAAGTGGAGGTACTGACGTTTGTAGATGGGGAGGAGTCGCTCAACTGGATGCAGGCATCGGGCGCGAAGGTGATGAATCTGCTTACCAAAGGTTCGCTGAATCATCTGACGCACCAACTTCATAAAACACCGGCAGAACATTTCTCGGCTATTCAGGATGTACTTCAACAGGCACAACAGCTTGGTCTGGAGGTAAACGTGTATCTCGAAGACTGGAGCAACGGCATGCGCAACTCGCCCGACTACGTGCTTCAGTACGTCGATTTCCTTAAAACGCAACCCATCCGGCGGGTACTGCTGCCCGATACACTGGGCATCCTCACGCCAGCCGAATCGTTCACGTTTGTCAGCCAGCTAACGAGTCGCTACCCAACGCTGCACTTCGATTTTCACGCGCATAACGATTACGATTTGGGTGTTGCCAACGTTATGGAAGCCATCCGGGCCGGTGCACACGGCATTCATCTCACCGTAAACGGCCTGGGCGAACGGGCGGGCAATGCCCCAATGGCCAGCACGATTGCCGTAATACGCGATTTCATGCCCGATCTGAACATGGGTGTGGTCGAAAAGTCGCTGTATCAGGTCAGCAAGATTGTCGAGACGTTTTCGGGCCTGCGCATACCCGATAACAAACCCGTTGTGGGTGATAACGTGTTCACACAAACGGCAGGCATTCACGCCGATGGCGATAAGAAGAACAACCTGTATTTCAACGCTCTCCTGCCCGAACGTTTTGGCCGCAGGCGCAGCTATGCCCTCGGCAAAATGTCGGGCAAAGCCAACATCGACAATAACCTCCGCGAACTGGGCATACAACTCTCAGAAACAGACCTGAAACTGGTGACGCAGCGGGTGATTGAACTCGGCGATCTGAAAGAGGTAGTAACGCAGGAAGACCTTCCCTATGTTATTGCCGATGTGTTGCACAACAGCGTTGTGACGTCGCAGGTAGAGGTACTCAACTACGTTCTTACCCATTCCAAGGACCTCAAACCCTCGGCTACGTTGCGGGTACGTATCGTTGACGAACTATTTGAAGAGAATGCGCAGGGCGACGGTCAGTACGATGCGTTTATGAACGCCCTGAAGAAAATCTACGGCAGAAAGAAAAAGACTCTGCCCGAACTGACCGACTATGCCGTCAGAATCCCGACTGGTGGCCGAACCGACGCGCTGTGCGAAACAATTATTACCTGGAAACACAACAGCCGCGAGTTTAAAACGCGCGGTCTCGATTCAGACCAGACGGTATCGGCAATCAAAGCCACCCAAAAAATGCTGAACACCCTCGACTGACACCGTTCCAACAGATTAGCTTTTAGCAAACGGCTAAAAACGTATCATTTCGTCGTTTTTAGGTTTATGGACTTTAAATTAGCGTCCTGTTAGCAAATAAAAAGCTGAATGAATCAGGCAAAACAAACCGACGATAAAGTCGATTACAACGGCTCCGATAACCTCGCCATTATGCGATTTGCCGTAAACTACAACGGCGGCTTGTACAAGTGGGTGGCGCAGGATGTAAAACCCGGCATGGACATACTGGACTTCGGAGCTGGTAATGGCGAGTACGCCAACCGTTTCCCACTTGGCACTGTTGATGCCGCCGAAATAGACCCGGAACTGATTCCGCAAATCAATCAGCCGGTTGTGACTGATATTGATGCGCTCGCCAAACAATATGACCTGGTTTACACCATCAACGTACTCGAACACGTTGAACATCACGCCGAAATGACCCGGAAACTGGCGCAAAAACTCCGGCCCGGTGGCAAACTCAAGATATTTGTACCGGCCCGGCAGGAAATATACAGCAAAATGGACGATCATGTCGGCCACTATCGACGCTACGATAAGGCAATGGTTCGGCAGATTATGGAAGGTGCCGGATTGCACGTTACCGATGTTCGTTACTACGATTTTGCCGGTTATTTCATCTCACTGCTTTATAAATGGCTTGGCAAAGACGGACGCATCACCAAAGAGTCGATTGTCTTTTATGACCGGGTCGTATTTCCGGTAAGTCGTTTTTTCGACGTCATTACGGCGGGTCGGGTAATCGGCAAAAACGTAATCGCCGAAGCCGTAAAACCCGCCTGATTTTCTAATGCTCACTTGTAAATACTCTTTCCCCTTCACCAGTTCACATGCAGAAACACATCTTGATTATTGCCGGCGACGGCATTGGCCCCGAAGTAACCCAGGTAGGTAAGCAGGTTCTGGACAAAGTAGCGCAGAAGTTCGGTCATACATTCACCTACGACGAAGCCCTGATCGGTCACGCAGCCATCGACGCTACCGGCAACCCATTACCCGACGAAACCATCATGAAGGCCAATGCTGCCGATGCGATTCTGTTCGGTGCCGTTGGTCATCCCAAATACGATAACGACCCGTCGGCACCAGTCCGGCCCGAGCAGGGTTTGCTGGGTATTCGCAAAGCCCTTGGTTTGTACGCCAACCTGCGCCCGATCAAACTTTTCGACGAACTCCTGAGCGCGTCCAGTATCCGGCCCGAAATTCTGCGCGGGGCTGATATTCTATTCTTTCGCGAACTAACCGGAGATGTCTATTTCGGCGAAAAAGTCCGCTCTGCCGACCGGAATACGGCTTCGGACTTGATGATCTATGAGCGGTACGAAGTAGAACGAATTGCAGTGAAAGCGTTTGAAGCCGCCCGAACCCGCCAAAAGAAACTTTGTTCAGTCGATAAAGCAAACGTCCTGGAAAGCAGCCGACTCTGGCGTGAAGTCGTGCAGGACGTAGCAAAACGATACCCTGATATTGAGGTAGAACATCAGTTCGTTGATGCCGCTGCCATGCTACTTATTAAAGACCCCAAACGCTTCGATGTGGTGGTAACGGGAAATCTGTTTGGTGATATTCTGACCGATGAAGCCAGTCAGATTGCCGGTTCTATGGGTATGCTGGCATCCGCATCGATAGGTGATAAAATTGGTCTGTATGAACCCATTCACGGCTCAGCACATGACATTACGGGCATGGGCGTAGCCAATCCGCTGGCATCTGTACTTTCAGCAGCCTTATTGCTCGATATTTCATTCGGAATGAAGACCGAAGCCGAAGCAGTGATTAACGCTGTTGAAAAAGTCTTAAAAGACGGTTACCGTACCCGTGATATTGCTGATTCGAATACTGCTTCGGCCATGATACTAAATACCGAGCAGATGGGGCAGCAACTACTTTCTGCGCTGACCTGACAAATTCACGGGCGTCGCTTTTGAAATCATAAGTATTGCCGTAGTTTTGCAGTGTAATTACGCAGTCAGCGAAATTTCGCAGAAATATGAACCATACATCAGTCTTTCCCCTACTACTTCTACGCTCACGCTAACGGATGAGAGGGAATTTCTATTTATAAAAATAAAAGCCCCTTTCTGACGAGAGCGGGCTTTTTTTTGGCCTACATCATTACCTACAAAATATCATGAGTCAGCGCATTTACATTTTTGACACCACGCTTCGCGATGGAGAACAGGTACCAGGTTGCCAGCTTACTACCAACGAGAAAGTTATCGTAGCCAAAGAACTCGAACGGCTCGGTGTTGACATCATCGAAGCGGGTTTCCCGGTATCAAGTCCCGGCGACTTTCAGTCGGTAGTTGAGGTATCTAAAGCCGTTACTAACCCAATCGTTTGCGCGCTCTCGCGTTGTGTAATTGCTGATATCGACGCAGCTGGCGAGGCTCTTAAGTTTGCCAAACGCGGGCGAATACATACCGGCATTGGCTCGTCGGATATTCACATCAAAAATAAGTTTAACAGTACCCGCGAGCAGATATTGGAGCAGGCCGTAAAATCGGTCAAACACGCCCGGAAGTACGTGGATGATGTTGAATTTTACGCCGAGGATGCAGGCCGGGCCGATTTAGACTTTTTATGCCGCTTAACGGAAGCCGTAATTACCGCTGGAGCCACTGTGGTCAATATTCCAGACACTACCGGGTATTGCCTGCCCGGCGAATATGGCGACAAGATCAGGTACATCTACAACAATGTACCGAACGTCGATAAGGCCACGATTTCGATTCACTGTCACAACGATTTAGGACTGGCTACGGCCAATTCGCTGGCGGGTATCATGAACGGAGCCCGGCAGGTGGAGGTGACGATGAATGGCATTGGCGAACGGGCTGGAAATACGGCACTGGAAGAAGTAGTGATGGCCCTGAAGGTACACAAGGAACTCGGTTTTGAAACCGGCATCGACAGCACCCGGCTATTTCCGGTAAGTCAGTTGATATCTGAAATGATGCGAATGCCCATACAGGCCAACAAAGCTATTGTAGGACGTAACGCCTTCGCACATTCTTCGGGTATTCATCAGGATGGACACCTCAAAAACTCAGAAAATTACGAGATTATGAAACCCCAGGACGTTGGAGTCGATAAATCGTCTATCCTGCTCACTGCCCGTAGCGGACGCCACGCACTCAGGCATCGACTCGAATTGCTGGGTTTTACCTACGACAAACCTACGCTCGACTCGGTATATGCTCGCTTTCTGGACATGGCAGACGTCAGAAAAGAGGTAAACGATAAAGACCTGATGGAGTTAGTGCGCTAAGGCGAACAAAATTTTTTCACAGGCCGTTAAGGAAATAAATCTCAAAATCTGTACGCTATGGCACGACCAACTCCCGAACTAATCGAAGCACTCCGGCGCACTGCAAAGAAACTAAAGGACGGTGCACCCTACCAATGGGGTAATATGGGGGGCTGCAATTGCGGTAACCTTGCACAGGAACTGACAAAGCTGAACAAAGACCAGATTCATCAGTATGCTATGCAACGCTACGGGGACTGGAATGAACAGGTGGACGATTATTGTCCGACCAGTCATATGCCACTCGACGTAGTGATAAATGAAATGCTCAACGCTGGACTGATGATTGAAGACCTCAAGCATCTCGAGAAACTGGACGACCGGGCAGTGTTGTTGCGCTTTCCCTTTGAAAAACGTTTCCTTAAGCACAATGTCCGCGACGACGTTGTCATCTATATGAACGCGTGGGCCGATTTGCTGGAAGAGAAGTTTTTAGAGAAAATCACTTTACCTGCTTTTTATGAATTGGAGGCTGCATAATCCATTGCATCACTCAATAACAAGGGGGACTTCTATCGATAGAAGTCCCCCTTGTTATTGAGTGAGTAGAGATAGAAACTTACAAAATGCAAAAGGCCGTTGTCGAGTTGACAACGGCCTTCGCCCTCAAATAACAGCAGGTGGCACCTTCCTACTCTCCCACCTGTGACGGCAGTACCATCGGCAGTACGGGGCTTAACGGCTCTGTTCGGAATGGAAGAGGTGAACACCCGCCTTACCAGCACCAACCTGCATGTTGCTCTTTTGAATGTTCCGCCATGACATCAGTCAATGCGCACACCCAATAACAAATGCTTTCTTTTTCCCTACGGAAGAACCAAGTCCCAACATAACCCCAAAATCACCAATAAAATTAGACCATCAAAACTAAAACACGCTCTCGGGGCCATTAGTATGGCTCAGCTCCGCTGCTCTCACAACCTCCACCTGCCACCTATCAACGTCGTCGTCTCCAACGCCCCTCTTATATTGGAACACTCATCTCTGGGCCGGTTTCGCACTTAGATGCCTTCAGCGCTTATCCTTCCCCAACGTAGCTACCCGGCCATGCCTGCGGCCAGACAACCGGCGCACCAGCGGTTGGTCCATCCCGGTCCTCTCGTACTAAGGACAGATCCCATCAGTATTCCCACGCCCACCACAGATAGAGACCGAACTGTCTCACGACGTTCTGAACCCAGCTCGCGTGCCACTTTAATGGGCGAACAGCCCAACCCTTGGAACCTTCTCCAGCCCCAGGATGTGACGAGCCGACATCGAGGTGCCAAACCTCCCCGTCGATGTGAGCTCTTGGGGGAGATCAGCCTGTTATCCCCGGCGTACCTTTTATCCTTTGAGCGATGGCCCTTCCATACGGAAACCACCGGATCACTATACCCTGCTTTCGCACCAGATCGGCCTGTGTGCCTCACTGTCAAGCCCGCTTCTGCTATTGCACTCCCCCGCCGATTACCGTCCGGCGTGAGCGGACCTTGGGAAACCTCCGTTACCCTTTCGGAGGTGACCACCCCAGTCAAACTACCCACCAGGCAATGTCCAGAATTATCTCCTGTTAGGATACCGGATGAAGAAGGGCGGTATTTCAAGGTTGACTCCATGACGCCTGGCGACGCCACTTCACTGCCTCCCGCCTATCCTACACATCCTCAGCCAGTATCCAATACCAAGCTGTAGTAAAGGTGCACGGGGTCTTTTCGTCCCGTGGCGGGTAAGCGGCATCTTCACCGCTACTACAATTTCACCGAACTCATGGTTGAGACAGTGCCCAGATCGTTACACCATTCGTGCAGGTCGGAACTTACCCGACAAGGAATTTCGCTACCTTAGGACCGTTATAGTTACGGCCGCCGTTTACTGGGGCTTCAGTTCAATGCCTCGGGTTGCCCCTAACATCCCCCCTTAACCTTCCAGCACCGGGCAGGTGTCAGACCCTATGCGTCCTCTTTCAAGTTGGCAGAGTCCTGTGTTTTTGGTAAACAGTCGCCTGGGCCTTTGCTCTGCAGCCTGCTTCAGTAATCCATCGCTGAATTACATCCATGAGGCCCCCCTTATCCCGAAGTTACAGGGTCATTTTGCCGAGTTCCTTAACCATGATTCATTCGCGCACCTTAGCATATTCTGCCCAGCTACCTGTGTCGGTTTACGGTACGGGTACTCTTGCGCTTGACGGTCATTGCCTTTTCTTGGAATCCCCTTCAGTGATTCGACTCGCCCGAAAGCTCATCTCAACGCCCTATTCCGTCAGGACCTACCACCCCCGGCAATCCGTCAGCAACTCCCCTGCAAAAGTAGTACGGGACTATTAACCCGTTCCCCCTCAGGTACGCCATTCGGCTACCCCTTAGACCCCGACTAACCCTCCGATGACTGCCATCGCGGAGGAAACCTTAGCTTTTCGGTGTGGAGCGTTCTCGTCTCCATTATCGTTACTTATGCCTACATTTGCTTTTCTGACCTCTCCACCAGATGGCTCACGCCCCAGCTTCGCTGATGTCAGAATGCTCTCCTACCACAATACACTCCAAGTGTATGTCCACGGCTTCGGTACTATGCTTGATGCCCGCTTATTATCGACGCCCGCCCCGCTCGACCAGTGAGCTGTTACGCACTCTTTAAAGGAATAGCTGCTTCCAAGCTAACCTCCTGGCTGTCTCAGCAGCCGGACCGCCTTTGTTCAACTTAGCATAGATTTGGGGACCTTAGCCGGTGGTCTGGGTTGTTCCCCTCTCGGAGCAGGACCTTAGCACCCTGCCCCTCACTGCCACGCACCCCTCTGCGCATTCGGAGTTCGACAGAAGTTGGTAGGATGTGACTCCCCCGCATCCTATCGGTCGCTCTACCTCACAGACGGTAACACGCAACGCTGTTCCTAAAAACATTTCGGAGAGTACGAGCTATTTCTCAGTTTGATTGGCCTTTCACCCCTATCCCCAGCTCATCCGGAAGCTTTTCAACGCTTATCGGTTCGGCCCTCCACGGTGTGTTACCACCCCTTCAGCCTGGCCAGGGATAGATCACCAAGTTTCGCGTCAACCCCTGCTGACTATTCGCCCTATTCAGACTCGCTTTCGCTTCGGCTGCCAGACTCAAGTCTGTTAACCTCGCCAGCAACGGTTACTCGTAGGCTCATTATGCAAAAGGCACGCCGTCACAAAGTTCAACTCTGCTCCGACCGCTTGTAGGCGTCTGGTTTCAGGATCTTTTCACCCCGGTACTCCCGGTACTTTTCACCTTTCCCTCACGGTACTCTGCGCTATCGGTCTTCTGAACGTATTTAGCCTTACCGGATGGTGCCGGTCGATTCAAAGGGAATTTCTCCGGTTCCCCCCTACTCAGGATACTCCTACCCCCCTGATGATTGACTGCTACAGGACTCTCACCCCCTATGGTCGCCTTTCCCAAAGCGTTCGCATTCACCCTCAAAAGTTCAATAAGAAGTCCTACAACCCCAGCTTAGCCGTAACTAAACTGGTTTGGGCTCTGCCCCGTTCGCTCGCCACTACTTGGGGTATCACGTTTGTTTTCTCTTCCTGCGGCTACTTAGATGTTTCAGTTCACCGCGTTCGCTCCATACTATACAGTACAGTGACGGCTCAACAAGCCGCCGGGTTGCCCCATTCGGACACCTGTGGATCAGCCCCTGCCAGCGGGTCCCCACAGCGTTTCGTCGCTTGCCACGTCCTTCATCGCCCTCAGAAGCCTTAGGCATCCCCCAGACGCCCTTTTGCTGCGT
>Ga0105045_10004726_pt1 | contig 11863 bp, 9 predicted proteins | sample MAT02_FD_78089 | JGI IMG/M metagenome (GOLD analysis project Ga0105045, IMG submission 78089) | Freshwater microbial communities from Lake Fryxell liftoff mats and glacier meltwater in Antarctica - MAT-02 (megahit assembly) | ecosystem: Environmental > Aquatic > Freshwater > Ice > Liftoff... | reverse complement strand
GTGCTGTCGCTCGTTAAAGCCTGATTCCTGGTGTTTTGAGAGGTTTTGGTATCCATAATTCCCCGAAACTAGCGGGAGTGTTAGTGGTTAAATCTGACTGTGAGCGCTCTGTTTGCTTTGTCGGCTCGGCACTAGCTGTCTCGCTCAGGCACAATCACCTGAATAATACGCAGGAATCTGATTAATATGCAACGATTTTACCCGAAGGTACTCTAGTTTAGCAGCACAAATCAATCCGCGATGACCCGAAAATATTGTTTATTGAAATATCGTCTTATTGAAACGTTTCGAAGGGCGTGGACGGACCGAACTCGTCTGAATAAGATAGTAGGGGCTACGGTACTGGCTTTGCGAACCAATAAAAACTTGGTTTTTCGACGTCAGTCCGTTCGTTCCTAAGGAATCTTTGAAACTTTTATGACCGATTCGATCGGTTACCCCGCCTGGAGATTGATCAATGCCTCGTCTTGTGTCTTCCTGTTTTCGCAGTGCATCGAAAGTGTTTCGTTTTGGGTTCCTATTGAGTGGCATCCTTTTTGTAACTTCGACCACTGAACAATCCACATTTGCCGCTGATTGGGCCGATTTGCAACTGACGTTCGTTTACGACGCAGCAGAACTACCCAAGTTGGAGCCGGTTGAAATGGCGAAGGATCCTGCTTGCGAGGCCCTTTGGAAAGACGCCAAGCCGATGGCTGAAGACCTTTTGGTGGACGCGACAACTAAGGGTATTAAGAATATTGTTTTCTATCCGGACCCGAAAAAGTCAGGCTTAGTATCGGGCGACGCCCACCCAGACTTGCTGAAGGCTCCCGAAGGATCTGTTGTGCTCGACAACGTAAAGTGTGTTTTTGAGCCTCACATTTTCTCAATCCGACCGAGTCAAACGTTGATGGTCAAGAACTCGGACACGATGGGCCATAACGCATTGTTCAACGTCTTTTCCAATGCCGGAGTCAATCCCTTGATTCCTGCCGGTGGCTCCAAGGATGTGGTATTCACAAAATCGGAACGAGCACCGATTCCGGTACAGTGCAACATTCACCCGTGGATGATTTCGTACATGCTGATGTTTGAGCTTCCTTATGTTGGGATCAGCGACGCATCGGGCGTGCTCAAGATGGAGAAACTGCCTGCGGGGAAGCCGATTACCTTCAAGATTTGGCATGAGAAGATGGACAAATCCATCGACAGTGTCACGCTCGATGGAAAAGAAGTCGAATGGAAAAAAGGACTTGTTGAATTCACACTCAAGCCAGGAGCCAACAACCTGGGAGTCGTAAAGATCAAGCCAACGGAATTCAAGAAGTAGTGGAAGGAAGCGAATCATCAACGATCCTCATCCTGTTCCTGATCAGCCGTCCGAGTCTGACATCTCAGTACGCGACTTCCAGAAGCTGATCAGGACGATGTACTTCGAAAAGGATGAGGCTCGTGGAATCGAAGGAACTTTCCTTTGGTTGATGGAAGAGATTGGAGAGCTGGCAACAGCTTTGCGAACGAAGAACGATATGTCGAATCTCCACGAAGAATTCGCCGACGTGATAGCTTGGCTAACGACCATCGCGAACGTAGCGGGTGTCGATCTTACGAAAGCTCTAAGCGACAAGTATGGAACCGGATGTCCAGGATGTCATCGGTTCGAGTGCAATTGCCCGATCAGCGAAAAGCCGTAATCGGGTAGCCTGTTGTTCAGAAGTCTTACGACCTGCTAAGCACGGGATGCCCCCTATTTCGTCTTGAAAAAGCTCTAGTCTAGTATTTCCACTGCTTCGAACTTTTGACCTTCTAGCATGGCGAGACTGGCTCCGCCGCCGGTGCTGACGTGAGTCACTTGATCTGCCAATCCAAATTGTTCGATGGCTGCTGCACTATCGCCACCACCGATGATCGATGTGCCCTTGGATTGGGCGACGGCTTCTGCAACCGCACGAGTGCCAGCATCGAACGGTGGCATTTCGAAAACGCCCATGGGTCCGTTCCAGACGATCGTCATCGCATTGCGAACGATTTCTGAATAATGTTTGGCCGTTTCTGGACCGATATCAAAACCTTCCCAGCCATCCGGGACTTCGCCACCTTTGACAATGATCTTGTTGCAATTTCCGTTAAACGAATCGCCGCAGTGGGTGTCGGTTGGCAAAACGAGCTTCTTACCCGCCTTGGCAATGAGCTCTTTCGCCAGATCTACTTTGTCTAGTTCCACAAAACTCTTACCGACTTTGCCACCTTCAGCAAGTGAAAACGTGTAGGCCATTGCACCGCCGATGAGTACTGAATCACAGATGTTTAAAAGATTGTTGATGACATTAATTTTGTCGCTAACTTTTTTTCCGCCGACAATCGCAACAAAGGGACGCCGTGGGTTGGAAAGGGTGTCGCTGAGGTATTGAATTTCTTTTGCAACTAAGAAACCGACGACCTTAGGCTTGGTTCCCATGGCTTTGGGGACAGCAACCATCGATGCGTCTGTTCGGTGACAAGTTCCGAATGCGTCGTTGCAATAGATGTCTGCCATCGCGGCCAGTTGACCGGCGAAATCGGCATCCCCTTTCTTTTCGCCTGGGTTGAATCGCAAGTTTTCTAGGAGCAACACGCCACCGTCAGCAATGGCCTTGGACTTCGCTTTTGCATCAGGACCGACCGTGTCGATGGCGAACGCGACTGGCTTGCCAAGGAGTTGACTGAGGCATTCTGCAGCCGGCTTGAGAGTGAACGCAGGCTCCACCGTCTTGGGTTGTCCCAGGTGGCTCATCAAGATGAGTTTTCCACCTCGCTTGAGGACTGATTCGATCGAGGGCAATGCCATTCGGATTCGACGATCGTCGGTGATAGCTCCCGAATCATCTTGCGGTACATTGAAGTCGACTCGCATCAGAACAGTTTTACCGCGAACGTCTACATCTTCGATACTTCTCTTGGCCATCGTCTTATTCCCCTCTGGAGGTCGGCTTCTTAAATTGGGCTTAGCGCTTTACACTTAAACGCGAAAGCCATCGATTCCCGTCATTCCTGATTATCGGCACGCATGGGTAGGTGTCGAGTGGGTAGCGTGACGAGTCTGAGTCGAGCAAGAAACCGCAGTTTAGAGTTTGTGAAGCGATGAAAATCCTCCGCCATCCCCACGAAGTATTTCCTCCGATCGACTACGCGCGACGTGAAGGGGCTTCCATAGGGCTGGTGCCGACGATGGGGGCTCTCCACGCTGGCCACTATGCGTTGGTGAGACAATCAGCGTCTCAATGCGACAAGACGGTTGCGACCATTTTCGTGAATCCGACACAATTTGGTCCCAACGAGGATCTTTCACGGTACCCACGCACGCTGGAGACGGACTTGGAGGGACTGGCTGCGGCAGGAGCCGATTTTGTCTTTGTTCCACAAGAATCACACCTTTATCCGCGGGGATTTTCGACTTTTGTAGAGCCGCCGACCGTCTCGCTCCCGTTGGAAGGGACTTTTAGACCGGGCCATTATCGCGGAGTGGCCACGATTGTATTGAAGCTCTTTAATCTGATTCCGGCGACAACTGCTTTCTTCGGACGAAAAGACTACCAACAGTTTTTGACGATCCAGAAAATGGTGGAGGACCTTAACGTTCCGATTCGAGTCGAGGCGTGTGAGACCATCCGCGAGGCAGATGGACTGGCGCTGAGTAGCCGCAATCGGTACCTGTCGCCGGGAGATCGCTCTCGCGCCGTGGGAATTTATCGATCGCTTCAGTCGACTTTGAAAGTCTTTGAAACGGGGGTTCGTAAAACCGCAGCCCTGGAAGCAGTACTGACTCAAACGCTCGAAGAAAGCGGCATTCACGAGATTGACTATGCGCGGGTAGTCGATGCCCAAACGCTCCAAGAGATAGAAAGCGTTTCTAGCCCCGCTGTGGCCTTGATTGCAGCTCGACTTGGTGCGACGCGACTTATAGATAACTGGATACTTCAGACCTAGTTCATGCTATAATCAAGTTGCGATTTTTGACTTTTTGACCTTCACGAGACACTCTTCGCATCCCACCCCCGAATATCGAATTCGATTCTTACCTGCTCCTATTTCTTATAATCTGCCCCTATCTCGACACAATAACTTGTGCGGTGTTTTCATGACGCGTTGGAAACCAATGACGACTTATCGATGGTGGGTACTATCGGTGCTCTTATCGCATGTTGTTTTTGTCGGAGCATCGACCATTTCCACAGGTCTTTTTGGAGAAGAACTGATCGATTTCAATCGCCAAGTTCGTCCGCTCTTGGCCAAGCATTGCTACGCCTGTCATGGTCCGGACCACGCAGAATCTAGTTTAAACCTGAGCTCCTTTGAATTGGCGACGGGTAAAAGCGATAGTGGACTGCACGCAATCGTGCCGGACGCATCCGGTCAGAGCGAACTGCTGGTCCGAATTACCGCAACCGAAGAGTCGGTGCAAATGCCGCCGGAGGGTGATCGATTAACTGTTTCTCAAGTTGACATCCTGAAGAAGTGGATTGACCAGGGAGCGGTCTACAATCGGCATTGGTCGTTCCAGCCGCGTCAACAAATCGATGTACCGGAGGTAGCAAATCCCGCTTGGTGTAGCAACCCGATCGATCGCTTTATTCTTTCCAAGTTGGACACACGCGGAGTGCAGCCCGCAGGACCTGCTGATCGACGAACGCTAATTCGACGCGTTTACTACGACACTCTTGGACTCCCACCATCGATGGAGGAAGTTAAAGCATTTGAATCGGATGTGGCATTCGATGCTTATGAACGGCTCGTCGACAGACTTCTCGCGGACCCGAGGATGGGGGAACGCTGGGGGCGGCACTGGCTTGATGTCGTTCGCTTTGCTGAAACGAATAGCTTTGAACGGGACGGATTGAAGCCGAATGCTTGGAAGTACCGTGACTGGGTAATTCGATCTATTAATGATGACAAGCCCTATGACAAATTTGTTACCGAGCAAATTGCTGGAGACGAGCTGGACGAGGTTACAGTGGATTCGTTAACGGCGACCGGTTTCTATCGGCTTGGAATCTGGGACGATGAGCCAGCCGATCGATTACAGGCTCGCTTTGACGAGTTTGATGATCTAGTCACCGTGGCTGGCCAAGGTTTTCTGGGGCTGACGTTGAATTGTGCTCGGTGCCACGATCACAAGATTGATCCGATTCCTCAAAAGGACTATTACGCAATGGTCGCTTTCTTTCGCGATGTCACTTCATATGGGGAAGATAATCAGATTGATGTTTCAAATAAAGCTGTTCGCGAAGAACGCGATCGATTGAAGGCAGAGCTTGCGAGTGTCAATGAGGAAATGAGAAAAATTGAACAGTCTGCTATCGTGAAGATGTCGGCCGAAGATCAACGCGCAACCGAGGGGCCCGAGAGAAATCGAATCCTCCAGGAAAAGCTCTCATCATTTTTAGACGAAGAGGTCTTTGCTTCGTATCAGAAATTAACGAGCGAACGCGATAAGTCGAATCAGTCGCTTGGATCGCTTCCTAGCCAAGAGTTTGTTCTTGGTTTAGCGAAATGCGAATCCTCTCCACCCGCGACATTTGTGTTAGTTCGTGGTAGTCCTCAAGCAGAGGGAGATGAAGTGCCCCCGTCGTTTGTCGCAATGACGCAAGAGGGCACAACGATCAGAACCGAAGCTCAATCCGTTCGACGGGATTCAGCTAATCGACTACATAGCGACGCGCCGGTTGTTGGTAGACGACGCGCGCTAGCAGAATGGATCACCGCTGACGACAATTGGTTCACGGCTCGTACGATGGCGAACCGAATCTGGCAGCATCATTTCGGACGCGGGATTTTTCGATCGGCAAATAATCTCGGGCAACTGGGTGATATACCAACTCATCCAGAACTGCTTGACTGGCTAGCGAATCAGTTCGTGGATAATGATTGGAGTATGAAGTCGATGCACCGATTGGTACTTCTTTCCAGTGCCTATCAAATGAGTAGCCAAGCCAGCGATGAGGCTATTGCAGAAGACCTGGCGAATGACTTGTTCACGCGGTTTTCGATGAGACGACTGAGTGCCGAAGAATTGCGAGATACTGTCTTGGCGACTTCTGGTGACTTGCACTTCGAACGTGGTGGGCCGAGTTTCTTTCCTAAAGTGGCCGATGAAGTCAAGGCGACTCAATCGCAGCCTGGGAGCGGTTGGGGAGACTCGTCCGAGAGTGATCGTGCCCGACGGAGCGCTTACATTCACATCAAGCGCTCGTTAATTCCGCCGGAGTTGTCGGTCTTCGACTACCCAGAAACCGATACGACCTGTGAAGCACGTTTTTTGACAACGCAAGCTGGACAAGCGTTAGGTTTACTGAACGGATTGTTTGTTCAAGAACAAGCGACTCGCTTCGCCGATCGCGTGCGATTGCAAGCCTCGGCGGATATCGAAGATCGAATTCACGTAGCCGTTCAGCTTGCCTACTCGCGATCCACAACTGATCACGATGTACTGTTCGCAAAGCAGTTGATGGCCCGCTTCGCGCGGGAGCATCAACTCGACGACTTGCAACAATTGCGAGCGTACTGTTTGGTGCTTTTGAATACGAATGAATTCCTCTACTTGGACTAACACGATGGCCCGAAAATCATCAAGCGGACATAACTCCTTTTGTGGTCGAACTCGTCGCGAGTTTCTATGGCAATCGGGAGGAGGTTTTGGCGCGATGGCGTTGGCCAATCTGCTCCACCAAGATGGATTTGCGGCGGAAGTCGACAAGCCAAAAGTATTTCCTAATCCATTGGCGGCCAAGTTGCCGATGTTCGCTCCCAAGGCCAAGTCGGTAATTTTTCTTTTTATGTATGGCGGTCCCAGTCACATCGATACTTTTGACTACAAGCCCTCAATGGTCGGCATGGATGGCAAGACGGTCGAAGTTAAAACCTTCGGGCGCGGTGGTCGTAAAAACGAAGGCCGGATTGTGGAACCTCGCTGGAAGTTCTCTCAGTATGGTGAGTGCGGAAAATGGGTGAGCGATCTCTTTCCAAATGTGGCTCAACACGTAGACGATATTTCCTTCTTGCACTCGATGACGGCTGATTCGCCGATTCATGGTTCTGCGATGTTAATGATGAACTCTGGGAAAATCCTATCTGGATCACCTTCCATGGGATCTTGGATTAATTATGGATTGGGTTCCGAGAATGAGAATCTGCCGGGTTATGTCGTCATGCTCGACCCAAGTGGCGGCCCTATCAGCGGTGCTAAAAATTGGTCGAGCGGGTACATGCCTGCTTCCTACGCCGGGACAGTCCTGCGAAGTAAGGGGGCACCCATTCTAGACTTGGCTACCCCTTCGGGCGTTTCGCGAGAACTGCAACGCACGTTGATCGATGGAATCAATGAAGCGAATCATGAGCACTCTCTTACAAGGCTTAGCAACAGCGACCTCAACGCGCGAATTGCAAGTTACGAGTTAGCTTTTCAAATCCAGTCTTCGGCACCCGAAGCAGTCGATCTTTCTCAAGAATCCGAAGCGACGTTGAAGCTATACGGAGCGAACGAATCGAAGACTGAGGATTTTGGTAAGAGGTGTATTCTTGCGAGACGTTTGGTGGAACGCGGTGTGAGGTTCATCCAGCTCTATTCCGGAGGATCGCACAACGACGCCAACTGGGACGCTCATGGTGATTTGGAGAAGAACCACAATCTCCATGCAGGAGCAACAGATAAGCCGATCGCAGGTTTGTTGAAGGACTTGAAGCAACGTGGACTCCTAGACTCAACCCTCGTCATTTGGGGAGGCGAGTTTGGTCGACAGCCAACAGCCGAATATGCGAACGGTTCGGGACGCGACCACAATGCTTATGGCTTTACTATGTGGATGGCCGGCGGCGGTATTCGTGGTGGCACAAGTTTCGGTAGCACCGATGAACTCGGGGGAGCGGCTGTCGATAAGCCGATTCACGTGAAAAATCTTCATGCGACCGTTCTCCAGCAAATGGGCCTCGATCCGAATCGTTTGTCCTACTTCTATAGCGGGCTCAACCAGAAGTTGGTCGGCGTCGAGCATATTTCGCCGATCCATGAAATCATCAGCTAGACTTTATTGCAATTTGCTTTTGTGTAGCGAAACTCGTCAAGAGTTTCGGACTCTATGGCGATTGCCGAAAGTCTTGACGACTTTCGCTACGAATCATTTAGGGTAGCGAAACTCGCTCGGTGATATCAAAACCCGACCGCGAGTAACAACGTGAACAGGCTTCACAGTGGAGATCGGCTTGTGTCGATTGCTCATCGGAGAAATATGTCAAGAGCTGGCCACAGCGACACACGGCTCCTTGGCTTCTCGCAGGCGAGCCTATGGCGAGGTGAAAGTCCGGGATGCTTTTGGTGACGACAGAACCCATTCCGATCATTGCCCATCGACCGACGATAAGGTTGCTTCCGATGATGCAGCCAGCACCGATTGTGGCCCCTTCTCGCACAAGTGTTTTCTCCGTTTTCTCATCCGGTTCGCTCGACCGAAGGGTTTTCAAATCTGGCGTCGTAGCGCGAGGAAATCGGTCATTGGTAAAGATCACACCAGCAGAAATCATTACACCATCTTCGATTGTAACTCCTGTACAAATATAGGCAGAGCAGTTTATTTTACATCGGTTGCCGATGCGGACTCCGTAAGCGATTGTCGACTTGCCACCGATAATGCATTCTTCACCGATCGTGGTGTCGTGTCGAACGTGAACGTGATCCCAAATAGACGTGCCGTCGCCGATGGTGACGTTACTTTCGATCATTGCCGTCGTATGAATTCGAGTGGCCATACTAAGTCGCTGTCGACTCTAATACCGTGTTTGGTGACTGGTCGCTCGGCACAGCAACCCAATCGTCCCTTCTCAAGGATTCGTAGGCTGTTTCAATTGCATCGACTGAAGCCATCGCATCTGCGGATGTGATTAGCAGGTTGTCGGACCCATGAATCGCGTTACAGAAATTGTGAATCTGATCGGTAAACGCTTGCACTTTGTTGTAACCTTTTCCAAAGACTGTCCAGTCCTTGTCAGCATCGCGCCGATACTTCGATTCGCCCCATCCTACTAAGGCTGTCCCTTCGGTTCCGTAGATACTGACATACCATGGTGTTTGTTTGTTAATACTCCATGACAAGTCGATGGCTGCCAGAGTGCCGCTAGCTGTCTTGGCGTGAATACGCACCGTATCCTCTACGGCGATTTTCTGGACGCGGCGGCCTTCTAGCGTTTGAATCGATTGGATGGGACCGAGTAAGTAACGAATGATATCGACAGAGTGCGTTCCGTTATCAATTAGAACACCACCTCCGCTAATCGCAGCGACGCTGTTCCATCGACGACTCATATCAACATGGCCAGCAAAGGTGTTTTCAAAAAGCATTATCTCGCCGAGAATTCTTGAGGTGATTAGTTGCTTCGCGTAAATCATATCGGCCACGTAGCGAAACTTGGACGCCATGGTAAAGATGGTTCTACACTCTTCGGCTGTTTGGATCATCGATAACGCCGCATCGCGATTGATCGCAATAGGTTTCTCGCAAAGAACATGGACACCCGCTTTCGCGAGCTTCTCGCAGACGGCGGGATGCGTCGAGGGTGGCGTACAAATAATCGCTGCATCTATATCCATCTCGGCGAGCATCGTATCGACGTTATCGAATGCTTTACAGTGGACCGCCGCGGCCATGGCCTGAGCCGCTTCTTTTCGGACATCGACTGTCGCAACGAGCTTTGCTTCCCTAGTTTGCAGGAACGCTTGAAGGTGAGTTTGAGCGATTCCTCCAGTACCGATGATGGCGAAGGAAAGTGGATGTTGGGACATGCTGAACGACCTTGATATGGAACGTGAAGACTGACTAAATGACCAATTTACGAATAGCGGTTCTACCCTTGAAGAAGTTGTCTCGCAGAAGTACGGATAACATGTGCGATGTACTCGACGTGGTGTGGTTGGTAGCGTTCGCTCCAAGGTAAAACCAGTACTCGTGAAAGTGCTTCAAACGTTCCTGAGAATTTTTCTGGCGAGTAATCGAGGGCGTCAGGTGCAGCGTACGTAAATGGAAACTGGCTGTTTCCGAAAGTACGTTGATCACGGAAGATCTGGCATTGGAAGGCAGGCTTTTGAATGTACCGAGGTCCGCAGAATACGCCTTGATCCTTTAACAGTTTCCCGAGTGCAACGGTTCCACCGGGAATGATGGATGCATCGACATCCAAGCAATACTTCCAATAGGTATGCTTGTTTCCGGGACGGATAGTTGGATTGCTCACTCCTGGGATTCCCTCCAGCAACCGATACATCATGCCGGCTGCATCGGTTCGGTTCTTTACACTATCGTCAAGCTTTTCCAACTGGGCCAAAGCGACTGCGCTAGTCAACTCATTCGTGCGATAGTTGGGGGCGAGAAAGTAGTGGTCCGGATTTGGATCGCCGTATCCCCATGCCTTGTTGATGAACAGGAACATACGACGAGCAAGATCTTGATCGCTAGAGACAACCATACCACCCTCGCCAGTGGTGATATGTTTGCCTTGTTGAAGGCTGAAGCATCCGATATCACCGAAGGACCCCACGAGCTTGCCATGATGCTCAGCCATGAAAGCTTGCGCACAGTCTTCAATGATCGGAATTCCTCGCGACGACGCGAGTTGAACAATTTCCGTCATTTCGCACGGATTACCAAACAAGTGGGTGACCATAATTGCTTTGGTGCGCGGCGTAATGCAACGTTCGATCGTTTCAGCAGTGATGTTGTAGGTGCGAGGATCAACGTCTACAAATCGCGGAATGGCTCCCTGAAACAGTATCGCTGATAGTGCCCCCATGTCTGTAATAGAGGTCGTGATGATTTCCTCACCTGGTTCAGGATTCACAGCGGCAACGGCGGTATGCAACGCGGCGGAACCTGAAGAGCAAGCATGTGCATGTAAGCTGTCCATACACTTGGCAAATTGAATTTCCAATCGCTTGGTGAACGCCCCTTTCGTTGACGTCAACGTGCCACTTCGAATGGCTTGAGTAACCATTGCGATTTCTTCATCTCCTAGAGTACGACCGGAGTTATCTTGATCTGATGGCAGAGGGAGTGCGTCTACCTCGAGTTTATCCAAATCACGAGCTTGGGACGCTATAGACGAATGGTTGTTGAGTGTGTTTGCGACACTGGTCATCTTTTATTCACTTTCTTATGATACGGCATCTAGTGAGTGCGATGTGAGTCATGAGCTTGAGGTGGTTTGCGATTACGGGAAGCGTTTTCATTTTTGAAAACCCCATCTTTCGGCTAGTCAGGGTTGAAGGAATTTCGATGATTTTTCCTCCACGACGCGAAACGTCCCACAGCATCTCCGCAATTCCGACAAATCCATCGTTACGGATAGTCATGCCCGAAATCCAACTTCGACGATACACACGAAAGCAACTTGTATAGGTGTGGAGCGGCGTCACTATGAGCCAGCCATAGCAAACCGAAGCTGCTTTCGATAGTAATAATCTCCATCTGGGTACGCCTTCGACGATTCCCAGTGGATGGTAGGGAGATGCCGTGACCATCGCAGTATCTTCGCCCATCGCCTTGCATAGCTCCAGCAACTGTACCGGGTCGTAAGTGCAATCAGCATCCATCGAGGCGACTAGCTCACTGGAAGAAGCATTGATGCCAGTCAAAATCGCAGCGGTCAGTCCGCGATTCGATGGATGTTTGATTACGGCAGCCCAATCAAGATGGCCAAATCGCTGATCGAGGCCGTCGGCAGTGCCGTCGTCGCTTCCATCGTCTACAAGTATGACATGTAACTCGATTTGATCTGAAAAGGTTGAACGGACCATTTTTAAACGCTCTACCAATTGGTCCAGACAGTCGCATTCATTAAAGCAAGGAACGACTAACGAAAG
>Ga0105045_10004724_pt1 | contig 11864 bp, 8 predicted proteins | sample MAT02_FD_78089 | JGI IMG/M metagenome (GOLD analysis project Ga0105045, IMG submission 78089) | Freshwater microbial communities from Lake Fryxell liftoff mats and glacier meltwater in Antarctica - MAT-02 (megahit assembly) | ecosystem: Environmental > Aquatic > Freshwater > Ice > Liftoff... | reverse complement strand
GTAGCGATGATTGAAGGGTTTCGAACGATTCGGGTGGAGTGTCGGGATAGTGATAGAGAGGTTCGTCTTTCAACTTTGTCTGACATCGTCCAAGTATTGATGGAAGAGCCGGGCGCACTTGGCTGCGATCCAGAGCACTTACTCACGTTGAGGAGCACTTTTGCCCACGTCGACTTTGAAGACGCGAACGACAAGCCAGTGGTCAAAGCCGAGGTTCATCCGAAAAGCTCGTTTAGAAGGCCGATGGCAGCACAGATACGCCGTGGGATTGTTGATTTGATCTCGGCGGTCGCTGCGGAGCGGCCACTTTTCCTTGTTGTCGATGATGCGCAGTGGATCGACGATGATTCTTGGGGAGTTGTTGTCGATCTACTCGCACGCATTTCAACCATTCGCGTCTTCTTTTTACTCGCTTCGTATGAACCCCAAGTACGCGAACCGCGGCCACAGTTTGTTCCGGCGTCACTCCGCGTCCTACCACTTAAAGCGCTAACACGTGAGTCAAGTGTGCGCCTTGCAACGGCTATCGCATTCGATCTCTCAGCGACCATCAGTGAGCCTCTTGGCGAATGGTTTGCTGATGCGAGCGAGGGCGGTCCGCTGTATCTCCGGACTCTTGTGCATCACTGGCTTGAAACTGGTGAGGCCGGTGGCATTCCCTCGGGACTGAGACACGCGCTCGAAGCGCGGATTGGTCGACTAATGCCTGATTCTATTCGCGTGGTTCAGGTAATAGCACTGTTGAAAACGGCCGCGTCGCCAAGCCTTGTACAACAGGTTCTTGAGTTTGAAACGTACCGCATCGTGGACGCACTTGAGGAGCTGAGCCGCGCTGGAGCACTTCGGGAATCTCTAGAGCAGGTGGAGGTTCACCAACTGCTAGCAGAGGCTGCCGTTGCCAGACTCGGCCCGGTCCCCCGCGCGATGCTTCAGCACCGAATTGGGCGGGTACTTGTTGACAATTTCCGCGGGGCGACAGGCCAGCTAGAGATCGTCGCAATCACAAGTCTCGCGGAGGCATCTGACATTGCGCTCTTGTTTGACTTTGCAGTAGACGCGTCGAACTTGTTTCTTGAAAGAGGAGAGCCACTGCGAGCAATCGCGGTTTGTGACACAGCAATATCTATTGTGCGCGAAGCGCGGTACACCGAGAAGCTACAGGAACTTCTCCAGACGGCGCTTTATCGCGCCGGCCACTATTCTCGTTTGCTGCAGACTCCTCTTTATGCAACTCGGCGCGGACTTTCAGACTTCGCATGGGACACCAGTCATCCAGAAGATGTACTTCGGCTTGTTGAGGCAGCAGACTACTCCTCAATAACCACGGACTTCGACGACCTTGCAGCTCGCGCGCTTCTGATCGCGGAAACAGCGAGCGTTTCTCCTTCGATTCGCGCTCGGGCATCAATCTCAACTATTCGAATAGCAGGGAACTCGCTCAATTCATGGCACGCTGCTCGTGCCTACACGTCTGCTTCTGCATTGATTGAAGAGCACTCTCTTGATCTGTCTTTGCGACATGAGCTAGAGATGTACTATCACACGGTGTTTGGTGACATGGAACAAGCCTTGAGGGCGTCTCAGCTGTTGCGGATGTCAGCTGAGTCGTCATCACACTCAACTAATAGCCTCAAACTAAAAGGCGACATCGCCTATGCGCTGCGTATGAGTGGGGCGGTGGTGGAAGCTAAGCTTCTTTTGGAATCGGTCGCAGTCGAAGGGTACACCACCGGGATGTACGCTAGGTCAATCATCGCAGCGGTCTATCGATCCGTCATGGCACACGACATTGACGAAGATGAGTCCACCACTGACTACTGGCTTCGCTTCGCGAAAAAAGTTTACGACTCTTCACCGGACGCATTTTCCACCTTTGCGTTCTTCTCTCACGCCGCGCGGCTGGCGATTTTGAGAGGGCATAGTGATAGCGCGAGGCAGAACATGATAGCGTCTGAGTCAAGTCAACTTGGGCATTCCAAACGCAATGCTTATTCGACGGCGCTTGCTCTCGGCGTTTGGCGGCTTGAGAACAACACTGCTGCAGTAGAGCGCTTAATACCAGAAGCGCTTCATAATTTTGAACAGACCAACCGGCACCTTGGGCAGGATTTCCTCGCCGCTCAGCTCTTTGAGTCTCTCAGAATGGTTGGCAGAATCAGTCAAGCCGAAGACCTACTCAGAAATTACCTCGCAACGGGACGAAGAGATCGAACTCCGATTCCACTTTACTTGAACAGGAGTTGAGACCTGCAGATCCCATCTATTTGACGGTCAGGCGACCGCTGGCGTTCGAGGGCGTCGCGCTAGTTCCAAAATTTGGGTAAAAGATAGCGTGGTCCTCGTATCACCAGGAATAAAGATCTGATTGTAGATCGGACTAGCAAGAAGAGCGTCACAGATGAACGGGTCAAATTGCTTCCCACGCTGCCGGATCAGTTCGGACCGAACCTCTGCCTCCGTTAGCGCCTTTCGATAGTTCCGATCGGTCGTCATTGCGTCGATCGTATCCGCGAACCTAATTATTCGAGAGCCGAGCGGAATCGCTCTTGCTTCAAGCTGGTCTGGGTAACCGGTTCCATCCCAATTCTCGTGATGGTGTCGAACGGCAGGGATGATGTCCTGAAGTTCACTGATTTTCGCGACTAATTCGGCGCTCTTGATCGGATGAAGTTCCATGATCGCCCGCTCCTCCGGAGACAGTCTACCGGGCTTGAACAAAATCGGCGCAAAGATTTCATGGATCTTACCGACGTCGTGAAGCAGGGCCGCTATCGATATCCGATCTATCTCTTTCGATGGTAGACCGACAGCCTTGGCAATCAGCTTGGAATATCGGCTGACCCGTTGTGAGTGACCCGAGGTATAAGGGTCTCGGAACTCGACCGTGTGTACGAACAACTCGAGCAGTTCGCGATTGGTGGTCTCAAGCTGGAACTTGGACTGATAAGCAACTCGAAGGCCAATGATACCTAGGACCAGACCCGCCGCGCCCCATGCACCCCAGTCGACGTAAGCCCGGGCGAATCCGAACACCACTGGAATTGAAATCACGTCAATCACTATTCCAGCCGAATTTCCTTCGTACCACATCTTAATGATACTCTTCCCCTCGGCCAACCCTATTGCCGCGGCGACGGAAAGTGTGTTTACAAGGAGAAAGGTGACGACAGCAACGCTGTGCGGGAGTAGAACGAATGACTTATCCAACTGCAACGCTTTCCCACCCAGCCACAGATAGACTACGCACGCAGCCGACGCTGAAAGAACAAACTGCGCTACATTAAAAATGAGCTTTATCCCAGGCTTTCGTCGGCTTATCTCAGCAGCTGCGGAGCCGGCCCCAACCAAAAGGACGGATGTCCACGAGGGATAAAGAATAAGCGCCGACATATACGGAATGAATGACACCTCACCGAGCGAGCTTCTCTGCACACGGTAGGCCTGTAGCGAACCAATAAAACCAATGAGCGACAGCAATGCCGAGCCCCAAAGGAGCTTTACATCGACTTGTGGATGCCACACATACAACGGAACCATCGTGGCAACTGCTGTTGCCACGATCGTCCATACGTATGCAAGTAACCGTGTATTCATCGGAAAGTGTCGCCCCCATCAAGCGAGTCTACCTTAGTTCCAAACCTTGGCGTCGGCCAAAACAACCGACCAAAGTGCATTCACGAGCTGAGCCATGAACTCCATGTTGCGTCACCTCCCCTACGGGTAGTCACACGTGTCCCGCTCGGGACGCCGCGTGCTGTTCCTGGTTGGCTCCGCTCCTAATGCTTGGCCTGCCCGCTCGGCTCCGCTCTTAACGGTTGACGGGGACGTTTTTTGATAGTCGTCTAATAAACGACAGAAGGTGAAGGCGACCTGAACACGGGTGGTCGTGTCCTAACGGTCAAGGTGCATCCAACGGTTGGTCGCATCTAACACGGCCAGAACAGCGCTGGTTTCTGCGCTCTCCCGAATCTCGCAACTGCCCGTCAGCACCACCGGCTCGCGACCGACGCGCGCTGAGATGCTGACGAAAATGAACTCCCGATCAAACGCGTCGATCAGCTTCGAACCCTCCAACGACAGCGAGCGCTCACCGCCGGGTGTCGTCTTGGCGGCCGTCACGATCGCCAGCAGGGTCGCACGTGCCGCCAGTTCGATCCGCGACCGCTCGCTCTCCTGCCCCTCCGCCTCTCCTACATATTCCTCACCGCCCCGGCTCACCGTCACGCGGCACAGAACCCCACGGGTGCGCGACCGGCGAACTTCGACGTCCTCAAAAATCAGCACCCGGCGGTCCGCCAGCACACGGTCCGCCACCGGCGCGATCACCGTGGCTCCACTGGCCGACGCGGAACCAACGCTGCCACCAGTAACCGACGCGCCGGGTGGGAAAAAGCCACCAGCCATGGAGGCGCTGAGCCCCGGAGCACCAGTCGGCGAGGCGGGCGGCAGGTCGGCAGCCCGTGGCGCATCCATCGTGGTCGCAATCGAAATCTTCCGGTGATTTACCCGGAGACCCAACTGCGCCATCAGGGCGCTCTCGATGTTGCGGACCGTCTGCTTTGGCTGCACGGCCTCGGTCGTCAACACATGAATCTCGTCGACCGCGCCGCTGTCGTTGGCCACGATCCGCACCGACAGCACTCCAGTGAGCGTGGCGATCAGCTCCTCGGCGCGACGGATAGGCAACACACTCCCCGCTATCGTGCCCTGGGGCATCGGGGGGGACGTCATGCCTACGTTGGCTGGAATGGACAGGCGTGGCTCCTCAGCTGAGGCGAACCCGACAGCGTCGTTCGAGAGTTTACGACGCTAATATGTGCTTCAGATCACAGCTCGGCAAGTCACGAGTTTCCCCAAGCTCTTGTCCGACATATGGCTACCGCCCGACACCTCATGTGTCGTCGAGGCCGGGGTCCTCCCCCGCCTCCTCGCCCTCATACTCCCGCAGCTTCCGGTACAGCGTACGCTCGCCGATTCCCAGGCGATCCGCCGCTTTGCGCCGGTTACCGGCGCTGTCCCGCAAGGCCGCCGTAATCGCCGCCCGCTCGATCTCCGCCATCGTCGTGCCCGGCCCTAGGTTGATTACCGTGGACGGTGCGGCCGCGTCTGGCGGCTCGATGCCGCGGACCAACCCGTAGCCAGGAACCGGCGCCGGCTCCACTTCCGCAAACCCCGGCTCGCCGCCCGTGGGCATGCCCCGCACATCGCCCACCCAACTCGACATCGGCGTGCGGGCCTCACCGTCCATCCGACGACGCAACTCCTCCACCTGCAGCTTGAGCTCCACCAGCGAACGCACAATGAATTCCAACTCGCGTCCCTGTGCGCGCTCCCCATCGCGCACCACCGGCCCCACATGCACCGGCAACAGCCGCCGACCACCGCCCTCGCGGATTTCGCGCGGAATGTCCTCCGCACCGATCTCCTGCCCGTGCGAGAGCACCACCATGCTCTCCACCAAATTGCGCAACTCGCGCACGTTGCCAGGCCACGAGTACGACACCAGCAGCGACAACGCGTCGGCCGATATTCCGCGAAAGGGCCGATCGTGGAGCGCCGCAAATTCGGTGACAAAGCGCCGCACCAAGCGCGGAATATCTTCCCGACGCTCGCGCAACGGCGGTAAATACACGCTCAGCACGTTGAGCCGATAAAACAGATCGGCGCGGAACTGCCCCTCCTCCACGCGCTCGCGCAACGGCCGGTTACTGGCCGTGACCACGCGCACGTCGATCGGAAAGGACTGCCCGCCACCAACGCGCGTGACTTCGCGCTCTTCGAGCACCCGCAGCAGCTTCACCTGCGTACTCAACGGGATTTCGCCGACCTCGTCCAGAAACAGCGTGCCCGTATTCGCCAGCTCAAAGCGCCCTAACCGACGTTCCGCCGCGCCGGTAAATGAGCCCTTCTCATGCCCGAACAGCTCGCTCTCCAGCAACGTCTCCGTGAGCGCTCCCACGTTCACGGCAATGAACGGTTTGCCACGCCGAGGACTGAGGCGGTGAATGGCACGCGCCACGAGCTCCTTGCCGGTTCCGCTCTCGCCTTCGATGAGCACGGTGCTCGAAACGGGCGCGATCTGCTCGACCTTCACCAAGACTTCGCGAATGGCCTCCGACTCACCGATCAATCCGGTAATCTCGGCCAAGCGCTGCCGATCCAACCGACGGCGGATGCCGTCCACCACATCCTCGATGCGCACCGGCTTGGGCCACGTTTCGGCATAGCCGATCTCATGCAGCCGCTGCACCATGCCAGGGTCGGCTACGTCGGTGAATCCCACCACGGTGATGTTATCCCAGAGCAGCTGGCGCACGAGTGACACATGGGTCGGATCAAGCAAAGCGCCGGTGAGCACCAGCATCGCCGGTCGCGCACGACGCAGATCGCCGCGCACGTCGTCCATCGGGGAGATGGTGACCGTCGTGATCCCCACCGCCTCGAGCGCGGCATTGAGTCGGATCGCCGGCTCCACGTCCGTCATCAGAATCGCAACGACTCCATCGCTGTCGCCATCGATCCCAACATGCCGCCTGCCGGCCGGACGTGGTCGCGAACTCACGCCTTCCCCGGCCGCTTGTAGAAGGGCAGCGCAACGACACGCGCCGGCAGTTTACGACCGCGAATGTCGACCTCGAACACCGTGCCCACCACTGCGGCGGCCGTCGGCAGGTAGCACGTGCCGATCGGCACGCCCAGCGTAGGGCTCATGGTGCCGCTGCGCACCTCTCCGAACGTGACACCGCCGTACATCACACCGTGTCCGTGACGGGGGATGGCGCGCTCGTCGATGGTGAAGCCCACGAGCTGGCGATCGGTCCCCTCCTGATGCTGGCGCAGCCGGACGTCGCAACCGAGAAAATGCTCGCTCTTGGCCGGCTTCACCAACCAGCCCAGCCCCGCTTCAAGGGGGGTGATCGCGTCGTCGAGTTCATGACCGTACAGACACAACCCCGCTTCCAGGCGAAGCGTGTCGCGTGCGCCGAGTCCGCAGGGCGTAACGTGGCCCGCCGCCATGATGGCGGCCCAGACGGCGGGTGCCTGAGCGGTGGGGACGTACAACTCATAGCCCAACTCGCCGGTATAGCCGGTGCGCGAAATGATGCATGGCACACCGGCGATCTCGCCTTCGGTGAACCAGTAATACTTGACGCCAGCGAGCGGCACGTTGGCAAGCGATTGCACCAGTGCAGGCGCCAAAGGCCCCTGCACGGCCAGCAGCGACGTGCTGTCGGAGACATCCGTGAGCGTGCAGTCAAAGCTGGCGTGATGCGCGCGCAGGTGTGCGAGATCCTTGTCGATGTTGCTGGCATTGATGACCAGCATGAGATGCTCGGCAAACCGGTACACCAGCAAATCATCCACGATGGTGCCGTCTTCGCGCAGCAGCGTGGAATACTGGATCTGGCCCACGGCGAGCGCAGCGACATCGTTACTCGTCACCGACGACACGAAGCGGATGGCGTCCGGACCGCGAACAATCACCTCGCCCATGTGCGACACGTCGAATATGCCGCATGCTCCGCGCACCGCGTGATGTTCGGCCGTGATGCCGGATGGATAGTTGACCGGCATGTCGTAGCCGGCGAAGGGGACCATCTTGGCGCCCAGCGCGATGTGCACGTCGTGGAGCGAGGTACGCTTGAGCGCGCCGTTCTCAGTCATCGTTCAGTCACGATCAGGAGGGAGAGGAAGCGGGATGCGAGCCGATGGCCGCCATCACCTCTTCGGCGTGTCCAGCGGGCTTCACTTTGAGAAAAATCCTGGCAATCAGTCCGGCGGGATCGATCAGGAACGTCGTGCGCTCCACACCCATGTATTGGCGCCCGTACATGGACTTCTCTTTCCACACGTCGTAGGCCTGCAGCGCGGTCTTTTCAGTGTCGGCCAGCAGCGTGTACGGCAACTCGTACTTGGCCTTGAACTTCTGATGAGACTTCACGGAGTCAGGGCTGATGCCCAGAATCACGGCCTTCGACGCGTCGAAGCGCGGCATTGCGTCGCGAAATTCGCACGCCTCGGTGGTACAGCCCGACGTATCATCCTTGGGGTACGCGAACAATACGACCCACTGCCCACGGAGGGACGACAGCGTCAGATCAGCGCCAGTGTCGGTGGGCAAGGTAAAGTCGGGAGCGAGCTGCCCTTCGGAAATAGACATAGACGGAACCGACTGAAAGAGAGGAGAAGGAGCAACACGACGTCGATCAGAGAACTTCGTCACCCATCAGCGCGGCCATGATCGCCTTCTGGATATGCAGGCGATTCTCGGCTTCATCCCACACCACGCTCTGCGGGCCGTCGATCACCGCGGCGGTGACTTCTTCTCCGCGATGCGCCGGCAGACAATGGAGAAAGATCGCGCGGGCATTGGCGCGTTCCATGAGCGCGATATTGACTTGATACGGCGCGAACGCCAGGGCCCGCTCCGCTTCTTCGTCTTCCTGCCCCATGGAGGCCCAGACGTCGGTGGTCACCGCGTGCGCACCGGCCACGGCCTCGTGCGGATCACGGAGCAGCTTGACGTCCGCGCCGCGCTCGGCGGCCCCGGCGAGAAAACCGGCGTCGGGCTCAAACCCTGCCGGGCAGGCAATGCGTAGCGCAAAGCCCAGATGGGCCGCCGCCTCGATCCAGGAATTGGCCATGTTGTTGCCGTCACCGATCCAGGCCACGGTCTTGCCGCGGATGTCGCCCAGATGCTGCTGGATGGTGAGTACGTCGGCCAGCACCTGACAGGGATGCGACAGGTCGGTGAGCCCATTGATGACGGGCACACTGGCGTACTCCGCCAGCGTCTCGGCGTCTGCGTGCGCAAACGTGCGGATCATGATGCCGTGCACGTAGCGCGACAGTACGCGTGCGGTGTCGGGAATGGGCTCACCACGTCCAAGCTGGACGTCGCGCGGCGACAGGAAATGCGCCGACCCGCCCAGCTGTGTGACGCCCACCTCGAACGACATCCGGGTGCGGGTGGACGACTTCATGAAGATCATGGCCAGCGCCTTACCGGCCAGCGGTTTCTTCGAGTAGGCGCCGGTTCGCATGCGTTCGGCGAGCGCGAGGAGCGCGAAGGACTCGTGGACCGAAAAGTCCCCGATATTCAGGAAGTCGCGATGCGGCGGCGGAGTAGGCGGCATTCGGAGAAAGGTATCAAAGAGAGGCGCCCGCTCCAAGCATGGCGCCTGTCAGTGAACGCCGACTACAGGATGTACTTCCGCAAATCTTCGTCTTCGCTGATCGCCTTGAGCCGGTCGCGGACCATCGCGTCGTCCACGATCACCTCGTCCTTGCCCCGATCGGGCAACTCGTAGAGCACGTCTTCCAGCAGCGTGGTCATGACGGTGTGCAGCCGGCGGGCGCCGATGTTCTCCATGCGCTCGTTCACGCGCGTGGCCACGCGGGCGATTTCGGCAATGCCTTCGGGGCGGAACGACAGTGAGGCCCCTTCGGCCTCTACCAGCGCGGCGTACTGCTTGGTGAGCGCGTTCTCGGGCTCGGTCATGATACGAATGAAGTCCCCTTCGGTAAGCGGCTGGAGCTCCACCCGGATGGGGAAGCGGCCCTGCAGCTCGGGGATCAGATCGCTGGGCTTGCTCACATGAAACGCGCCGGCGGCGATGAAGAGGATATGATCGGTTTTGACCATGCCGTACTTGGTTTGCACATTCGATCCTTCCACGATGGGCAGCAGGTCGCGCTGCACCCCTTCCCGTGATACGTCCGGTCCGCCGCCTTGGCCGCGTTCGCCGGCGATCTTGTCGATTTCGTCGAGAAAAATGATGCCCATGGCTTCCACGCGCTCCAGCGCGTCGCCGGTGACGTCGTCGAGATCGATAAGCTTGTCGAGCTCTTCATCGAGCAGAATGCGCCGCGCCTCGGTGATTTTGACGGTGCGCTTCTTCTTCCGCTTGGGCATCATGTCCCGAAACCACTCGGCCATGCTTTCCATGCCCTCGTTCCCACCCGGCGTCATCAGGCCGGGCATGCCGGGCCCCGACTGCGTCACCTCGACCTCCACCTCGCGCCCTTCGAGCTGGCCGTCGAGCAGCAGCTGCCGGAGTTTGTCGCGGGTGCGTGCACGTCGATCGACGGCGGCGTCGTGGTCGATTTTCGCTTCGGGGGTGTCGGCGGCGGGCGCCGGGGGCATGGGGAGCAGCAGGTCGAGCAGACGCTCGTCGACCTTTTGGTTGCCCAGGTCTTCGACTTCGACTTCACGCTCGGTGCGCACCATGTCGATGGCGCTTTCCACGAGGTCTCGGACCATCGACTCCACATCCCGCCCGACGTAGCCCACCTCGGTGAACTTCGAGGCCTCCACTTTCGTGAACGGCGCGCCGGAGAGCTTGGCTAGACGGCGCGCGATCTCGGTTTTTCCCACACCGGTGGGGCCGATGAGGATGATGTTGTTGGGTGAGATCTCTTCGCGGATCGCCTCCGGCGCCCGCTGACGACGCCAGCGATTGCGGAGGGCAATGGCGACCGACTTCTTAGCGTCGGCCTGACCAACGATGTAGCGATCGAGTTCGGCAACGATCTGTCGCGGCGTGAGGTCAGCGAGCCGCGCGATCGCCTGTTGCGTTCGAGGCGAGGGCATGATGAACGGTAACGGCTCGCTCGACGTTTCGGGATGTCCGAGTGGTCGACTTTCGGTGGCTTGACGGTTCGCCGTACTCTGCGTGGCGCGCCCGGCGACACGCCCGCGCCTACGCCGTGGGTTCGAGCACGGTGATATTGGTGTTGGTGTAGATGCAGATCTCACCGGCAATGCGGAGCGCCTTTTCGACGATCTCGCGCGGCGGCAGCGACGTTTCGCGTAGCAGCGCACGCGCCGCGGCCTGTGCGTAGGCGCCGCCGGAGCCGATGGCGAGAATCCCGTCATCGGGCTCGATGAGTTCTCCGTTACCGCTGAGCATGAGGCCGTGATCGGCGTCGGCAACGATCAGCAAGGCTTCGAGGCGACGCAGCACGCGATCGCTGCGCCATTCCTTGGCCAACTCTACCGCAGCACGCGGCAGATTGCCGGGGAATCGCTCCAGCTTTTCCTCGAACTTTTCGAACAGCGTGAGCGCATCGGCGGCGGAGCCGGCAAAGCCGGCCAGCACGCGGCCGCCCTTGAGCGAGCGGACCTTGACGGCGTGTGACTTGGCGATGGTGTCGCCCACAGACACTTGTCCGTCGCCGCCGATGGCGATCTTGCCGTCGCGGCGCACGGCGAGGATGGTGGTGGCCCGCATGATTGGGAGAGGCATATTACTGCAATGTATCCCATTTCCTACGACGACGTGGTGGCCGCACGCGGTCGCCTTGCTCCGCACTTTGCAGCCTCGCCGGTGCGCCACTATCCGCAGCTGGACGAGTTGGTCGGCTACGGCATCCGTGTCCTGGTGAAGCATGAGAATCATCTGCCCACCAACAGCTTCAAGGTGCGCAACGGCACTTCGGCGCTGTCCGCGCTCTCGGCCAGAGATCCAGCGCTGGCGGATCGCGGCGTGATCGCGGCCACCACCGGAAATCACGGACTGGGACTGGCTTGGGCGGGCGCTCGACTCGGGATACCCGTGACCATCTGTGTGCCGCTGGGCAACAATCCGGAAAAGAGCGCGGTGATCCGATCGCTAGGCGCCACGCTGGTGGAAGTGGGAGCACGCTACGACGATACGATCGCCGCCTGCTGCGCGATGGCCATGCGCGAGGGGCTGACACTGGTACACTCCACCAATCATCGGGACGTGATCGCGGGCGCGGCCACGATGACGGCCGAGTTCGTGGAAGACGCCCCAGCGCTCGACGCGATCGTGATTGCGCTTGGCGGCGGCTCACAGGCGGTGGGCGCGGCGGTAGTGCGCGACGCGCTGCATCCAGCG
>Ga0105045_10004723_pt1 | contig 11865 bp, 7 predicted proteins | sample MAT02_FD_78089 | JGI IMG/M metagenome (GOLD analysis project Ga0105045, IMG submission 78089) | Freshwater microbial communities from Lake Fryxell liftoff mats and glacier meltwater in Antarctica - MAT-02 (megahit assembly) | ecosystem: Environmental > Aquatic > Freshwater > Ice > Liftoff... | reverse complement strand
GTCAGCGACGGATCCCGCGAGCGTGGACTTCATCCCGCGTCGCCTTCGCTTGGCGTTTCGGGGCCATCTGCTCGACGCGCATATTGAATACTACGTGCAGTTTAGCTTCGCGCCGCGCGACATGGAGCCTGACCTTTTGGTTCCGCTTCGTGATGCTCAGATCGCATGGACGGCGATTCGCGATTTCAATATCCGCGTGGGCGTGATGAAGGTGCCTTTCACGCGTCAGCGCGTCATCTCAAGCAGTGCGCTTCAGTTCGTGGACCGCTCGATCGTCAATGCCGAGCTCTCGCTCGATCGAGACAATGGCATTCAGATCTACTCGAATGACCTCTTCGGTCTGGGCGGCTTGCTCGGATATCAGCTTGGTGTGTTTGGAGGAGACGGCCGACTGCGCGCGAACAACGACCTCGGCTTGCTCTGGGTGGCCCGTCTTCAGGCGCAGCCGCTGGGCCGTTTTGACGATGCCGAGAGTGAGGCGGACTTTACGCGCTCCCCCATACCTCGCCTCTCGATTGGCGCCGGCTTCGCCTACAACGATCAGACCTCAAGGCAGCGCAGCACGACAGGTGACTTCTATCAGGTCGCGTCGATGGATTACCTCCACGTGGAGGCCGACTTTATCTTCAAGGTGGCGGGCTTCTCGCTGCAGGGAGAGTTCGCGTTTCGCCAGGCCGATGGTCGCAGTGAGGTGATGTCGATGCTGCCTGACGGCTCAACGATCACGGAGCGAGCACGCAACGGAATGGGATGGATGGTGCAGGCTGGCTACCTCTTTGACTTCGCGCCGATCGAGATCGCTGCGCGCTACGCAGACATCGTACGCATCGGCGAGATCTCGGCGTTGAGCCCGCAGCGGGAGGTCACCGTGGGGCTCAGTTGGTATGCAATGGGACACGATCTCAAGCTGCAGCTCGACGGCAGCTATCTGGCGAATGAAGCGAGTGCACTGGGGATCATCGCGACGCAGGAGCGCTTCCAGGCGCGCCTTCAGATGCAGGCGTTCTTCTAGATTCGATCAGTTCGTCGGTGTTGTCGCTGCGGGCACGCCAGGCTCATCGCGCGGCCTCGGAAGCTCTCGTGCGGCGTCGAGCTGAGCATCACAGAAGGTGCGCCAATCATCGATCATCGGGTCAGCTGCACCGACCGCGGTGCTCGCGCATGCACCGAGCGCCTGCGTGGCGCGCTCTAGGATCGGGCTGGCCGTACGCACGAACGCCTCGCGCATCGCCAGGCGTGCGTTGGAGTCCGCACGGACGGCGGCGGGAAGAGGCAGGTTGGCGATGCGTCTTGCCAGCTCAAGCAGCGCCGACCCGGCTACCCCGCGTGCAACCACATGGGTGCTCAGCTCCGTCGAGCTGACGCGCTGTACGGCCTGCCAGATGGCGACGACGGACTGACCACTATCGCTCAGCCAAGGGGTCAGTCGCGTCTCCACGAAGGTGCCCATTCCATCCAGGCTAAGCCCATCATCGGGGAGCGGTGGAGGCCGATCGAGAAGCGCACGCACAGCGCGTGTGAGCGGCTCCAGTTGAGGGTCATCCGCATCGACGGTGGTCGGGAGTTCGGGCAGCTCAAGGCCCGTGATGGTCAGTCGCGGCGGGCCGTCTTCGCCCTCTTCCAGTGCAGACTCACCGGTCAAGCGACGCTCGGGGAGCGTGCTTGTTTGGCTCCCACCACCACATCCAACTGGCCACAACGCGAGGAGAGCAACCACACAGGCCCACGCCCTGCGATTGCCCAACTGGCCCCCGATGGTCAGTCTGTAGGTCAGTTGCGCCTCGGAGCTGTCGTTGAATCGCTTTCGAGATGGAACAGAAGCGTCGATCGGCTCGACACTCCTTCAGCGTTCCATGTCGGAGCGCAGATCGCGGAACGATTTACGCGTCTCCGCATCGAGGCCGGGGAGCTGAAGCAGGCAGTGCGCGAGGGGTTGTGCGACACAGGCCATCTCGATCGGTGACGTCGCTGGACGAATGAGCCCGTAGAGCAGCGCCTCCGCGTGGGGGCGCGCCGTGGGGTCGACATTCGCGAGGACGACGAGCGCCACCATGCCGGCCGAGGTGATCCAATCCGGTGGTCCAAAGACCATCGACTCAAGCGCGCGCTTGCGCACTGAATCTTCCCAGCCCTCATCGATGAATGCCGTGATCAGCGCGGCCGCGAGCTGCACACGAAACCACCAATCCCCCACTTTGAAAGGCGAAGGGCCGGGCTTGCCATCAGGGTACACGGCGCGCGGCAACGCAGGCGGAATCACCATCGTCGAGAGCACTTCATTCACCTGGTCGAAGCCCAGCTCCTTCGCAGTGCGGCGTGCCATCTCGGCCCAGGAGGGACCATGAAAGCGTGTGGCTGCCAGGCGAGCGACGGCGAGAGCAACCTTCTCCGAGGCGGGCGGCAAGACAGGCTTCGTTCCGATTCCATCATATTTGAATAGTTCGTAAACAGTCTTCTGTGCAGGCTGACGCGGATCGGGCGTCGGCATCTCTTTGATCTCCACGTCGACCGCGATGCCCAGTTCACCGAACTGAAGTGCAGCAGCGCGCATCGCGGAGGGGGCCTCAAGCGAGGAGAGTTGGAGCTTGATCGGGCCCTTCTTGAACTCGTCCATGCCCTTGGTGCGGATCTGCTCGCGCACGGCATCGACGGCTTGAAGCACGGACTCTGGGCGACGGGGGAGGAAGCCAAGGAAGGGCGTGATGGAGAAGGCGAGCGTCTTGGCGCGGCCCTTCTTGTCGACGTCGGCGAGGGCCTCAAGCGCATCACGTGAGGGCTTGTCGCCCGTCTTCACGTAGCGCGCGTAGTGAAGGCTTGGCTCTGCCCACTCATTGCCCGGCTCGCGCGCAAGCACCCACTCGTATTGCTTGATCGCGTCGTCGTGACGGCCGAGGTCGAGCGAGAGGTCGCCGAGATCGAGGCGCACCGAGACGTCCTCAGGCTGCTTCGCGAGGGCCTCTTCGAATGCCTTCTGCGCCTTGTCGACCTCGCCGCGATCTCTGAGCACACCAGCCAAAAAGACGGCGCTCAAATACGTCGGACGCGCCGCATGCTCGGCTTCGACAACCGCGAGCGCCTCATCCACCTGGCGGCCAATGCGCAGCGACTTTGAGAGCGTGAAGACCAGCGCGGGCAAATCTTTATGGTGCGCTTGGACACGACGCACGGCCGTCGTGATGTGATCGGCGGCGTTCTTCCCGTGCGTGATGCCGAGGTCGGTCTGCACCAAGCGCTGCAGGCCGAGGTCGAAGATGCGGGCGGCGACGTTCGCGTCGAAGGTCTTCGCGGTCTCGTCATCGAACCACTGATCGAGCCATGCGCCGTAGGGTAGATCGGGCCGCACGGCCATGACCTGCACGAGCAACTCAAGGGCCTCCGCAAGCTTGCCGGCCTTGCGAAGGAACACCGCCCGAAGCGCGACGACGCCGTAGAAGGTCGTGGGCTCAAGCGGCACGAAGGTGAGCGCATCGGGTGTCGCGGCGAAAAGCTGTTCCGCGACCGCCATCTGCTCGGCGCTGCCTGGTGCGGTTGCGAGACCGAGCGAGCATTGCTGCGCTGCGGCTTTAAAATCCCCGGAAGCGATCGCGGCCTTCGCGGCCTCCAGCGCCTTCTCGGGCGAGACCGGTACAGTGCCAGGTGGCGTTGTTGGCTGGTTCACCTCGCGGTCAACTGCGGGCTGATTGGGGGGCGTGGAGGGCGTGTTGTCGTTGGAAGCCATGGGGTCGAGAGAATGCAAAAACGAAGCGACAATGTCGATGCGCATCCCACTCTCTCCGTCGAAAAGAGCAGGTGTGCGTCATGGCGATTGCGCGAGCGCTTCGTCCATGGCTGCCAGCAACGAGGTTGGATCGGACTCGTGAAAGAAATGTTGAAAGCGCGGACGATGCGCATCGACGTTCATGATGGAGCCGGTCGGCGCGACGAAATAAGTCCTCGGGACATAGCCGCCATCGCCGGCGTAGAGGCTCGCGACCTCCGGTTCAGCGTCAACATCGAGGAGCACCATCACCATGCGATGCGCGCGCTCGACGATGCGCGGGTCTTCAAAGACATGCATGTAGTTGTGGCAGTGACCGCACCAATCCGCGTGCATCACGACGCAGATTGGACGGTGCTCTGCTTGGGCCCGACGCAACGCTTCTGCATGCGTGACCCAGTCGATCTGCGCACGATTCCAACCCTCGGTGGAGGGCGATGCGGCTGCGGCGAAGGTGGGTGCCGCAGGCGACTCGGCCTCTCCCGTGCGCGCCGAAGCGGCCACACGAAATGTCGGCTCGTTGGGAGAGCAGCCGAGTGCGAGCGTGAACAGAGCGAGAGCAACGTGGCGGCGACACATGGAGCGCGCAGCTTACACGTCGAGGTAAAACCGCGCGATGCGTGCTCTGTCGAAGGCCCTGTTGATCCTTGCCATCACGGCGCTCGCGTCGTGTCGTCCGAATGCGCGAGCGCACGATCCCATCGTGGCGCCGAGTGCCGCGACGCACATTCACTTTGAGGCGGCTGGCGAAGGCGATGTGGCAACGCTGGTGCTCGGCTTTGTGCGTGCGGCACGCGCTGAGGGACGAATCCCGCTCGTCTATGTGGGCGCGACCTGGTGCGAGCCCTGCCAGTACTTTCATCAGGCGGCGGAGCGCGGTGAGCTGGATGCCGAGCTTCCGCCGATGGCGCTGCTGGAGTTCGATCAAGATAGCGATGGCTCACGCCTCGCTGCGGCGAACTATAGCTCGCGCATGATCCCGCTCTTTGTCGTGCCTGCCGCCGATGGGCGTGGGAGCGCGCGGCGGATCGAAGGATCCATTCACGGGCCAGGGAGTCCGGCGCAGATCGCCCCTCGTTTGCGCGCGCTTGCCCGCTAGAGAAACCAGTGACTGGTTTCCCGCGACGACTCGCTAGGCCTTGGTTGGGTCGGCGCTGAAGAAGAAGCGCGCGAGGGACTCTTCACGCTTGCGTGCGTCTTGCTCACCGAGCTCCATCAAGGCGCGTGCGTACTCGCCATCAAAGAGCAGGTAGCTCACGAGATCGGCATCAGCGCCTTCGCCAATATCGAGCAAGCGAAGCGCTTGCTTTCCGATCGCGCGGCCCAGACGAACACGACCCGACTGAAGGAAGCGCGAGGCCAAGCGACCGATATCTTCGCTGGGATGAATCGCGAGCGCATGCAGACGCTCTCGCGGCGCCCTTCCCTGCGCAACGGCACGCTGATTCATGCGCTCCACAAAGTCGGGTCCGTAGAGCGCGATGCCATCGTCGATCATCCGATTCACACGCTCAAGCTCGTAGAAATCCGCGTTCACGTGATCGAGCAAGAACGCGTTGAGCACCTTGCCCAAGAGGAAGGCAACGCCCGGAAAAAGACCCGGGTCGAATGCCGGCTTCTCCGCACCAGTGGCCGAGGCGAGAGCGACCACGAGGATGCGCCGCGCCTCCATATGAATCGCTGGCGACATCGGCGTATTCAAGCGCAGGCCACCATCGACATAGAGCTCACCATGCACCGGCACGGGTGGAAAGAGCACGGGGATCGCCGCGCTCGCCAGGATATGCTGTGGGCCGATGCGATCGGCGCGCACGACCATGGATGGAGGCAACATCGACGGAAGGGAAACACCTGGCGCGCGGTCGACGAAGACCCACGGTCTTCCCGTCGCAACGTGCGTCGCACTCACCGTCAGGGCCCGCAGGTTTGCGCGCCGCAGATTGCGCGCGAGATCGGACCACCGGAGGTTCTCGTTGACCAGTTTGATCAGCGGCGAGACGTCGACGAGGCCCGAGCCTTTCGCGCCGCCGAAGAGCACACGCGGAAGTTTCACCGCTTGCCCGACGCCGAAGCCAAGCACGCGATCGAGCTCCAGATCATTCCAGAGGGCCACGAGGCGCTGCACGCCTTCGATCGGGTCGTGGACTACGGAAGCGAGGAAGGCGCCGTTGATCGCGCCGACGCTTGTGCCGGAGATGATGTCGACCTTGGGCACGCCGTGCCTTCGCGCGAACTCACCGAAGAGGTAGCGAAGGACGCCAGTCTCATATGCCCCGCGTGCGCCACCGCCTGAGAAGACCATCGCCGCCGGCCCCTGAAGCACGGACGGCGGAGGGATTGAAGGAAGGTTCATGCATTCCCTAAGAGTTCGCGCTCGAGCACGCCGAGACACCGAGCGACTGGAGAGGAGCGATAATTTTCGCGCTGCGCCTCGTCGCGCACATTGGAGAGGTGCGCTTCAAAACCAGAGCGCGCGCGCTGTGTTGCGAGCGTGGCGGCGTCGCGGTTGCCTACTTCCAGCAAGGCCTCGGCGCCGCGAATCAGCACGCGCTCGGCGCGCTCCAATGAGCCCTTCGCCGTCGCGTCCTCGAGCACGCTGAGCGCGAGCTTCTCGGCTTCCTCCTTGCGGCCAAGACGCGCCAGGGCGTGCGCTAGAACAGCCGCCGCGAGCAGCTCGTAGGCGAGCGTCCCTGCGCTGCGTGCATAGGCGAGAGCTTCCCGTGCGGCAGCCTCCGCTTCGTTCGCTTCCCCACGCATCATCCCAAGCTGCGCACGCACGATGCGCTCGTGCGCGAGGTCACCGGCATCATCGAGTCGCTCGGCCACACGACGCGCTTCGTCGAGGTACTCCCGCGCCAGGTTGACGTCTCCGCCGTGGTCGATGATCAGCTCGGCGAGCGCGGAGAGCGTGTCCGTGCGGCCTCCACCGTCGTCTGCCCGCTCAAAGACAAAGAGAGCGCGCTCAAGGTAGTCGCGGGCCCGCGTCTCATCACCCAACTCGCCAAAAATCTGGCCGATATTGGAGACCTTTCGGCCCACGTGGATGCGATCTCCAGCCTCTCTGTCGAGGACGACCGAGGCGCGGATGCAGGCGATGGCGTCTTCAAATGCACCAGACGAGAGCAGTGAGACGCCAAGCGAATTGAGCGCATGGGCCATGTGGCCTTTGTTGCCGCCACGACGAAAGATCGCCAGCGCTTCGGCGACCGTGCGCATCGCCTCATCAATGTTGCCGACACGCCAAAGAAGCGAGCCCCGACTGACGAGCGTGTGGCCGCGGACGGTCAGGTACTCGTCGTCGCGTCCGGCGCGTGCGAGCGCGCGCTCGAACGCCTCAAGTGCACCCTCGGTGTCGCCTTGATCGCGACGCAGCTGACCGAGCAAGCGCAGCGCTTCGATCTCGCTCCCACGCATGCCCGCGGAGATCGCGGCATCGAGAGAGCGACGCAGCATCGCGTCGACGCCCATGCCTCGACCTGCATCAAGCTCAGCGCGTGCGAGGCGGTTGTACGCCGTCGCGAGAAGGCTCGGGTCGCGGCTCTTCTCGGCCAGCGCACGCATCGCCTCAAGCTCGACGCGCTGCTCCGTGCGCAGCGAGGACACGCGAAGAATCTGCTCGCGCAACTCATGGAGTTCGAAGCGCTCTGGTGCCGACTCGGGGAGCAGCGCCAGGGCGCGTGCGAAGAAGCGGAGCGCATCACGGTTCGAGTAGACCGAGCGCGCGAGAAAGCCGGCGTCGCGATAGGCGCGCGCAGAGAGAACCGTCTCACCGGCGAGCTCGAAATGACGTGCGATGCGCGCAGGAGGAGGCTTGTTCGCGAGTGCCGAGAGGTACTGCGCCACGCGCTTGTGAAGGCGTCCACGCTCCTCGTTCTCGATCATCTCGTAGGCCACTTGGCGCATGATCACGCTTGGGAAAGCCAGCGCGCCGCCTGGCCTTCGCACCACGAGGCCTTTGCCTTCGAGCGTGCGCACGGCCTCAAGGAGATCGCTTCCAACAAGCTGCCCAATCTCGTTCACCGTCAGTCCTGGCCCCACCACGGCAAGCCAGCGCAGCGCGTGACGCTCACGCTCGGCGAGCTCACCGATGCGCGAGACGATCACGTCTTCGAGTGTCGAAGGCAGCGCGAATACGGCGCCTGTGCGACGCACCACGCGACGCTCTGGGCCATCTTCAAAGCGGAGCACGCCACGCTCAAGAAGCGCATCCAAGAGCTCCTTCAGGAAGAAGGGATTCCCCCCTGCGCGATGAATGATCGCGGTGTGCACATCTGGCGGAACGTGCGCGCCTCCAAGGTGCGCTTCAACGAGGAGGCGACGGTCATCGTCGGCGAGCTCTTCGATGTCGATGCGAAGCAAGCCGCGCAGCACTGCATCCACACGCGACTCGGGACGCGCGCACACGATGACCAGCAAGGGCGCTTGAATTGGCTGCGTGAAGAGCCGGATGAGCAAATCGGTCGTCGGGGCGTCGGCGAACTGGACCGAGTCAATCCAGAGCACGATGGGCGTGCGCTGCGCCAGGCCCGTGAGGAAATCACGCACGGCTTGAAGGAGACGCTGCGACTTGTCGCCACCACCTTCCACGTGCTTCTTATCGGGCGCAATGATCGCATCGAATGCCTCGATCGCGGCCTCACGACGATCACTGCCTTTGATCACGCGGCGCACGGCCTCGCGCACCTTGATCTTCGCCTCGTCGGGGGGCGTCCCCTCGGCGATTCCCCATGCTTCACGAAGCAGGTCGTTCAGCGCGGCGTAGGGGACATCGGCGCCACCGAAGGGGCAGTCCACGTGGATCACGACGGGGGTCGGCTTGAAACGACTCACCGCAGCGGCGACCAGCGCGGTCTTGCCGACACCGATCTCGCCGACGATGCCGACATACGAGCTGGCCTTCGACGAGATGGCTTCATCGTAGGTCTCGACGAGCGATTGAATCTCACTCGCACGCCCCACGAGGCCGACCTGACTCGCAAGGTGCGCAGACTCGCGCGCGCGCTCCTCGCGTGTGCGCGCACCTCGAAGTCGATAGGCGCGGAGGGAGGGTGCAGCTTCCGTTCCCGTGACGCCGACGAGCCGTCCGCCATCATCTTCGAAGGCGAAGATGCGACGCGCGAGTCGATAGATTTCCCCGCTCGCGAGCACCTGATTGGCCTCGGCCGAATTGCACAGATCACGCGCGACATCGAAGACATTGCCGACCGGCTCGATGCGCGGACGGCCTTGCCCAACGCGCACCGTGTTGACCAAGCCGCGTGAGATGCCGAGCGCAGCGACGAGCGGCGAGAGTGAATCGGCCGAGAGGCCTTCGAGGGCCTCCAGCACATCGAGGGAGAGACGCGATCCATGAAGCGGATCGTCCGCGGAGGTGCGCCCAATCCCGAGCAAAAGTCGGAAGGACAGCTTCTGTGCAGGCCACTCGAGAACTGCATCATATTTAAATGCGATATCTTCGATGACGCGCGCGGCCTGTTCGGCGGCGCTCGGATCAGGCTCATCGGTGGCGTTCCCCGAGGCACGATCAAGGAGACGACCCGATACGACCACGACATTGCGTCGCTCACGCTGCTCGCGGCTTAGGGGGTGTGAAGACACCTGCGCCTGTGAGAGTTGCGTGCGCTGGAGGGCAACCTCACCTGGGCCTCGGGCCGCTGCGCTCTCGGGCTGCGTCACCTCACGCGGCGCGACATCCGCAAGGAAGGCCTCGATATGCGCGCCATCAAAGAGCTCTTCTTGGCTGTGCAGCCAGCGCGAGAGTGCACCGGCGAGCGAGCGACAGGTCTGGTGGCGCTCCTCTCGGTCGATCGCCATCGCGCGCATCACGATCGCATCCAGCTCCTCGGGCACATAGGGGTCGAGGTCTCTGGGGCGCGTGACCTTCCCGTCCCGCACCTGCTCAAGAATCTCCATGCCCTGAAGGCCGGGATACATCGTGCGGTTCATCAAGAGCTCAGCGAAGAGAATGCCGAGTGAGTAGACATCGCTGCGGCGATCGACCCGCGTCCCACGCGCCTGCTCGGGCGACATGTAGCTGAACTTGCCTTTGATGACGCCCGTCTCCTCGGAGATCATCCGCGCGCGGGCGATGCCGAAATCCGCGATCTTCACGGCGCCGTCGTAGGAGAGCAGCACGTTCTGCGGAGACACATCGCGATGGACGATATCCATCGGCGTGCCCGTCTCATCCTTGCGGTTGTGGGCGTAGTCGAGGCCCTTGGCGATCTCCATCACGATGAGCGCAGCGACCGCGTAGGGGATGCGACGACCCTTGCGCTTGGCCGCAGAGAGAAGCCGCCCGAGGTCGAGCCCGTCGACGACTTCCATCGCGAGGAGGAACTCGTCTTTCACCTGCTCGAAGGCATAGACCTGAACAATGTTCGGATGGTTGAGGCGCATCGCGAGCTTGGCCTCATCGACGAACATCGAGACGAACTTCGGGCTGCGCGCAAACGTCGGCAAGATGCGCTTGACGACAAGCACCTTCTCAATGCTCTCGGCACCGGTGAACTTGGCCAGGAAGACCTCCGCCATTCCGCCTGCTCCCAACCGACGCACAACGCGATAACGGCCAAGGGTAGAGGGAGGCGGTGCATTGGTCACGGACACGCCGGTGCATCCTACCCGAAACGAAAGGCCGGTCGGGAGGCAGAAGTGAGGGAAGCGAGGCCTCTGTGTCGTTGACGCTGATGAACGATCGCGCGATGGGACTTCTTCGCAGGATGGGCGCCGTGTCGGCCTTCTCGCTGCTTGCAGCGAAGTTCACTCAAAGCTTGTCGCCAAATCGCTTCCGCGATTCAGCAGTTGGGGCCCGTTGGGCACCCAAACCCCGAAGAGCGGTATCAGGCGTGTCGAAAAATCGACGCTCCTTCAGTCACACCCGACGATGCGGGGCTGCTGCCGCATCCGTGCCGATTCCAGGTGAAATTCGGACGCTGCGCGCGGATGACAACTGTTTTGCGCCCTCATGCTCCTCAGCACCTTCGACGGAAGGGCTGAGGTCGTGATCGGCGGCAACAGGCTCTCGACCGAGCGGGCTTCCCGAGCCGGGCTCCCGCGCCCTAGACTACAGGCCCAACTTCTCACTTGTTGTGTCGTCCGAACTTGGTTACAAGTCGGCCCATGGCCCAGACTCGGATTCTTTTCGCCGTCGTGACCTCGTTCTGTCTTTCGGCGTGCGGTGGTGGCGCAACGCCCCCCGATGCCAGAACGCCTGGGGTCGACGCGGCCCGCGAGCCCGACGCGGTCGTCCTGGTCGCGCCGGATGCGTTCACGGGACCCGCGGCGGATGCAGGCCCGGTTGATGCGGCGGCGCCAGCCGGAAGCGGATCGATCGAGGGTAATGTGACGCGTAGCGCGATGCCTGCGGCGGGCGGGCGCGGAGATCTCTACGTCGCTGTGTTCGCGTCAGACCCCGTGACCGACCGGATGGCACGAAACATCGCCAACGCGCGCATCGACGACGTCGACATGAGCGCGACGCCAGTCTCGGTGCCTTATACGGTCGTCGGGATCCCCACGCGCGCCGAGCCGTACTTCATCACCGCGTTCCTCGACGACAACAACACGGTCGACCCCACGGACCCGTCGCGCGCCGGCCCGGATCGCGGTGACCTCGTCGCGCTTGAGGGCTTCAGCTCGATCCGCGTGACGGTCGCGAACGACACGCCCGTGTCGCTCAACATCGATCTCAACTTCAATCTGCCGTTCTGAGGCACGATCCTCACGAGGAGCCCGTCATGACGTCTTCGGTACGCATCGGTCGCAGAGAGCTTCTTCGTTGGACGGGTGCCTCAAGCGCCTCGTTGCTGTTCGGTCACGCGTTCGGTGGCTGCGTGGGATCGCCCGTGCTGCCCGTGCTCCCGACCGATCCGATGGGGCGTTGGTGGCTAAGCGGGAACTACGCACCGGTGGCCGACGAGATCGAGGCCTTCGATCTTGAGGTGCAAGGCGCGCTGCCGCCCGAGCTCTCGGGAACGTTCTTCCGGAACGGCTCGAACCCCGCGACGAGCGAGTCGCTGCACTGGTTCACGGGCGACGGGATGCTGCATGGCGTGCGCATCGCGGCGGGCCGCGCGCTCTGGTACCGCAATCGCTTCGTACGCACC
>Ga0105045_10004722_pt1 | contig 11871 bp, 8 predicted proteins | sample MAT02_FD_78089 | JGI IMG/M metagenome (GOLD analysis project Ga0105045, IMG submission 78089) | Freshwater microbial communities from Lake Fryxell liftoff mats and glacier meltwater in Antarctica - MAT-02 (megahit assembly) | ecosystem: Environmental > Aquatic > Freshwater > Ice > Liftoff... | reverse complement strand
TTTCGACCGAGCGGTGCCCGTGGCCGAGCGACAGCGCCGCGGGCTGCCCAGCACCAGCACGGTGCACCGCGACGAGTTCATGGACGCCACCCTGGACCTGTGGGAGATCCCCCCGGAATCCGCACGTCGGGTCGGGCACCCCGCCCCGTTCCCGGTGGCGATCCCGCAGCGGTTGATCCACATCTACACCTACGCGGGTGACCTGGTGCTCGACCCGTTCATGGGGTCCGGCACGACCGGGGTGGCAGCGGTGCGAACCGGTCGGCACTACGCCGGCTACGACACCGACACCGACTACGTCAGCGCGGCCACCGAACGCATCGACGCCGAACGCATCGACGCCGAGCGGGAAGATGCCGAACGGAAAGATGCCGAACGTATCGACGCGGGGCCGCAGGTGCCGTCGGTTGCGGCGGCGGGCGAGGATGTCTTCGCCCGCGCTGCCCGCGAGGGGTCCAGCGCCAAGGAGCTCGCACGAGAACTGCTCGAGCTCGCCGGGTTCGCCCGGGTCGAGTCGGCACCCAAGGTCTCCGGTGTGGAGATGACCTTCGCCGGGCGCGACGCCGATGGGCGCCGGTTGGTGTTCGACCTGTGTGGCGCGTTCACCTCGGCCCGGCCAGGCCTGAAGCGACCCGAGACCCTGTGGCGGAGCGTCGGGCGAGCCTCCACCGTGCGTCTGCTCGCGGCTGATGACGACACTGACGCCGTGGTGCTGCTCACCACCGATCTGCCGTCCAGGGCCAGCTCTCCCGGACGCGCGTTGAGCGCCGCGGTCGGCGCCGGCGGTCCGGTGCTCGAGGTGGCCACGCTCGACCCCGACGGTCTGTCCGTGCTCGAGCAGCTGGCGAAGGGCCTCCGGCCCGGATCACCCGGGTGGGGAGAGCGTGGCTGGTCCTCTGCCTCGTCGTCCCCGTCCTCGTCACCGAGATCGTCGCCGGCGCAGCGATGAGCCGCGACGACATCTACGGCGACATTCTCGCGGACCGTTCGGTGGGCGGCGTCGCTGGCGCGCGGCGCCTCGCAGACTCCTACGCCAAGGTCGTGGCGCGCCCCGACATGGCGCTGCTGCACCGGCCCACCGGGTTGCGCGGCCGGCTGCTGAAGTTCACCGGGCAGTTGGTGGTGCTCAAGGATTCCTCGGGGCGCCAGCACACCTTCGAGCATCACCCCGGAACGTTCGCCCATCAGGGCGAGACGGTCACGCTCGTGCAGCCTTCGGTCCGACCGTCCGCAGAGCCGACGACCCGCCGTTCCGCAGCCGGTGGGATCATCGCAGAGCAACAGGTCGCACGAGTCGCACGAGCGTCGCGTCTGTGGGTCGAGGGCATCCACGACGCGCGGTTCATGGAGCGGGTGTGGGGCGACGAGCTGCGCGAGCTGGGCATCGTCGTGGAGTCGATGGACGGCGCCGATGACCTGGCTGCGTTGGTGGCGTCATTCGGACCCGGCCCGGGGCGTTCACTCGCCATCCTTCTCGACCACCTGGTGCCCGGGTCCAAGGAGACACGTCTGGCGGCGAAGGTCCAGGGGCCCCACGTCCTGGTCGTCGGGCACCCCTTCGTCGACATCTGGCAGTGCGTGCGACCCAAGGCGGTCGGCATCGAGGCCTGGCCCGAGGTCCCCAGGGGCGAGGAGTGGAAGGCGGGTGTCTGTCGTCGGCTGGGCTGGGGAACTCCTTCTGAAGGTTGGAAGCGTGTGATCTCCTCGGTGGACACCTTCGCGGACCTCGAACCACAACTGATCGGCGCGGTGGAGACAGCGCTGGATTCCTTGGCGCCGATCGGGGAGCACCCGTGAGCACCTCCCGAACCGTGCTCGACGTGCTCGAGGAACGTCTCCGACAGCTGGGCGTCATGCGCGTCTACGGCGCGGCCCTCGGCGGGCTGCGCCACATTGCGATCGACGACGTCGACCTGGCGGTGCTGCTGGCGGACGCGGACGGCCGCCTCGGCCACCACGACGGCAGCGGCCGGCTGGGGGCGGCACTGCTCGACGGGCCGATCCTGCACCTGTCGTCCCGACCGGGCGGGCGTGCGCCGTTGCAGCAGGTGACCACTGCCGAGCAGCTGCTCGAGGCACTGTCGGACCCGCCGGGCATCGTCACCCCCGGTGTGGTGGCACTGCACCTCGACCTTGAACTCGATGCGCCGGTGAGCGACGACCTGGCCGCCGGGGGCGCCCCGGAGCGGGTACCCGTCATGGTGCTCGACCCGTCGATGGCCGAGCTCGACGTGGTCGCCGTGGTCGGACCGGGTGTGGTGCGCGCCGCAGCGGTGGAGGGTCTGCACGAGACGGCGCGCAAGGCCGGTATCGGCGTGGTCAACACCTGGGGTGCGAAGGGCGTCGAGCGCTGGGACAGCCCCTTCCACTTCGGTACCGCCGGGCTGCAGGCTCGGGACTTCGAGCTCGCCGGCGTGGGTGAGGCCGACATCGTCGTCACCAGTGGGCTCGATCCTGACGAGTCCCCGTCGGACCTGCTCGGCAACTGGGTCGTCCAGGACGTCCCGCCCCAACAGCTCGCTGCGCTGTGCCAACGGTGGACCGCTGCGACCTCGCTGCCCGAACGTCCCCCGCTGTACGCCACGATCGCCGCGGTCGTCACCCCGCTCTACGAGTCCGATGCTGTGCCGTTGACCGCCCCGCGAGCCGCGCTGCACCTGTCGGGAGCGCTGCCCGATCGCGGTGTCGTGGTGGCCGACCCCGGTCCTGCGGGGTTCTGGATCGCGAGGACGCTGCCCACGTCGTTCCCCGGCAGCGTCTGCGTGCCGGCGAGCGGCTCCCAGGGCTTCGCCGCCGCCGCGGCGCTGGTGTGCGCGCTCGAGCAGCGGCCGTGCCTTGCGGTGTCGGACCAGATCGGTGGAGTCGACGGTGTCGACGACGTCTCGGCTGCGCTGCTGGAGCTGGCCGAGACCCTCGGGCTCGGGGTCGCGCTGCAGCTCTGGGGCCCCGACGGATCACTCGAGAGCTCCGCCGCCCACGTCGAACTGCTCACCGAGTCGCTCCAGACGTCGGTGGTCCGCATCGACGACGTGCCGGTGCAGGTCGAGCGCACCGCGGAGTTGGAGCGTGTCGCCGGGCCCCTCGTTGCCTGGTGAGCGCGGTCGACCCGACCGAGGCGCATCCGTCGAAGTGGAACGTGTTCTCGTAAGCTCATGGGTCGGGCCCGCGACCGAGTCGGCCGGAGGGACGAGGAGCAGGTGAGCGAACCTACGCCGACGCTGACGCAGTCCCAGCAGGACCGACGTGAGCGCATGCTCGAAACCACCGCGCAACTCGCCCACGAGGGTGGGTGGGACGCTGTCCAGATGCGTGAGGTCGCTCAGCGCTCCGACGTCGCGCTGGGAACGCTCTACCGCTACTTCCCGTCCAAGGAGAACCTGTTGGTGTCGGTGATGATCGCCGACATCGAGGGCCTCGCCGATCGTCTCGCGGTCCGCCCGCCCCGCGGTGAGGACCCGGTGGAGCGCGTGATCGATGTGCTGCGGCGCGCGAACAGGGCGTTGCAGCGGGAACCGCAGGTGACCATCGCAATGATCCGTGCGCTCGTCTCGGGCAACTCCGACATCGCCCCGGCGGTGTCCGAGACCAGGGTGCTGATGCGGCGGATCATCAGCGATGCACTCGGGGTCGACGGCCAGGTCGACGCCGCCGGCGACGACCTCATCCAGTCGATCGATCTGCTGTCCGACGTCTGGATGGCGGCGCTGGTGGGCTGGATCTCGGGGGTCGAGCCACCCACGGCGCTCGTGCCGAAGCTCGAGATGGCCACCCGCGTCCTGCTGGGCTGACTGCGCCGGGGTTGTGGGGTCCACATCAACCCCGCTCGACGTGCACCACAGAACCCCTGACCGACACCCCGCCGCCGATGCCGGCCCCAGTCGTCAGGCCCGCCCTGGCCGACACGCCCGACAGCGTGCCGGTCGCCGCATTGACCTCGACTGCGGCCACCTTTGGTTCGATCTGGGACAGCTGCCGCAGGGCGCCGGCCACGTCGCCTCGCCCCAGACCGTCGACTGCGCGCCGCAGCTCATTGACCGAGTGTTCCGGGTCGGGCCCGCCCATCGTGACCCGCGCAATGACGTCGTCGGTGGTGGCACCGTCACCCGCGCTCAACCGCACCAGGACGTGCGGGGGCAGCGGCCCGCTTCGGGCTTCGGGAACTTCGAGTCGAACCAACACCTCGCTGTGGAGGTTGTTCGGCAGCGATACGCCCAGCCGGCGGAGCAGGGTGCTCGACAGTTCGCCGCTGGCAGAGCTCTGGACCTCCAGCACCGACGAGCGCGTGGGGTCGGTGCGTCCGACGCCGCGGTGCTCGGCGGTGCCCACGCGTAGCGACGTCACCCCCTGCAGGCGGCCGCCGAGACCGGCGAGCGATCCCAGGCCGATCCCGACCGAACCAACGAGTTGCACCTCGGTGAGCGATTCGGTCGAGCTCGGCGTCGGAACCCCGGTCGTGAGCTGGGCGAGTGCATCCCAGCCGGGGTCCTCGCCGGTGACCCAGCCGGCGACATGGTCGACCGCTGCACCGAGGCGGACCAGCGGGTCGTTCGTGGCGGTGGCAGCCCGGCCGGCGTGTTCGAACGCGACGCGACCCAGCAGGTCATCCAGGTCGGTCTCGTCGACCTCCCATGCGCGGCGATGCACCAGACCGGCCCGTGCATGCACGTCGGCCGACGTACCCGAGGTGGTCGCGCCGGCTCCGGTCGGCCCGCCGATGCCGACGACCACCGACGAACCGACGCCCGCCCCGGCGCCAACGGCGAGCGTCTCGGCCAGCACGACCCTGCGCCGGCCCCCGGCCAGCTCCGCGATGGTCAGGCCGCCGACGAACGCCGTGGTGACGGGCCCGACCCGCAGCTCCACGGTGCCGGCGAAGCGCTCCTCGGAGCGTGGCCAGCCGGGGAGTCCGACACGGGGGCCGTGTGCGGGGTGCGGCCCGAGCAGCGGGATGGGGGAGGGCGAACCACCCGGGACAGGACGGGCCGGGTGCGCAGCGTTGGATGAACCGCCGCCAGATGGACCGGCGCCGGTGGACGGGCTGTCGGCGGAGGAGGCCCTGACCTGTTCGGCGGCCTGACGCTCGGCCCGGCGGGCCAGATCGGTCAGCCCCGAGCTCGACGCGTGCAGCGCCGGGCGATGGCGGGACTGCCAGCCCAGTTCGAACGCCTCTGCGTCGGGTCCCCGCCAGCCCGCGGAGCGGGTGCGACGGGCCAGACCGATGGACAGGTCATCGAGCTGGCCCGCCGCGGTACGCAGCGTTCGGGCCAACGCCCGGAGGTCATCGGGATCCGCACCGACCTGCGCCATGGACGCCGACGGTACGCACACCACGCAGGGGTGTCACCGGGTCCCTCGACCCGGGCTCCACGCTTCCAGGTGTTGCGTTCCCGGGTGCGGGGTTGGCGAGTGTGGGGTTGCCGGGTGTCGGGTTGCAGTTGTCGGGCTCTCAGGCGTCGAGCCCGAGCACCTTGGCTGCGTTGGCCCGCAGGAACTTCGGCCAGACGTCGTCGTTGAACGCGACGTTCGGCAGCTCCGACATGATGCGCTCGTAGGTGAGCCCGGCGGGGAAGTAGCCGGCATAGATGATCTTGTCGGCGCCGCGGGTGTTGGCGTAGCGGATGATCGGCTCCGGGTAGTGCTTCGGAGCGAACGCCGAGGTCGAGTAGTACAGGTTCGGCCACTTGAGCATCAGCTTGACCGCGAGTTCGGTCCACGGATCCGCGCCGTGGCGCATCACGATGGTCAGCTCGGGGAAGAACCAGCACACCTCGTCGAGCAACTCGACCTTCTGGGGTGCGAGCGGCACCCGTGGCCCGGGAACCCCGGCGGTCAGGAAGATCGGCAGACCGAGCTCCGCGCAGGTCGCGTAGACGGGGTAGTAGGGCGCGGAGTTGATGGGTGTCATGCATCCCGATGGAAAACTCGACACCGCGACGATGCCGTACTCGTCGTGGAACTGGCGGATCTTGCGCACTGCGTCCATGCCGTCACGCGGGTCGACGTCGACCATGCCCAGGAACCGATCAGGGTGATCGCGGATGGCGCGACGGGGTTCCTCGCGAACGGTCGAGCCGACGTTGATCAGGCCCTGGGCCACGCCGTGACGGTCCATGTTGTCCAGCGTCACCGCGACCGCGTCGACCCCCTCGCCGATCTCGCCGGGGATGTCCTTGAACATGTACTGCGCCGGCATCTTGAAGTCGTCGCGACTCTCGCTGTCACGCAGGCTCGGCGCCAGGAACTTGTAGATCTCCCGGCGGTCGGTGCTGGGGAACCCGATCATGGTGTCGATGATGGGCACGTTCGTCGGCATGGCCATCTAGTCATCGTAGGTCGGCGGAACTGAAACACGTTCCAGTTCCGCCGGTGCTGCTCCGGCCGCCGGTCGTTGAGCCGACCCGGGCGAGCGACCATGCTCATGGCATGCATTTCCGCCCGACAGGCCCGCCCCCGCCAGGGCGGCACTTCAACACGGTCCGCGCCTGATGCCCCCGACGTGGTGGCAGCGCCTCGTCGGTGGGCCCGACACACCGCGCTCCGCCGGCAGGGCGGGAACGCGGACCGAGGGCGTGCCGACGTCGTCCAACCGGGCATCGTCGTTCCACCTGGGGTGGGGCGCAACGGCGGCCGCGACCGGGGTGTCGGTCACCCTCGAGATCCTGGAGCCACCGGTCGTGCCGCGGCTGTACTTCTGGGCGCTGCAGGCCGACATGGCTGGTGCCGCAGGGCGCGCCGGTGGGGCACACCTGGGACTGCAGTGGCACCCCAGCCATCCAGGGTCCACCGCAATCAACTGGGGCGGCTACCGGGCCTCGGGTCAGGAGCTCCACGGCAGCGACTCCGCGTTGCGGTCAGCGACCGCGAACCCGAACACCCGCGACCTTGCCTGGTCGCCGGGGCGTCCGTACCGCTTGTCGATCGAACGCGCGGTCGCCGACGCAGGGGGTCCGCTCCCGGCGGGCATGACCGCGTGGCGGGGATCGGTGCAGGACCTGCACACCGGAGCGCGCCAGGTCGTGCGCGACCTGTACATGGACGGTGACTCGATCGTGGGGGTGACGATGTGGTCGGAGGTCTTCGCCCGCTGTGACGACCCGACGGTCGCCGTCCGGTGGTCGCGTCCTGTGGTCCACCTGCCCGACCGGGACGTCGAGATCACCCAGGTCCCGGTCAACTACCAGGCCGTCGGCGACGGCGGCTGCACGAACACCGACTCCTCGGCCGACGAGATAGGTGTCGTGCAGCGCACCAATGTCGAGCGCGCCACACCGCAGGGCACCCGACTGGCGTTGCCCGCCGCATAGCCCGAGGAGCGACCGGAGCAGCCAGAGGATCGACCGCTGGCGACCGGTCGGTTCAGCTGAGGTCGGACGAGCTGTGATCGACGGGAACCTCGGTCGACGTTGTCCGGTCGGGTGCAGGCGGTCGGTCGGGCCGGCCCCGGAGCACCAGCATCACGATCGCCCCGAGTGCGATCAACCCGACCACCAGCGGGATCGTCGCGGTACGCACCAGGGTCGCGGGTGCGCCGATCGCAGGGATCGAGGCGACGACCCGGCCCACCATGGTGTCCGAGGACACCGCCCAGTCCTCACTCGAGTCGTTTGCATCACCGCGGGTCTCGACCTCGGTGGTGCCATCTGCTGACCGGACCGATCGCACACGGTGGGTCATTCCCTCGCCGAAGTCGGGGAAGTAGTCCAGCGACACGACCTCACCGGGGCGGAGTTCGTCGGCACGGATCTGTTCGACCAGCACCACGTCACCGACCTGGTAGTTCGGCACCATCGATCCGCTGCGGACCACGAGGGGTCGGAAGCCCAACAGCACCAGCACGAGCGCGACTGTGACCGCCGCGGAGGTCACCACCACGAGCGCCATGACGATCCGGTCGAGACACTCCGCCCCCCGCCGGCCCGTGGTGCTCACCTCGTGACTGACCGTCGTCGGTCGCTCGATGCCAGGCTCGGTGGCGGCGCGCAGCAGCTGTGCCGACCAGCCGTCCAGCGCCGCAGGACCAGGATGCAGTTCCAGGCCCAGCAGGTCGGTATGCCGGCTCCTGCGGCGAGCGGCGACGACAGCGGGTGATCGCATCGTCGAGCCGTCGTCGAGGGTCACCTCGACGACGACCTCCGCTCCCGGCGGATGGGTCGAGCCGGGGAACCTCCCGCTCACCGCGACACCTCCGGGGGAGCCGTCCACGGTGCGACCGGGCGCACCGCCCACGTCGGCTGCCAGGTCGACGCGGACCCAGTAGCTCGTCCGGGTCCAGTTGCGCTCGACGAGCGCTCTGATCGTGAATGCCCAGAGCATGCCCAGCAGGGCCAGGCTGAGCGCGACCGCCGCACGTGAGGTCGGCGCGCCCGGCGTCTGGCGCAACACACCGTCGGCGGCCACGACGGTCAGGGCCAGTCCTGCCCACACCAGCGGCCGTGTCGGCGTGGCGTGTCGAGAGGGGCGAAGCCGACGTCGGATCAGCGCCACCGGCGCGGCCAGCGACCCCGGTGCGTGGTACCACGCCGCGATGATGTCCGAACGCGGCAGTGTCTCGACCGACAGCGCATGTCGCAGTGACCACCAGCGCAGCATCGCGAGCGGACCGAGCGCGAGTGCTGCGGCCCACGGGTTCAGATCGAACACCACGCCATTGCGCAACAGCGCCGGTAGGAGCAGCCACACGATCAGCGGGTAGGCGTACAGCTCACGGCACAACAGCAGGGCGGCCAGCATCCGCGCTCGTGGTCGACCCGAGACGGCGGCGGCAGCGATGTCCAACGCGCCGGCGCGTTGACGTGCCAGCGCGTCGGGCCAGTAGGAGGCGGCGGCGACAGGCGCAGCGCGCAACGACAGGGCATCGTCGACCCGTGCACCGCGCAGCCCCTCCGTAGCTCGCGCCCGGAGCCAGTTCCCCCAGGGGCGGCCCGGCTCGACGGGGTGCTGGGCGAACAGGTCGGTGCGCACCAGGGTCGCGTCGTTCTCCCACAGCTCGACACCACCGATCGCCGCGCAGCGGCGCAACCGGGCGCCGACGACTTCGCGCCGGTCAGAGCTGAACCGGTCCTGGTTGAACGGGCGGGTCGTTCCGGTGATCCAGCCGATCCGCTCGTCGAGCAGCGCTGCCGCGTCGGCGCACGCACCCATCTCGGGCACCGCACGAGCGGAGATCACCAGGACCGCCTCGGTGGTCACGCTGTTCGCTGCGGCCAACAGCGCTGCTTCCACGGTGTCGGCGATGTGCACCGAGTCGGCCCCGGCGGTGAGTTCGTCGGTCAGGTCGTCGCGCCGCGACACGATCACGGTTGGTCCCGCTCGAACAGCGAGCGCCACGCTCGAACGGGCGATCTCGACCGGTTCGTCGCCGACGCGGACAACGGTGGTGACCGTGGGCCTGCGCGGCGCTGGCTCGTCGTGTTGCCCTGGCTCGTCGAGCCGGGAGGAGCCGTCGGAACTGTTCGAACCGTGCCGCAGCTGTGTCGGAGGGGATCCGGACCGTTCCAGCACGCGTCGTGGCGTGCTCAGCACGACCAGCAGCGGTGCACAGCTCCACACCAGCGCCACGGCGATCGCGATTCCGGCGGGGCGGGAGTCGGGGTGCACCCGGACGACCGCGATGCTCGCAGCGGCGACCGTGCCGAGCGCGGCGAGCGCCCCGGCCGGACGGCCGAGGCGCTGCGCTGCACGGGTCAGTTGTCGACTCCGGTTCAGCTCGTCGCCTGACGCTCACGGGAGCGGGCCACCAGGGCGATAGCTGCGCCGCCCAGGAGCAGGACGGTGCCGATGACCACCATGACCGTCGAGCTCCCACCGGTGTAGGCCAGGACTCGGGACGCACCGTTGGCGCCCACCGCAGCGTCGTCGGGTGTCACGTTCGTGCGGACCACGACGCTGCCCTGCACTTCGGGGTTCGTGGTGGTGGGCGCCACGGTCGTGCTCGGCGCCGTCGTGGTTGGTGCGACCGTGCTGGTCGGCGCCACCGCTGTGGTCGGTGACACCGCTGTGGTCGGTGACACCGCTGTGGTGGTAGGCGCCTCGGTGGTGGTGGGCGTGGTCGTGGTCGTGGTCGAGGTGCTGGTGGTCGAGGTGCTGGTGGTCGAGGTGGTTGTCGTCGATTCGGTCGTCGTCGTCGGACCGGTGCAGGGGACGTCGTTGGTGGAGGCTGTGCCGGTGTACTGATTGGTCACGCCGTCGAGGAGCACGACCTCGATGCCGGCTCTGGGGGGAGCCAGGTACACGAACTGGGTCTCCGCGTCACTGATGCTGGCGGGACCGTACACGACGGTGCTGCCGATCTGGAGGTTGTAGCCGACCGGAGCAGTACCGCTCTCGTGACGCACGCGGAACTTGTAGCCCTGCGGGTCCAGGCAGATGGCGGTGATCCGCACGAAGGCCGTGTTGGGAGCGGTGGTGGTCGAGGTGGTGCTCGTCGTTGTGGTCGGCGGCGGTGAAGTCGGGCCGCAGAACTGGATGTTCGAGATGTCGGGAGTGTTGCCCCGGCCGACTGGCGGCAGGCCGGTGTTGGAGAAGGTCCCAGAGTTCTGCGGCGGCTCGAGCGTGGTGGTCTTGGACCCGGGCCCTCCCTTGACCACGATTGCGGCGATCGGGACATTCGAGGTCCAGATCCCGGCCTCGGCATCGGCATCGCTGATCACGACGATGTCCTTGTTGCCCGACGGCTTCTCGAACGCGTACTTGCCGTTCGTGAACTCGAACTTGGCCACCAGTTGCGTGCCGTCCGGGCACGCTGCGTTGCCACCGCCCGATGCCGCTGTGGTCGAGACCATCCCGACCAGGAGGACGAGGGCGCCGACGAGCATCACTGCGACTCCCGAGCGGAGCGATGTCAGCCCGCGGCCAGGGGCGTCGTCGGTGCCGGCTGCATCCCCAGCGGAGTGCGGGTCGGAGTCGGGCAGGTCGAAGCTGCCGGCCGGCAGCCCGACCGGTTCGGCCGTTCCGCCGTCCTCGCTGCGTGCGGAGGTGTCGGGGGTGTCGTCGTTCATCAGGTGCTCCGGGGTGCAGTCAGGCACGCGGTGCCAGCGGTCTTCGTGAGCACCCAGTCGGCCGGACCATGTCGGAGTTGAGGGGCAGCGGCCGGCGCTCTGGCTCCTCCGGAGCTGTCAAGACGGGGCCGCAGACGCGGGCTACGGTCACTGGCCTATGGGGGACCAACTGACCTACAACCTCGCCGACCAGTGGGAAGCCGTGTCCGACCGTGTGTCGGAACGCGAGGCTCTCGTGTGCGGTGATCGACGTCTGACCTACGGCCAGCTCGAGGACCGGGCCAACCGGCTCGCGAACCACCTGAGCTCGGCCGGGGTCGGCTCCGGCGACTTCGTGGGGTGCTACCTCACCAACGGCACCGAGTACATCGAGTGCCTGCTCGCGTGTTTCAAGATCCGGGCGGTTCCGGTCAACATCAACTACCGCTACGTCACCGAGGAACTGCGCTATCTGTTGGTCGACAGCGGCTGCGTCGCGCTGGTGTGCGACGAGCAGTTCGTTCCCCGGGTCGCCGAGGTGGCGCCCGCTGTGCCGGCGTTGCGCCACACCGTGGTGGTGTCCTCGACGCAGGGCACACCGGCCCAGCTCGCCGACCCCGGCGTGCCCGACGCGATCGACTACGACTCAGCCCTCGCCGCTGCCGCAGCTGACCGTCCCGTCGTGCCCGAGCGCGGCGACGACGACCTGTACGTGCTCTACACCGGCGGGACCACGGGCATGCCCAAGGGTGTGGTGTGGCGGATGGGCGACGCCTTCTTCGGCTGCATCGGCGGCGGCGACCCGATGCGGTTGTCGGGTCCGGTGACGACACCCGAGGAGAACCTGGAACGGATCATCGAGTTCGACTTCGTCTTCTACGCGTTGGCGCCCTTG
>Ga0105045_10004720_pt1 | contig 11876 bp, 10 predicted proteins | sample MAT02_FD_78089 | JGI IMG/M metagenome (GOLD analysis project Ga0105045, IMG submission 78089) | Freshwater microbial communities from Lake Fryxell liftoff mats and glacier meltwater in Antarctica - MAT-02 (megahit assembly) | ecosystem: Environmental > Aquatic > Freshwater > Ice > Liftoff... | reverse complement strand
TCGGGTGCGTCTGGCACTGCGGCATCGACGCCGCCTGCATCGTTCTCTTCAGTCGGATTCGGACAGCCGACAAAGGCCCCGGAGAGGCTCATCCACAGGCTCATCGAGAGCACTCTTCGTCGCAGCGTCATACGACGAGGCTACGGCGAAGCCTCTCCTCTGGGAGGGAAACCAGCCCTGCTACTTCGTGCGCTCAAGCAGACCGGATCGCACGAGGTAGCCGAGGCCGCGATAGAAGCCCCCGCCGAGCGCGCGCTTGGTGCGCCAGATGATCTTCCCATCGAGCTGAGGGATCACATAGAGGTCGCCGTTGAGCATGCCGTCGATCGCGCACTTCGCGATCTCCTCGGCGCTCCACTTCGCCTTCGTGACGAGCTTGTTGGTTTGCTCGCCGGTGCCTCCGCCAAAGGAGTGTGCGCGCGTGTGAATGTTCGTGCGGAAGAACGTCGGACAGAGCGCGGTGACGCTGATCTTGGCCGGGGCGAGCTCGGCATGAAGCGTCTCGGAGAGCGCGATCACGCCGGCCTTGGTGACGTTGTAGGGCGACATCATCGGCGCGGAGACGATGCCCGCGCTCGACGCGACGTTGAGGATGAACCCACCGCTCTTCTTGAGCAGCGGCACGCCGTAGTGACAGCCGTAGATCACGCCGTAGAGGTTCACGTCGACCTGGAGACGCCACTTGTCGAGAGGGATCTTCTCGAACTCACCGACGACGGCGATGCCCGCGTTGTTGACGAGCACATCGATGCCACCGAAGAGCTCCTCGGCCTTCTTCGTCATCGCCTCGACGTCGTCGCTCTTGCCCACATCGACCTGCAGCGCATGGGCCTCGGCGCCGCGTGTGCGGAGCATTTTCACCGTCTCTTCGCAGAGCGCGAGATCGAGATCGGTGCAGAGCAAGCGGGCGCCGCGATTGGCCAGCTCAAGTGAGACGGCACGACCAAACCCGCTACCGGCACCGGTGACGACCGCACGCGCACGACTCGGAAGTTTCTTCGCCATGTTCAATCTCCGGCTGCGTGAGGACGACGCGTCCACGCATGCAGCGACGCGATTCTACGATGCCCAAGTCCGCCGCGTTCTATCGTTCGTGGATGACATACGAACCTCTTTATGACGCGCGCCTGGGTGAGGCGCTGAAACTGGCCGCGGACGCGTTCGCGCATATCCCACGCAAGGGCACGGGCATCCCTTACCTGAGCCATCTGCTTGCGGTCTCCACAATGGTGATGGAGTACGGCGGCACGGCCGATCAGTGCATCGCGGCTGTGCTGCACGACTACCTGGAAGACATCGACGGCGCCTCCGAGGCGGAGCTCGCGACACGCTTTGGTGCGAACGTCGCGATCTACGTACGCGCGCTCTCCGACACGACCCACTCGGTCGCCAAGGAGCCGTGGCTTGAGCGGAAGCAGCGCTACATCGCGCATCTTCGAGGCTCAAGCGCGGAGGTTCGTCTCATCTGCTGCGCAGACAAAATTCACAACGCGCGCTCGCTGCTGCGGGATCGACGCGTGCTCGGCGATGCTCTGTTTGAGCGCTTCCACGCGACGAAAGAGCAGACCTTTTGGTACTACGAGGAGGTGGTCAGCGCGCTCGGTGAGGGCTGGTCGCACGCGCTCTTGGAGGAGCTGAGACGCGATGTTGAAGAGCTGATCCGCGAGTAGTGCGGACTACTCGGCTGACTTCGCCCTCACACGAATCTTCGACTTCCAATATCCAAATAGGAAGTAAACGACGAGCCCTATCGAGAGCCAGATAGCGAAGCGCTCCCATGCGATCGCGGGCAGTCCGGCCATGGTGAAGATGCAGGCAGCGGCGCCTGCGGGCGCGACGAACCAGATGAAGGGCACGCGGAAGGGGCGGTGGCGTGTAGGGTCGGTGATGCGGAGGACGCCCACGCCGATGCAGACGAGGCAGAACGCGAAGAGGGTTCCGATATTCGTGAGGTCGTAGGTCGCGTCGTCGTCGGCCACGAGTGCACTCACGGCGACGAGCGCGCCGGTGAGGATCGTCAGGCCCCACGGGGTCTTGAACTTGGGGTGCAGCTTCGCGGCTCGGTCGGGCAAGAGACCGTCACGCGCCATCGCGTAGAGGATGCGCGGTTGACCATATTGAAATACGAGCAAAACGGAGGTCATCGAGACGACGGCACCGAGCGAGACGATCCAGCTGGCGACGGGGAGACCGACGTTCTCCAGGGCGAAGGCGAGCGGGTCGCCATGCTGACCAAGCTCCGTCCAGGGCGCGAGGCCCACGAGGACGAGCCCCACCGCGACGTAGACGAAAGTGCAGATGGCGAGGCCGCCGAGAATGCCGATCGGGACGTTGCGCTGCGGGTTCTTCGTCTCTTCCGCGGCCGTCGAGATCGCATCGAAGCCGATGTACGCGAAGAAGACGATCGCTGCGCCTTGCCAGACGCCGGTGAAGCCATTGGGGAAGAAAGGTGTGTAGTTCTCACTCTCGACATTCGGTGCGCCGACGCCGATGAAGAGGCCGAGCACGATCAGCTTGATGATTACCATGACGGCGTTGACCCTCGCGCTCTCCTTCGCGCCGACCAGGAGGATGCTGGTGATCGCAGCGACGATGAGGAAGGCGGGGAGATTGACGATGATTGGGATGCCGGCGATGTGCGGCGCCGAGACGAGCAAGGCCTGCATGGCCTCGTTGTCAGCGCCCGCTTGCTGCACGACGTCGTAGTAACCGTGCGTGAGCCAGGCGGGTGGAGCTATCCCTGCTGCGTTCGCGAGCGAGAGCGCGTAGTTGCCCCACGAGATGGCCACCGCGACGTTGCCCACGGCGTACTCGAGGATGAGATCCCAGCCGATGATCCAGGCGACGAACTCGCCGAGCGTGGCGTAGGTGTAGGCGTAGGCGCTGCCGGATTGCGGGATCATGGCAGCGAGCTCGGCGTAACAGAGCGCGGCCAATCCGCAGACGACGCCGAGCAAGATGAAGGAGACGACGAGGCCTGGACCTGCGCCCAGGCGCACCACGACGCCATCGTGCATCTCGCCTGCTGCGGCGGTTCCGATCGCGCCGAAGATACCCGCGCCGATCACGGCACCGACGGCGAGGAAGATCAGATCCCATGCGCCGAGTGTGCGCTTCATCCCGCCGTCGCGGTCGTCGTCCATCTCGGTGATGGGCTTGCGTCGAACGAGCGTCTTCAAGAAGGTGAGGGCATCCATCGGCGGAGCATCGCGGACCAAGCGCGCTGAAGGGAAGACTTTCCTGTGTCGACTACACGCTAGCCTCGGTGGGCGCGCGACTCACCCGCAAGCTCACGGCCAATGCGAGCAATGTGAAGGCGACATTCGCCAACGCGAGCGCACGCGGCGAGAGCGCGATCAGGTTCGTCGCGGCGTAGACCAGGAGCGCTGAGAGCACGTCGCCAAAGCGCATGAAGTAGGCGTCGATGACCTGCTTCGCTTTGTACTTCTCATCGCGTGTGGCGTTGAGCCAGAGCAGCGCCTTGCCTGTATTTTGGAGAGAGTAGTCAGTCGCGTTCTCGGCGATCTTCAGCGCTCGAAAGACAAGAAACGAGACGCCCAAGGCGGCCATGCCGTAGGCGCCAAGCGCGACGATTGGCAGCGCCAGGAGCACGCCACGCAATCCGAAGCGCGCGGCAACACGCGAGGCGACGAGCGCCTGGAGGAGCACCGAGAGCGTGTTCACGACGAAGTAGAACTGCCCGTAGGAAGCGCGGATGAACTCGCGCGTAAAGGCCGGGATGTCCGTTGCAGAGGCGAGCGTCGCGGCGTGGGCGGCCTCATCAAGGAAGGCGCGTGAGAGCAGGTACTCGCCCGTCGTGTTCACCAGATTCAGCAAAACGACGAGCGCCGCGACCCAGCGCAGATGCGAGGAGCGCAACACAAGCGTGAAGCCCCCAGTGCGATCGAGCGGCGGCATCGGCGCACACGCCTCAGGTCTTCGCAGGAGCAGGACAAGCAGCGCGAGCTGAAGCAAGAGCAGGAGCACAGCGGCGTGGATGAGCACCGTGATCGAGTCTTGACCTGCGAAGGCATACGTCGCGAAGAGTGCGCCTGCGGCTGAGCCCAGCGGTGCACCGAGCGCCACGACCGGGAAGAGCCGCATCCCCTCGTGGTGCACATACACATCATTGGCGAGCGACCAGAGCTGCGACACCGAGACGAGCGCGTAGACGCCGAGCCAGACGTAGAAGGCGATGCCTAGGTAGGGAATGCGAAATACGGAGAGCAACGCGAAGAGCTCCATCGAGGCGATGAACCCGATCTGCGTCGTGAGCACCAGGCGCCTGCGCGAGACACGCTGCGCGAGGCGCGCGTAGAGCGGCACGAGGCCCATCAGCAATACGGCTTGAATGGCCGTCGCGTAGGTGCGGACCTCAGCCCCGCCGGTGACGAGAATGAGCGGCTCTCGCACCGTCTTCAGCACGTAGTAGGCGAAGAGCCCGACGAAGAGCGAGGCGCCAAAGAGCAGCGCCGTCTTGCCTTCGCCAGAGCGAACATCGCTAAGCAGGCGTGAGGCGCGAGTGAGCATTCAGGCGCATCCTAAACAGAAACGCATGGATCGCGGATCAATGCGTTTCTGTTTAGACGCGAAGCGGAGTTGGGTGAGGGTCCCCGATCTGGCTTTGCCAGACGGGGGGACTACATCAGCTGCATCAGGCCCTCCAACAAAACCCCTAAACTGGATTGCGGTCTCCGCGATTCTCGGCAGAAGCCTACTTCTTCTTCAGGAAACGACGCGCGATCTCGGCCCACTCACCCTTGGGCTCAAGCTCAAGATAGAGCTTCCAATGCGCGCGCGCCGTCTTCGATTCGCTCATTGCTTCAAGCGTCGACGCGAGGTTGAAGTGCGCGTCGGCGAATGCGGGGTCGCTCTTCACGGCGGCCTCAAAGCAACGCCTCGCCTCCGTGTGCTCGCCTTGCTCTGACGCGAGGTAGCCGAGGTTGTAGTAGGCCTCGGGCTGCTCGGGATCGATCGCCAGCGCGCGTTTGTAGAGCTCCTTGGACTGCACGCCATCACCCCGACGAAAGCGCAGATTGCCCAGGTTGGTCAGCGCATGGCCGAGCGTCGGATCAAGCTGAATCGCGCGGAGATAAGCGGCCTCGGCGCGGTCATAGGTCGTTGGTTCTTCATCGAGGCGCGCACCCTCGAGATAGGCCTCATAGGCTGCACGTCGACGCGCCGGATCGGTCGCATCGGGACGCAGCACGCGCACGACCTCATCCCGCAGATCACGCACATCAAAATCCAGCACGAGCTGGCCACTCGTGGGCTCCCACTTCGCGCGCTCGGTATGCACGACGAGCTGCTCGCCATCGGCCGAGATGCGCAGCTCCGCGAGCGGCCGAATCACATGCGGCAGCGAGGCCTTCAGCGACTCCACCGAGGCGCGCACACGACGCAATGGTGTTCCTCGCTCCAGCAGCGCCTTCGCGGTTCGGACGCCGATCAAGTCTTGGAAAGTGTAGAGCAGCTTGCCGTTCGCCTCTCCCGAGGGCGGCAGAAAACCAGTCTTATCCCAGTAGCGAAGACGACTCTCGGGGATGCTGAAGAGACGACTCACCTCGGCGCGCGAGAAGAGGTCGCCTGTCGGGTCACGCTTCTTTGTCTGCACCTCTTGAAGGGTGCGAAGGGGAGCTTCGGGGGCGGGCTTCGCGGGCGCGATCGCGCGCTTGGCTTCACGGGCGCTGCGCTTGTCGAACGTCTGCTTGTCGAGCGTCTGCTTGTCGAGCGAAGTCGCCGCAGCCTCCACCGCGGGCGGCGTGAGGACGCGCTTCTTGCGGTCCGCGAAGTTGACGTGAATGACGTTCGTAGAAGGGCGCGCTGCCATACTGAAATTGCTCATTCCCGAATGGAAAGACAGAGTTGCTAGGCGCTGGTTGCGCCGCGTTCCAAGCGTAGTTCAAAGGGGAGCTCAAGATCGACGTCGATGAGGAGGCGTGTGCCGTCGATGCGGATCTTCGTCTCGACCGACGCTGTACCCAATCGCTTGTCAGGCAAGCGACGCATCGCATCGGCCTGGGCCAAGCGCATTGCGCGAAGTCGCACGCGCACCGAGCGCTCGGTCGCCGCGAAGAGACGTGCTCGCTCTTCGTCGGTGGTGATGCCCAGGCGCGTGAGATCGATCGTGATCAGCGTCGAGCCAAAGAAGCTCGAGTCGTGGACGCTGCCCTCGCTCATCACCTCGGCCAAGCGGAAGAGTTCCTCCTCGGCGCGCGGGCCGAGCACGGTCACCTCAATGCGCTTGAACAGCGACTGAGGACGAATGCGGACAGGTGGCTTGAGAATGAGCCGAGGCTCCATCTCGTGATCGTAGCGAGACGATGCGGGGCCCAGGCAACTTCGCCGCAAGAATCAAGGTCAGCCCTTGGACTGGCGCACGCGCTCTTCCAGCTTGGCGATGTCGCCGCCGCTGTAGAGGAACCGAATGCCGATCACCTTCACGCGCGCTGGGTCCTTGGTTTCCGAGGGGGAACTCGTCGTTTGTTTCACCCAGACGGTGCCGTTCTCGAACACAAAATCGGAGAGCGCGCTGAACGTCGTCCGACGCATCGTCATTCCGAGCACGTTGCGATGCTGCACCGCCGAGCCCGTCACCACGAGGGCAGGCTGGACGAAGTAGGCCACCGAGACGAAGAGCAGGATGAAGCCCGCGATTGAGTTCATCGAGAGTCCGGCGATGAGCGAGAAGGCGAGAATGACGAGGGACGAGGCGAAGAGAAACGCCGCCAAGAAGCGGTTGTAGTGAATCGCGAAGCGCTCGCTCGAGGCCAATGCCTGCGCGGCCGTGGACGGAGCCTCCGCATCCCCGGAGCCACGAACCGTACGCGCAGGCTCCCCCCCATTGCGCCGTCTGCTTGTTTCCCCCTCGGGCAAGTCAGGTGGAGGCGGATCGTCCGGCGCCGAGGCGATGAGGCGATAGCCCGCGATGAACACAGCGATGGAGACCACAACGAAGATGCCGAAAACCCACATGGTTTGCGCAGCGTACCCGGCCTAGTGTGCGCGCGCATGTCTCCACTTCTACGAATTCGTCGGCTTTTACGGGCATGGCGCGATGCCAAGAGCGAGTACGCACGCCTTGCGTGGGCTGCGATCGACGAGAGCGACGACGAGGCCAAGGGTGATCTGGCCTACCGCCAAGGTGCGCTGGAGGACGCGCGACGAAAGCTCGGCTCAGGCGAAGCGCGCTCGCTGATTGAGGAATCTTCGAGCATCGGCCTGCTCGATGCGGGCGACTTCGCGCTGCTGACCGCACAGCTCGCAGAGGCCGCGCACGACGAGGTGATTGCACGTCGACACGTGGCGCTTGTCGGGGCGTCGCTGAAGTCGTCGATCGATGTGGAAGGCAAGCCCGTGCGGCTCTTTCCGCTGCTTCAGCATCCGAGCACGTGGACCACGCCCGAGGCGCAATCTGTCCTTCGCTCATGGCTCGCGCAGACCGCCTCAAGACGTGCAGATGCGGTCGCAGAGGCGGATGCGACGCGCGCAAAGGTGATGTCGCGCACCGACCAGAAGCCCAGCGCCGAGCTCGAGGGCAATGCCTGGTTGAAGGCCACCGATGACGCGCTCGCAGAGCACCTGGAGCGCGCCCTTCATGCGCTGCGTGAGACGGAGCGCGATGGACACGTGCGTGTGCTCTTGGCGCTGCGTGCGGCACCCTTGGATGCGCTCTTTCCGCGGGTCTCGCGCATTCGGCAGCTCACGCGTCCGCTTGAGCGTGTGGGCTTCGATACGAGAATCGCGAGCCGCATTCGCGTGACTGAGCACGCCCATCTCGACCTCGATACGAAGCTTCTTCAGTTTGATGATCCAACGCGCGTTCACATCGCGCTCTCACCGATCGAACACGGCCTTTCGTCGGCACTCTTGACCTTGCGCACACTCGGCGAGAGCTACTCACGCGCGCTTGGAACGCATGCGCTGGGCATCGAGCGCATTCACGCATCGAACGAGCTCGCTGATGCGCTTGGGCATGTGCTGATGCTCGCGATGTGTGAGCGTGCCTATCTGGAGCGTGGCCTAGGGCTGGATCGCAGCACGACGGATGCCGTTCATGCGGTGGCGACTTTCAATGTGCTCGTCCAGATGCGCCTCGACATCGCGCGATCGGCCCAGCGCGTTTCAGGCGATGTGCCCTTCTCCGACAAGAGCGTCGCGCGCGCATCGCGTGCACTCACCACGCACGACAGATTTCCGCTCACGCCCTTTTTGGATTCGTACGAGACCACGCCGACGCTTCAGGTGCGTGCGAAGAGCGCGATGCTTGCGCCGCTGCTTCATGCGCGTTTGAGGGAGCGCTTTAACGAGGATTACATCCGCAATCCGCGCGTCTTTGAAGTGTTGCAGGGGATGAGCTCGCGGCGGGGCTCACTCACGGTGGAAGCGTTCACGCAGGAGCTCGGCGCAGAGGTGAAAGACGCGGCCGATGCGGCGGTGCTTTGGGGGCGCGATGGGCGTTAAATGCTTGAACTGAACGGAGACTTGACTCCGCCCTCGCGTTGGCGGCGCAATGCTCGGGTGAACGCCGTTACTTCGCTCAACACGCTGGCTCCGAGCCTCGCCTTTGCTGATGAACTTGCACAAAGGCGCGCGGCGTTTCTCACGCGGCTGTTGCCCGGAGATGTGGCCGTCCTCGCTGCGGCGCCGGTCCACGTTCGCAACAATGACGTCGAGCATCATCACCGTCAGGACTCGGATTTCTTCTACCTGACGGGCTACGAGGAGCCCGAATGCGTTGCGGTGTTCAGTCGTATGGAGGGGGCCAAGCCGTTCACGCTCTTTGTTCGCCTGCGTGACCCCGAGCGCGAGACTTGGGATGGACCACGCAGTGGTGTGGAAGGCGCGCAGCAAGATTTTCGCGCCGACGCAGCCTTTCCGATGGGCGAGCTCAGCCATCGCTTGCCCGCATGTCTGGAGAACGCACGCCGTCTGCATTTTGCATTGGGCCGCGACCCAAAGATCGATGCGGTCGTGCTCGCATCGCGTGATTTTGTGAAGCGTCGTCAGCGCCTTGGTGTGCTTGCGCCGAGCACGATCATCGACCTCTCCGAGTCGCTCCATTCGATGCGCTTGATCAAGACTGAGTTTGAGATGCAGGAGATGCGACGTGCATGTGCTGCGACGGCGGAAGCGCACCTGGTTGCGATGCAGAGCGCCTTTCCGGGCACGCATGAACACGATGTCGAAGCGGAGATGCTGCGTGTGTTTCGCAAGCACGGAAGCCCGCGTCCGGCCTACGAGCCCATTGTCGGATCGGGCCCGAACGCGACGATCCTTCACTACCGAAAGAACGATCGTTTGATGGCGGAAGGCGACCTCCTCCTCATTGATGCGGGCGCCGAGATTGGCTTCATGGCGGGCGACGTGACGCGCACCTTTCCTGTGAGCGGCACCTTCACGCAACCGCAGCGCGCGATCTACGAGGCTGTGCTCGAAGCGCAGCTTGCAGCGATCGCTATCGTGCGTCCGGGCGTGACGATCGAGGATATCCATCAGGTCACGATCACCTCGCTCGCCACGAGCTTGATTGCGCTTGGGCTCATCGAGGGCCCGCTCGACAAAGCGCTCGAAGAAGGTCGCTACAAGAAGTTCTACATGCACCGCACCTCGCACTGGCTCGGCATGGATGTGCACGATGTCGGCTCGTATTTTTTGCCCGTGGATGCGACCACCAGTGCCACCCACGCGAGGCCGCTTGAGGCTGGAATGATCCTCACGATCGAGCCTGGGCTCTACATCGGAATGCGCTCCGAGGCGCCTCCGGAATACCTCGGTATCGGCGTACGCATTGAGGACGATGTGCTTGTGACAGAGACGGGTTCGGATGTGCTGACGAAGGCGATCCCCAAGGCTGTCCAGGACATCGAACGCGTGCTCGCTGCCCGTGCTCCGCGGGCTTGAGCCATGGCGCTCATCTCTCAGCTACAGAAGCTCGAACGCAATCTTCGCGATGCGGAGGAGCGCTTCGTTCACGCGCCTGGCGGTCTCTGGCTCGCGGCGAGCGCGACCTTGGAGGCGCTCACACGCATCCCTCCGAATGTTGGCCTCGACTCACGCGTCGAGAGCCTCACCGCCGAGGCGCGCAGGCTCAAAGCCGATGGTGGTGCACGCGCCTCCCAGCATGAGCTCACGGCGCTCGCAGAGTGGGTGGAGCTCGCAAGGCAGCGCGCGACCTTGGAGGCGTCGTTCCTGACGATCCTTGAGAAGGCTCCTCAGCCAATCACGTCGCGCACAGAGCTCGCGCGCGCAGTCGAATCCGAGCAGTCGGCGGTGGAGCTGCACACCAAAGATTCATTCGCGCTCACGCCGCCCTCGGAGGCGCTCGTCACGCGCCTGCGTGCGGCCTACCCCGAGTACGATCCGAACGAGTTGCCGATCGAGATGATGACGGCGAGGGGCAAGCAGGCGTTGCGGGAGGTGAAGCGCGTGAGCGGCAAACATTGGACAGCGCGCCCTTTTCCCACCTCAACGCAGGTGCTCGTGCTCGCAGGCTTGGTCACGGCGGGCTCCATCAGTCTCCTCGCGTTGGCGGGCCGCTCGGGCATCAAACCCTTCCTCATCGCAGCGCTCGTTGCCTGTGCGCTTGCAACGATGGGCGTGGCTGCGATGCGAAGGCGCTCGGAGGTGCAGCTGCGCGTGTCGGTGCTCGAGGCCTGGGGCTTTACGGTGCGTCAAAAGCAGGCGGGTGAGCAGTCCAAGACGAAGCTCGATGCCTGGATCACGGTCGCGCGCTCGCTCGGTCAGCTCGACGCGTTTCGCGCTTCGGATCCGGGCCAATCACTCGATGCGCGAGAGAATCGCCTGCCCGCACTCGCACCGTGGATTCGCACGCTGGTCGGTGGGATGGACGAGGACCAAGCGCGTCGTTTCGAATCGGAAGGATGATGAAACGCTGCATGGGTCTCGCTCTCGAAGCCGCTTCGAGTGAGGTTGGCTCCGACTAGCGTTGCGAGGTCGCAAGCCTCGTTGCGAGGTCGCAAGCCTCGTTGCGAGGTCGCAGGCTTCGTTGCGAGGTCGCAAGCCTCGTTGCGAGGTCGCAGGCTTCCTTGCGAGGTCGCAGGCCTCGTTGCGAGGTCGCAAGCCTCGTTGCGAGGTCGCAGGCCTCGTTGCGAGGTCGCAGGCTTCCTTGCGAGGTCGCGGGCCTCGTTGCGGACGGTCTCGTCCTCGCAGCAGGGCTTCAAAGGGGCCGCCGTTCATCACGGCGGAAGGGATGCGAACGAGAGACAACAAACGCCAGGAGACAACATACTTCAAAGGGGCCGCCGTTCATCACGGCGGAAGGGTGTGGAGCGAGTCGTGAGCGCCGCCGAGCGTGCTCGCGCTTCAAAGGGGCCGCCGTTCATCACGGCGGAAGGGTGGGACAATGACGCGAGGGTGCAACTCGACGGCGCGCTGCTTCAAAGGGGCCGCCGTTCATCACGGCGGAAGGGCTCTTGAAGGCGTACGTCGCGGAGCCCGCGGGGTAGCTGCTTCAAAGGGGCCGCCGTTCATCACGGCGGAAGGGAGTCTGGCAACAGTCTGGCGCCGTTTGCGTTGGGCTGGCTTCAAAGGGGCCGCCGTTCATCACGGCGGAAGGGGCCGACGCGATTCGGCGGAAGTTCGCGGCAGCGCTCACGCTTCAAAGGGGCCGCCGTTCATCACGGCGGAAGGGCTGCAGCGCGTGGAACACCACCTACAAGCAGGATTGCTTCAAAGGGGCCGCCGTTCATCACGGCGGAAGGGACGGCCGTTCGCTCCGGGCCGAGCCTGGCCAGCGATGGGCTTCAAAGGGGCCGCCGTTCATCACGGCGGAAGGGTCTTCGCGATGGTGCGCGCGCGGTCCTCGATGCACTGGCTTCAAAGGGGCCGCCGTTCATCACGGCGGAAGGGAGTCT
>Ga0105045_10004719_pt1 | contig 11876 bp, 8 predicted proteins | sample MAT02_FD_78089 | JGI IMG/M metagenome (GOLD analysis project Ga0105045, IMG submission 78089) | Freshwater microbial communities from Lake Fryxell liftoff mats and glacier meltwater in Antarctica - MAT-02 (megahit assembly) | ecosystem: Environmental > Aquatic > Freshwater > Ice > Liftoff... | reverse complement strand
GCTCGTCTTTCAACCCATCGTTCACCTGGAGACCGCCACGCTTGCAGGCTTCGACGCCCTGATCCGCTGGACACATCCAGTGCGTGGCCTGGTGCCACCCAGCGAGTTCATACCGGTGGCCGAGGCCAACGGCATGATCGCCCCGATCACCGACTGGGTCATCGAACGCGCGCTGTCCCAGCTGGCGGCATTCGACCGTGTCGGCGGGCGACCCATACGCATGTTCATCAACATCGCCGCCAGCCAGTTCGATGACGCCGGGTTCGTCGACAAGCTGCGCGAGCAACTGCTGCACCATGGCGTGCCTGGTAGCCGGGTCGAGCTGGAAATCACCGAGAGAACGGTGGCCGATCACACGCCGCCCACGCTGCAAACGCTACAAGCCCTGCGGCGGCTTGGCGTCTCGGTCGCGATCGATGACTTCGGCACCGGGTACTCAAACCTTCACAACCTGACCCAGCTGTCGATCAACACCTTGAAGATCGACATGTCGTTCACGCAGGCGGTCACGCACAGCGCTGCGGCAGCATCTGTCAGCCGCATGATCAGCGAGCTCGGCCGCAGCCTGGACTTGGGCGTCGTCGTCGAAGGCATCGAGACAGAAGGCCAGTTGAATCACTTCCGCACCCTGGGTTGCACGTTCGGCCAGGGCTACCTGTTCAGCAAGCCGCTCCCGGCCCAAGCTGCCTGTGAACTGCTTCGATCCGACTTGCCGCTGTTCGTCACGCAGAAGCCCGCGGAGGCCATGCATCTGTTGCTGCTGGACGACGAGGACAACATTCTGTCGGCGCTGCGCCGGCTGCTGCGGCGCGAGGGCTACCGCGTGCATACGACCACGTCGCCCATGGAGGCGTACGAAATTCTGGCGACCCACCCCATCGGCGTGGTGCTGTCAGACCAGCGCATGCCGCAGATGAACGGGACGGAGTTCCTGCTGCAAGTCAAGCGCCTGTACCCATTGACCGTGCGCATGGTGCTGTCGGGATACAGCGAACTTCAGACTGTCCAGGCTGCCGTGAATGAGGGTGCAATCTGGCGTTTCCTATTCAAGCCCTGGAACGACGACGAGTTACGCGAGCAAATCCGACTGGCCTTCCTGGAACACGGCGTCTTGGTGAGCGCCGTGCAGCAACGCGCCAGCGCCATGGCAGTGCAGGTCCGACTGCAGAGTGCCGTGACACAACGCGATGAACGGCTGGCACTGAGGAAGCTGGCGGTCGAGTCGGCCCGCGATGCGCTTTCCCTTCTACCGATACCCGTTCTGGGCGTCGACGGCTCAAACATGGTCGTCATGAGCAATCTCGAAGCCGACCGACTTTTTGGCGGCGGCGCATCGCTGATGGGCGAGGCCCTGCCGGCGTTGTTCCTGCCCGGCTTTGAACGGGCAGTTGCAAACCAGTCGCCAGTGCCACTGCGTGCGAGCGGCCGCTCGTTTCTGTTGCACGTCCAGGTGTTGGGCGACGTTGAGTCTGGACAGGGCCACATGCTTTCCCTGGTGCCAGGGACCGATCCATGACCGCAACATTTCCACCGTCTGCGAACACCAGGCCCGAGCCCGCTGTTGGTCTGGAGGAATTTGTGGCGGCAACGGGCCATTTGCCGCTGTATCCGGCAATCGCAGCGCAGTTGGTGCGCAGCGTCGAGCGCGAAGACATCTCGGCCACCGAGCTGGGACGCCAGATCGCCCGTGACGCCGCGCTGGCCAGCCACCTGCTGCGCCTGGTCAACTCGCCCTATTACGGTTTGAGCCGCCGCATTGGCACCGTCACAGACGCCGTGGCGGTTCTGGGCTTCAACATGGTTCGTCGCATCATCACTTCGGTGGTGATGTTGCGGCCGGTGCTGGCCTATCTGCCCGACAGCCCGGCGACGCGGGCGTTCTGGCGGCATCAGTTGCTGTGCGCCGGGTTCGCACGTCTCGTGCACCAGCGCAGCCAGGCCGACGGTGACGAGGTCGCGTACATGGCCGGTCTGCTGCACGACGTGGGCAGGTTGGCGCTCTTCGTTCGCGGGCCCGAGAGCTACGCAGAGTTCTTCGAGCCGCCGTTCGATGACGAGTACATGCTCGTCGCGGCCGAGCAGCAGCGTTTTGGCTTCGACCATGCACAGGCAGGGGGTGCGCTGCTCCATTACTGGAACGTGCCTGAGGCGATCGCGACCGCTGTGGGCCGGCACGCAGACGATGCTCCACCGTCTGACCCGATAGCCGCGAGCGTCTGGCAGGCCGATCGTTTGGCGCATCTCGCATCAGCCGAAGTCCGAGACGGGGCGGAGCCTCCATGGATGCTTGAGGCTGGCCTGGACCGAGCCGCGTGCCGGGGAATCGTCGACGAAGTTGACGCCTTCGCGATCAGCCGCGCCTGAAGACCCGACAGGGAACCGCCATGCCCGACATGTCCAACATTTCCTGGCTCACCGACCTGTACCTGCTCAGCCAGGGCGCTGCGGGCCAGGGAGATCGCCAGCAAGCTATCGACGCCATGCTCGCGCACATCGTGAAAGGCTTCGGCGGTCTGACGGGTTGCCTGGCAGTGCAGCGGCGCGGCGGCGCCGAGGGTCTGACCATCGTTGCGGTCATTGAGCTCCCCGCTGAGGTAGTGGGCCGCCACATCTCACCCGGTGAAGGCATCCTGGGCCAAGTGCTGCAGACCGCAAGGGCTGTCGTGATCGACGGCGACGTCCGCAACGACGCGCGTTTTGCCCCACCGAATGACACAGGTGCAGCGCCGCGTCGTCGCCCGCGCTCGGCCTTGTGTTGGCCGCTGGCCGTCAAGGCGCAGGTCATCGGTGTGCTTTCGATCAACCGCAGCGATGACCTGGACCCGTTCACCACCGATGACCTGGATCGGGGTGCAGCCGTGGTCGCGCTGCTTGCCCTGGTGGTGGACAACTGGCAGATGCACAACGACCTGCAGGAACGGGTCGACAGGCTGTCAGCGATGAATGCCCAGATCCAGGCCGTCAACCACCGATTAGCCGACGCCCAGCACCAGTTGCTGCAGTCCGAGAAGATGGCCTCGATCGGCCAACTCGCTGCGGGTGTCGCGCACGAAATCAACAATCCGATCGGGTACGTGTCGTCGAACCTGCAAACCCTGTCGGGCTACTCCTGCGAATTGCTCGGCCTCGTGGACAGATTCTTCACACGCACCGATTTCGCTGCGGAGATCGGAGCCAGTGGTGTCGATGTCGAATTCTTGCGTGAAGACATGTCCGCGCTGATCTACGAGTCCCACCAGGGCCTGGATCGCGTCAAGCAGATCGTGCAAGACCTGAAGGACTTCTCCCGTGTCGACCAGACCGAGGACTGGCACGACGCCGACCTCGTGGCCTGCCTGAACAGCACGCTGAACATCGTCAATAACGAGATCAAGTACAAGGCGGTCGTCGACAAGGAACTGACCGCGTTGCCTGAAGTGCAATGCCTGGCGTCGCAGGTCAACCAAGTCTTCCTCAACTTGCTGGTGAATGCGGCACAGGCCGTCGAGCGCGACGGTCGCATCACGCTGCGCTGTGGGCACGAACCAGCAGCCGGCGACACTGGCGAGGTCTGGTTCGAGATTGTCGACAACGGCTGCGGCATTCCGGTGGCCAACCTGGCGCGGATCTTCGAGCCCTTCTTCACCACCAAGCCGGTGGGCAAGGGTACCGGGCTCGGACTGTCTCTGTCGTACTCGATCATCCAGAAGCATCATGGGCGGCTGGAGGTCGAAAGCGAGGTCGGGCGCGGGACGCGCTTTCGGGTGGTCCTGCCCGTGCGGCAAACGCAAGCCGTGCCAGCATGAACGCGCCACCGGAAACTGTGGTCGCCAGCGCTTTCGCACCAGTGCCCGCCGAGCGCTTCCGCGTGCTCGCCGTGGATGACGAACCCAACGTCTTGTCGGCGTTGCAACGCTCGCTGCGCAGCCGCGGCTACCAGGTCAGCACGGCTGAAGGCGGTGCGGCAGCGCTCGCCCAATTGGCGCAGTTGCAGCCGCACGTGATCATTTCCGACATGCGCATGCCGGGCATGAACGGCGCCGAGTTTCTGAAGGCGTCGCGCGAGCACAGCCCAAACGCGGTGCGGCTGCTGCTCACGGGCTATGCCGACATCACCTCGGCGCTGCAGGCGGTCAACGAAGGCGAGGTTTTCCGCTACCTGACCAAGCCCTGGAACGACGGGTTGCTCAATGCCGCCCTGGAAGAAGGGCTCGAACGTCACCGCCTGCGCACCGAACGCGACCAGCTGCTGGCCCTGACGGCCCGGCAGAACGTCGAATTGCAAGGCCTCAATCACAACCTCGAAGGTCTGGTCCAAGCCAGGACAGAAGAGTTGCAGCAGGCCCTGGCGCGCAATGAGCAGGTTCACCAGCAGCTCAAGCGCGGCTTCGTCGCGACGATGCAGATGTTCTCCTCGCTTGTCGAAGCCCGCGCCGGTCTCACGCGCGGCTGCGCTCGGCGCGTGGCCGACCACATCAGGCGCATGGCGCCGCTGTTGGGCATGACGGCGGCGCAGCAGCAGGACACGCTGTTTGCCGCCATGCTCGTCGACTTGGGCAAGGTGGTGCTTCCTGAGCGCCTGACCCAGCGCTCTTACGGCGAACTACAGGGCGAAGACCGAAGTCTGTGGCTGGCCCACCCTTTGCACGCCCACAGTCTGATGATGGGGGTGGACACCCTTCGCGGCGCCGCTGCGGTGTTGCGGTCTCTGAACGAGCGTTGTGACGGCACGGGAGTGCCCGACCGGCTTCAAGGTGAGGCGATCGGCATCGGCACGCGGCTGCTGATGGTGGCGGTCGACTACGAGAGCATGCTTGCCGGTGCGCTGGTCCGCGCCCGACTCAGCGCCACCGAGGGCATGCAGATGCTGCGCAGCGCGGCTGGCAAGCGGCTGGATGCGCAGGTCGTTGCCCTCTTCATCGAATCGCTGCAGGCGCCTGCACCGGTAGTTCGCAAGCGCCGCAGTGTGGCAGCGGCCGAGCTGTGCGTCGGCATGCAGTTGGCCGAAGACTTGTTGTCCAAAGACGGCCTGCTGCTGCTGGCACGCGGCCATGTCATCGATGCGGCGCTGCTGCAGCACTTCCGCTCATACGAGAGCCGAAATGACCAGAGCCTGACATTGACCATCTTCGAATCGGAAAGTAGCGCATGAAAGTTGTACGTATCCTGCTCGTCGACGACGATGCCCACGTCCTTTCCGCGCTGAAGCGCATGCTGCGCCAAGATCTCGATGTTGAGCCGCGCCACCTCGCTGTCGAAACCTACGTTGATCCCTGCGCAGCGCTGGCGCGGATGCCCGAGCTTCAGGTCGACTTGGTGATCTGCGACTACCGCATGCCGGCCATGGATGGCGTCGAACTGCTCAGTCGCGTCGCACAGACCCATCCCGACACGGCGCGCGTGCTGCTCACGGGCAGCCCTGACCTGGCGGCGGTGCTGGCGGCAATCAACCGGGCTGGCGTGTCGCAGGTGCTGCTCAAGCCCTGGGACAACAACGCCCTGCTCGCGGTGGTTCGTGAATGCCTGCGCTTACGTGACCTGTGGCTGGAGCAGCAGCAGCTTGTCGACGGCGCGCGCCGTATTGGCGGCACGCTCGACGCACAAGAACTCGAACGGCGCCGGCTCGAACGGCAGTGGCCCGGAATCACCCAAGTCGAGTGGACAGCCGATGGTGCCGTACAGTGCGGCGACACGGGCCTGGCGCCGCTTGACCCGCTGACACCCGACCATGCATCCTGAAGCTGATCCGCAGCCGGACCGCGCAGCCGCTGGCAGCGAATGTTTCGTCGTGGGTGGCGGCTGGCCCGATGCCCATGAGCCGCAAGTGAATGCGGCGGATTCAGCCGCCAGTGGTGAACGCACCTGGCAGCGTCTGGACGGTCTTCGTCAACCGGCAGCACTCTGCAGCATGGCGATTGGCGTCGTGCCCTGCCTGGCCTTGCGTCGGCGAGATGGGAGCACGGTGTCCGTGGCCTTGCCGAACGGACGCGTTGATGCATTGGCGTGGGCGACCCTGGCTGAGCGTGAAGCTGCCGAGCGGCCAACGACACCCCCCGGCCCGGAGATTCCTGCGTCGTTGGGCGATGACACGACGATGCTGGCGCGCTGCCTGTCGCACGACCTCCGCACGCCGATCCGCAACAGCGGGCGGCTGGTGAGCGCTGTGCTCGACACCGCCGCGCTGGAGCCACCGGCGCGGCAGATGCTGGAGCAGGCGCGCGACGCCACGCTGCGCGCTGCCGAGCGGCTGGATGGGCTGGTGACGTTGTTGCGCATGACCCATGCCCATCACGCGGCTGCGCCCTTGGACGTGACCGCGATCTGCAAGGCCGAGATGCAAGCGCTCGAAGGCCGACATCCCCATGCGGCACGGGCTGTGGCCCTTGCGGAAAATGAAGTCGCTTGCGGTGACCTGCAGCTGGTCACGCTGGCGCTGCTTCAATTGCTCGACAACGCCTGCAAGTTCACCCGCCACACCCCGTCACCGGCGATCCGGGTCAGCGTGCACCATGTCCCCGGTTTCGACGTCATCGCTGTTTCTGACAACGGTGCCGGCTTCAGTGCGGCACATGCAAGCAAGTTGTTTGCGCCTTTCCAGCGTATCCACCTTCAGTCGGAATTCCCGGGCGAAGGCATCGGGCTGGCGCTGGTGCGGCGGGTCGCGCAACGGCATGGCGGCTGGGCGTGGGCTGACGTCGGAACACCAGGCTGCACACGGTTCATGTTGGCCCTGCCCAGTGCGGAGTGTGGAAATGATTGAGGACCCGAACGTTCCGGCCGGAATACCCCGCACGCGTGTGCTCGTCGTCGACGATGCACAGGACGATGCCGTGGCCTTGTCGTTCGAGCTCGGTCGCGGCCTGAAAGGCATCGAGACCCGCTGGGCCGAAGGCGGTGAGCAGATGTACGCAGAGATCGCGTCCTGGCAACCGCACATCGTGCTGACCGATGTGCACATGCCGCGATTCGACATCTTCGAGGCGCTGGAGCGGCTGCGCGTGCAGTGGCCGTTGCTGCCTGTGGTGGTGGTGTCGGGCCTGGTTGGTGAGGAGATGGCCGCGCGCCTGATCAAGGCCGGCGCCAAGGACTTTGTGGCCAAGTCCGGCGTCGCGCGACTGGCACTGGTGGTCGAACGGGAGTTGCGTGAAGCCCGCGAGCGCGCCGAAAAACAGGTGTTGGCAACCCGCTTGCGAAATCAGGAGAGTTTGTTTCTGAGAGTGCTTGAGCACCTGCCGGTCGGCGTGTGGATCATGGACTCGGCCGGCACGATTCAACATGCGAACCCTGCCGGAAAGGCGATCTGGGAGGGCGCGCAGTACGTCGAAATCGATGGCTACAGCCACTACAAGGGCTGGTGGGCAGATACCGGGCTGCCCGTGGCCCCAGGTCAATGGGGTGCCGCTCGCGCGATCCGCGGCGGCGAGTCCTCGTTCGATGAACGTGTCGAGATCGAGACGTTCACGGGCAAGCGCAAGGTCATACTGAATTCAGCGGTGCCGCTGCATGACGACGATGGCCAGCTGATGGGTTGCTTTGCTGTCAACCAGGACATCACCGAACTGCACCTGACTGAACAGCGCCTGCGCCGCACAGAAAGTACGCTGCGCGCGCTGTCGCAGCGCGTACTCGATGTTCAGGAGCAGGAGAGGCGCTGGATCGCGCAAGAGCTGCACGACGACATTGGCCAAGGTATCGCCGCAATGCGCATCCAGCTGGCCCGCATCGCCGAACGCAGCCAGGAGCCGACGGCGCGAGAGATGGCCGGCGAGGCCCTGCGCTCGTCCGACCAGCTCAACGACCGCCTGCGCCAGATCTGCCTCGGGCTGCGCCCGCTTGAGCTGGACGATTTCGGGGTGATGGCTGCGCTGCGCAGCATCGTGGCACCCCTCGGCAGCCGCCCGGCGCTGGATCTGCAATTGCGTTGCGATGGCGCGGAACGCCGTTACGCCGCAGCGCTGGAAACTTCGGCCTTTCGCATTGCGCAGGAGGCAGTCAACAACGCATTGCGCCACAGCGGCTGCTCGTCGCTGCATATCGTGGTGCAGGCCGACGAGCAACGCCTGGCGGTTTCGGTCACCGATGACGGTTGCGGCTTTTCCGTGGACACCGCCACCTCGGCCGAAACCCGGGCTCGCCATCTCGGTTTGGCCGGCATGGAGGAGCGCGCCCGCTCACAGGGCGGGCGGCTCACGATCGAATCCGCTTGCGGGCGCGGCACACGTATTGCGGTGGTGTTCGATGCGCTACTGCCCACCCCCATTGAGGAACTATGAGAGTCCTGATCGCCGACGACCACGCGCTGTTCCGTGCCGGGCTGCGCGCCCTTCTGTCCGATATCCCGGGGGTGGAGATCGTGGCCCAGGCCAGCGATGGCGCCGAGGCGGTGCAGCTCTGCGCCAACTGCGAACCCGACCTGGCCTTTCTAGATATTGCGATGCCCCAGCTCAACGGCCTGGTCGCGACGCAGCGCATCAAGGCTGCACGCCCAGCTACCCGCGTGATCGTGTTGTCGATGCACTTGAACGAGGACTACATCCGGCGTGCGCTGAGCGCCGGCGCCGACGGCTACATGGTCAAGGACTCGGCACCGTCGGAGCTGACTGTGGCGGTACAGGCCGTCATGGCGGGCAGCAACTACCTCAGCCCTGCGGCCGCGTCGCTGCTGATTCAGCAGGCCCTGCCGGGGATGCAACAGAACGACCCCTTGAGGGCGCTGTCGCCACGCCAGGTCGAAGTGCTGCGCATGGTCGCCGAAGGCAAGAGCACCAAAGAAATCGCGCGGCTGCTGGACCTCAGCCCGAAGACGGTGGACATCCACCGCGCGCAGGTGATGCAACGACTCGATATCCACGACGTGGCTGGCCTGACCCGGTTCGCGGTGCGCGTTGGACTGGTGGGTACCGATTGAATCCGGCTAACACTTGGGGCGACGGCGGGAACCTGCGGCGCTCGTTGCCACTCAACAGCGCCAACACGGACGTGGACGGCCAGCCCCCATGACCGACGACCCGCCGCTGTCGCATGACCCCGCCGAGCTGCGCCGCCGGGCCGAGTCGCTGCTGCCCGACCCGGCAGATGCGCAAGCCTTATCGCCAGCCGGTACGGCTCGCCTGCTGCACGAACTGCAGGTGCACAAGATCGATCTCGAGCTGAAGAACGAGGAGTTGATGACGTTGCGGGCCCGCGTCGAGGCTGGCCTGGTGCAGTACACGATGCTCTATGACATTGCGCCTGTGGGTTACGCCACACTGAACGCTGACGGCACTATCGTGCAGACCAACTTCGCATGTGCGCGACTGCTGGGCGTGGACAGGGTCAAGTTGCAGGGTCATCGCCTTGGGCGCTTCATCATCGCCCGAGAGCACCAAGCTTTTTGTGACTGGCTGCGGCGTGTCTTCGACAGCGACTCTCCGCAAGGCGGGGAGTTCAGCTTTTCTGTCCTCGGCGCGCCGGATGCAGCGCCGAGTCATGACGCCATGGTTGTACGAATCGAAGCCGAACGCGCGCCGGATAACAGCAGCTGCCTCGTCGTGCTGACGGATCTGACGCCGCAGCGGGCAGCAGCCGCTGCGCTGCGCACCAGCGAGAGCCGGTTTCGCGACACGTTCGAGCAGGCCGCCGTTGGCATTGCCCACGTCGCGCCCGATGGGCGCTGGTTGCGCATCAACCGCAAGCTGTGCGAGATCGTCGGCTACACCGTCGCTGAGCTCAGCCGCATGACCTTCCAGGACATCACCCACCCGGACGACCTGGGTGCCGACCTGCAGCTGGTGCAGCGCATGCTGGCGCGGGACATCAACAGCTACACGATGGACAAGCGCTACCTGAGGAGCGACGGGCGGGTGGTGTGGTGCGAGCTGACGGTTGCCCTGGTGCGCGACGAAGCCGGCTCGCCGGACTACTTCATCTCGGTGGTGGTGGACATCGATACCCGCCGCTCGGCCGAAGCGGCGCGCGATGGAGCGCAGTTGCGCCTGGCCGGCCTCGTCGACTCGGCGATGGACGCCATCATCAGCATCGACGACGCGCGCCACATCGTGCTGTTCAACCCGGCCGCCGAGGCCATGTTCGGCTGGCGCCAGGCAGAGTTGGTCGGTCAGCCGCTGGACCGCCTTCTCCCGGCCACCGCCCGGGCTGCCCATGAGGGGCATATCCAGGGCTTCGTCGCCACCGGCACCACGAGCCGGCGCATGAATGCCCTGGGCTCTCTACTCGGCATTCGGGCCGATGGCACGGAATTCCCGCTCGAAGCCTCGATCTCGCAAATGGATGTGGCCGGCAAGCCGTTTTGCACCGTGATCCTGCGCGACATCAGCGAGCGCCAGTGCAGTGAAGCATTGTTGCGGCAAGCGGCACGCCAGTACGGCGCGTTGTTCCATGCCAATCCACACCCGATGTGGATCTACGACCTGCAGACTCAGCGAGTGCTGGGTGCCAATGACGCCGCCTTGGCGCGCTACGGCTACCGACGCGAGACGTTTCTCTCGATGACCGCGGAGCAACTGCTGGACCCCTTGGCAACGGCAGACCTGAACGCAAACCAGCACATTGTGAGTGCGGACCAGAAGCGCCCCCAGCTGACACGCCACCGCGCCGATGGCGGACGCCTGTTCGACGTTGAGATGTCGATCCAGTCGATCAGCTTCGAAGACCGGCCGGCCTGTCTCGTGCTGGCCCATGACGTGAGCGAGCAGCGCCTGGCGGCGCAGCGGGCGACCGAACATCGGCAGGCGCTGCGCATGTTGCTGCAGCGCTTGCATCGCGCGCAGGAAGATGAGCGAGTGCGCGTGGCGCGTGAGGTGCACGACGAGCTGGGGCAGATGCTGACCGGGCTGAAGATGGACCTGCGCTGGATCGAACGCCGGCTTGGCGAATCCGGCTTGTTGGCCAACCAGCAGCCGCTGCTCGATCGCGCTGTGGCAGCCTCAGTCCTCACCGAGCAAACGATCGCCACCGTGCAGAAGCTGGCGGCCGAACTGCGCCCGGGGGCCCTGGACCAACTCGGCCTGGCTGCCGCGCTCGCGGAACGGGCGCGCCAGTTTCAACAACGCACCGGCGTGCCCTGCACGGTGACCGGCGTTTACCAGCTGCCGCCACTTCCCGCCGCCGTGGCCACCGAGCTGTTCTACATCGCGCAGGAGGCCCTGACCAATGTCGCGCGTCATGCACAGGCGCACCGGGTCGAAATTCGCCTGGGCGTCCAGGCCGCTGCCGTGCAGATGGAGATCGAGGACGACGGCGTCGGTATCGCCCCAGACGCGCTGAATGCTGCGCGTTCGCTGGGCCTGCTGGGCATGCGTGAGCGGGCGCTGCTCAGCGGTGGCACGGTGGCGATCGATCCCGTCCTGCCCCACGGCACCTGCGTATGCGTGTTGGTGCCGGTTACCGCGCCACCACGATGAAGCGTCGCCTGCTGATCGACGACCACGACATCGCACGCCGCGGCGTGATGCTGCTGCTGCTGCTGCTGCTGCTGCTGCTGCCCTGCATGGTGAACAGGGCTGACGCAAACACCGAATCATCCGAGATTCCTGCTTCGACGATTACCGACGTCGAGATCCACATGTCTTACCTGAGCAGCGCCGGTGAACGCAGCCGACTGCTGACCATCGCCAAGTCCTGCGGCACGGGCCATTCCAACCAGGTGCGTGGGGTGGTGCTGAGTGATGCCGGCATCGAGCTGATCGCACCTTACGCCAAGGAAGGCACGGTGTTCACCGGTACCTTGCGCTGGCAGAAAGAACAGCAGGTGGCGCGCGACCGAACCGACGAAGGGGCCGGCGCCGCGTTGCGAGTGCGCGAGCTGCTGCAGGTGCAAATGCAGTTGGGCGATCAGATCGTCACCTTGCAGCGGCAGGCCCAGGACGGCGCCACTGAATTGCGGGTCCTGCAGCAAG
>Ga0105045_10004718_pt1 | contig 11877 bp, 15 predicted proteins | sample MAT02_FD_78089 | JGI IMG/M metagenome (GOLD analysis project Ga0105045, IMG submission 78089) | Freshwater microbial communities from Lake Fryxell liftoff mats and glacier meltwater in Antarctica - MAT-02 (megahit assembly) | ecosystem: Environmental > Aquatic > Freshwater > Ice > Liftoff... | reverse complement strand
CGCGTACTGCTTAAGGAATGGCTTAGATGTTTGATGAGTTTCCCAGTCCGGCACGTAAGGAAGGGATAATTCACCCAAATTGGCACGCTCTCTTACCTCTAATTCTTCTGCGTAGGTGTAGCTATCCGCTATCTTGAAATGACCAGAAGGCAACTGCTCATAACTGACATTTGCTTGGTTGTAAAGATACAGACCTGACACTTTTGAGGCAGTATCCACCACTTTGCAGACAGAATTTCGTTCTGCAACATCAACTATCCCCAAACTATCCTCCAATTCATCAAGAAAGCGGCCCTTGAGGCCGCCTATATTCAAGTCTTTCCACCTCATGTGGTTACCTCCTGTTCATCAAACCAATTTAGCCAGTGATCTGCCATGGTTTTGGTCTTGAGTTGGCCATTTTGGCAGCTTCTAAACGCGTGTATGCTTGTATTAAGCACTGCAAGTTGAGAGTAAACTAAGTGATGCTTACTTTTTTCGGGTATCGGACTGCTTGTCCAGTCGCGCAGCATCGCTACCGTCTTGTCCATTCGCGTCTGAGGCCAGTCCAGCTGGTAGAGTGGTATTGGGTTGCAATACAGGAACCTCCTTTGTGCTGCTTGATTTGACATTAGTGGTAGTGCTTAAGTTCTGGTTAATCCACGTTACATATTCCTTCGGGTCAAGCGTAGTGTGCTGGTCTGCGTATGCGTAGTCGTTGTTAATGTTGTCTTGGTAGCCAATCGCGTGCTCCTTGTCAACTACAAGCTCAATCATGAGGCTACTCCAGTCAGGTTCACCTGTTTTGGTGTTAGCCGCGACCGGTTTATCTGAGGCGACAAACCCTGCCTTGAACATATTGACCTTGCCAAAGTCAATTATGAACACCGCTTTGTTGTAGGGCATGCCAGAGTACATTATAGGCTTAGCGCGTTGACTTTCAGACGTTTCGGCTGGGTTATAGTCATCTGCCCATGCCTTGAATAGGTTCCAAAGTGTGATGCTACCCGTCCCTTGATGCTCAACTTGGTTCATATTGCGCGGAAATGCGTTGTCAATCAGGATAACACCACCCCGTGCCAGCAAGGTCATGGCCTGCTTGATCGATTCAGCAAGTTTGTCCTTCTCTCCACCCGAATTGTTGGCAATCAAGATGATGTCATACTTGCCTAAGCCCTTGCTCTCTAAGCTAATGTTCTGCTTAAGTGCCTGATCGGCTTGCATACCGCTCGGACTGGAGTCAAGCAAGGTCTTGTTGGCGTTCGGCACTATGCCGATTGGGTTGTCAAGCATCGGTGTGCCGATCTGCAGGTACTCAGTGTACTTACGCAGTCTGACGAAGTTGGAAATGGTCTCTATTAATGCCATCTTAGTTAAGGTTATTAGTTGAATTAGGATCTTTTGATTCTGTGCCTGAAGTTACGCTTAGTCCTGCCTTACTTCGCTTCTTGTCAAAGTAGTACTTCATTTGAGCACCTGCAAATCTAATCAAAAATGGGATAGTCATGCTCAATATCATGTAGGTTATGGGATGGCTTAAGAGTGCTACGTAGTCTATAGTAGTAGCTACGCTTTGCAGCTGATCAACTGCTACATACGTAGTTGTTCCAGAGATTCCGCCCTCTTTTATCATTTCAAATGTTTCTTGTGTCATGGTTTTACCAGTCTAATATGTTGTTATTCCTAATTCTACGGGGGAATATCCCGCCCGGCAGGGAACTACCTATGCTGTTGCTGCTGCAATGTGCACAGTCTCTAAAAAGTGGGTAGATATTAGGGTATTCATTAAGGAACTCATGCAGAAGACGTATATTGTACTCTGCCCTATCCCTGTATGCCTGCTTCATAGTGCCATAGATGCCCCCATTCACAACAGAACCCGTTTCATCAAAGTGCTGGAACAGGCCTTTGGCCCTCAACTCAGTTTGGATGAAGGGTAGGGCTATGTAGAGTGTCCAGTAGGACAAGGCAGGCATCACGTAAGTATCCTTAAGTAGTAGGTTTTCGGGCGTAAGTGTGTTGGTTTCATCTTGACTAACAAGCTCATCATAAAGCGCCTTACACAATGCAGGCTTAATGTACTCATTTTGAGCTTGACCAGCGGATATACGCACCTTGTCCCAGTTAACGTGAACTGAGGCTTCTGTGTTGACGATCAGACTCTGTTGGTTGATTAGTAGGTGCATCACATAGGCGGATTAGGTGTCTCTAATACATCAACTACGTCCGTAGGTGTGAACGCTATGGGACTACCGAACCGGATTGGCTTGTTGAAGCCCATGAATGACAGCACGGGCCACATTAAGTCGTTCATCCTGCGTGCGTAGTCCTTAACTACTGTGTTGTAGAAGTAATCGAAAGCGGTTGCTATCTCACTTGCGTTGCCACCTAATCCACCCGCGCCCGACAGGCCTGCAATGGCTGGCGAAGTGAGCCTATGACCTGTGATGATCTGCTGTATGGCATGGTCAAGTGTGATTAACCACATATCTGCATTGGCAGAGTTTGGCATGGCAGTAATCTGGGGGTACAGGATGCCTTCACTACCGGTGGCGGACTGTGTGGTAGGTGCAAAGAGAACAATCATGCCTCCTGCGTTGTCCGTACCGCTGTATTGCTCAGTCAACTTCCGAACAAAGTCCTCCTTTTCAGGCTCTGCCATCGTGTCAGGCATGGTAATGATCATGTCAGGCTTGAAACAGTTTGAAACGTTCTTGTAGTGGTAGTTACCTATCTCAATTTCTGTTAATGCCCAATTAATGACACCTAAGTAGTCGGGTGCTGGGTAGAAATCTGTGAGGTCTGAGGGCACTATACCATAGAGGATCTGCGTAGGTTCACCAGTTGCGTTGTCTGGGTGAACATGCCTCAGCTTTGGGTTGAACAGAGGCTCATGAGACGCCGATGCCCCACCCGAAGAGTAGGTGTTTGGCGTTATTTGTGCCCAGTCAGGGGACAAGAAGCACATTTTTGGCACCAAATCCGCTTGATTAGTGGGTGATTCTACTCTCACTGTCTTAAAGTCAACATATTCCAGTTGCGCTACGCCAACGAAGTCAGCTGAATACCTCACTCTAATAGCAAACCCATTATGAACTACGATATCTCTTAAGACCCGTCTAAGAAAAGGCTCACAGTCACCTCCACAGGCAGCGTCAAGGGCCGCCCGGAGCTGCTCATCTGCCGGATCGAAGACCGGGCCTGTCCCATAAGCCATTGCGGCCTTGGTGTTGATGATTGCGTTGTGAGTAGCCGAATTAAGTAGCTTAACAGTGCCTTGGGGGTACAAGTTATCGCTCCCGAAGTCAAGCCATCGCTGGCCGGTTCGGGTGTATGCGTTAAACTCAGGTGCAACATTACGCTTTTGCTTAATATGGTATGCTGCCTTAGCTTCTTTGTCGGGCTTGTTGCTCATGTTACTGTGTTAACCAGTGTCATCCAGTAACCGCAGTAGTCTACGGATATTAGAGGCGATTCGCCCGGCCCCGTAACCACTCCTGCCGTTGTTACGTTGCACCTAAGTGTGCCAAATATGCCAATTAATGATGCTGGAAGGCCGCCCGCAGCGAACGGCGTCCTAACCACCTGTGCCGAATTGGCAGTACCCAACGAGACCGCCGTGCCTATTAAGTTCGTATCGGATAAATTCACACCAAGCGTCAGGGCAGGTGCTACGGACCATGTTCCTGCTCCGAGCGCGAGGTGGATAGTGGTTACCCAGAACTGCATGCCCGACACCCAGCCATCGTCGAGTCCCCCCAGTAGTTGACTGCCTATGCTTGCAGTGTTGATGACTTTCCGGTACCTGCGGAAGTCGCGTCTTGGTAGTGTTTCTTGATATGCCATGTTTTATACTATAATCCAAGTTGAGGCTGCCCCATTGCTGATGAAAATGAGCGTTAAAGAACCTAAATCGTTGGTTATGAACACATCACTTGAGGAATCCTCTATGAGGCCTGTTGATGCCACAGTCAACGCATTAGTCCCTGCATTAGGCCCTGCCTTAATTGTTATTTTGTAGTTAGGTGTCGGGAAGGGTGGCAAATTAACAGTTACTAAGCCCGAAGTGATGGAATGCACTATTCTCTCATTCTCTGCCACGGGGTTAGGTAGGTTGTAGATGCCCGCGGCACTAATGTTAGTGTTCAGTATCTGGTACCCAGCACCGCCACCACAGGGTGCTGTGCATATCTCATCGCCATCCCAATATAGTGTGCCCGCAACCTGATAAAGCTTATTATTTGTGTTGGCTGGCGCGCCCCTATCCGTGATTTCTACGCCTTCTTCTGAGGCAAGTATGATCTTCGCGCCCGGCTGGTCTGCCTCAAGCAGCAACTGGCCAGTTTCTGCGAGCACACGTTGCCCGTCATGTCCCGCGGTGGCATCGTTCACAAAACTTAAGCGTGACCTAGTGTCGTCTAATGTTAAGCGTGCCTGAGAAGAAGTGGTCGGCCCAGTCTGGACCTGCGAAAACATGTTTATATAAGGCGCTGCACCTCCAAAGAAGTTAGCTCCTACAAGGCTGGAGCCAACTAAGGGGGACTGGATTACAGTACCTGCACTGGCTGGGTTTAAAACGTCAATATAGCTCTTAAGCATGTTGTTAATCACCCATCGCGGGGGCGTAGTGTCCCACCTAAGCGTCTGTGCGAACGCCGTGCCTGCAGGTAGTGAGAAGGGCGGGATGACTATGGGTGGAGAGTTGGCAGGGATGGATATTATGCCTACCGCCAACTCATTAGGTGCTGGCGTAGGTGCAGCTGGTGTCTCAGCAGGTACGCCTACGAGGATGTCTACGTTATTATTTGACCCCCTAACAACTACGAGGTCAATTCTGTCTAAAAGAGGGTCAGCAGCTTGAATAGACTCAATGTATGGTGCTGCCAGGGAGTAGATTGTGCCTCCAATTTGCCATGTGCCGGGTGCTACGTTGCCTGCGTAGGGCCCAGCACCAGTGATTGTTATAGTCAGTCCAGAAACCACGCGATCCGCAGCCACAGCGTTGTTCTGCATGGTGTCAACCAGCAACTTAAGTGTACACAGTGCTGCAGCTACGTTGTTGTACTTCTCGTAGAAGTCTAAGAAGGTATCGACACCCGGTCCGTAGTCAATTTCATTACCGCAAGCTGACATTAGTGGTTGATTAAGTGGTTAACTGTTCGCTAATAGTGACTTCCTCATCTTCAAGCTCTTCGCTGGGGACAAATATAATGAAAAGTACGCGTCTTTCACCTGTGGAGTCCACAGGCCGGTTAGCACCTCTCACATATTCAAGCCCACTGGGCGTAACTTGAATGCTGTCATACCGCTGCAACCTGCCCCTTGGTTGAACCTCAAATCGTGCCCCCCTTAAGCTCATTATACGACCCCTTACGGTTATCGTACCCTCACCTACGTCAATTCGAGTGTTATTAGATGACGTTGTGAAGTCAAAACCTGACGCTGTCATGACTTGCTTGCCCGGCCGTGCCACGACAGCGACTACAGGCACCACAGTAGAGAGCCTAAGCGCAACCTGCGTAGGTTCTAAGGATGCCTGAACCAGCGTCTGAACGTATGCCACATCAGAAGGCGACCAAGCGAAGATAGGCCCGTATTTTCTCTGCAAGAAGGCAAGTATTGGGTCTGGATAGTTGAATGCCATGATCAGCATGCCTTGAATCGGTTGCGTGATCATGAGAGAATTGAGCAACTTGCCCGTCCGATAGCGATACTTGCCAAAGGGCCTATCCATAGCCCTAATCATCTGTCTATCAAGTGCATTGAGACCTTTTGTGAAGATCCTTTCACTCACTTTCATCTTAATATTCACTAATTTGCCACTTAGGTTGGCCCTTGCATCAACGTACAATACTGCACGTGATGCAAGCTCTACTCTCATCATGACAGGAAGTTGTTTTGCATGTCATTGAGGAAACAGTTACGCAAAACCCACAGATGGAAGGGATTAAGTGGCACACCTATGTACTGACTGCAGTCCAAAACGGGGTCGATCGGGATGTCTGGTATTAATGCAGGCGCAATTTCCCACACGGAGTCGTAATCTGACGTTTGGAAGGTCATGTTATACCCATTGGTGCCAGATTTATACGCGTCTGTCTTCCCTTCAACTGACGTTAGGCGTACACCATACCTCCTGCCATAGTACCACCAGCGACTGTTCTCATCCTCAAAGATGAACCTCCACCTACCCCTAATTAAGCGCTTGATTAAGTCCCTGTGAGGGCTTGACATAGGGTGCTCATAGACTTGCAGTGTCTGTGCCCACCTTGACCCCTCAAATTCTGAGGTCCATTCCTGCGTGAAGGTCGTACCGGGCCCGTAAATCTTCAGATCCGTGAACCCAGTGCCGTCATTAAGTGTAAATGAGTTGATTTGGTCTATCTCATTAAGCGTAGTGCTTAATACTTGATTCTCTTGTATAGCTAATAGCCTTCGGACGCCCGGAACAGTGAACTCACAGTCAAATGGGAAGAGATTAATGCAGTCTAAGTTGAGCTTAGTCGGGTCTACTGGGTCTTCTGGTACTGCATCACAGCAAAACACTGCATGGATGTCATCACCTGTCAGTTCGGGACCTAGGGGACCTAAGATGCTACGGAGGTATACGTAGGAATCAGCATTAGATGACCCAAACCGATGGACAATCTCTTGACTTGACGGAGCGGGTGCCAATCTAAGGCCAATTGCGCAGATATTAGGTGCCGCCAGCTCGCACATTGAGCGGTCAAACCTCAAGTCAAACTCAACCGTGGTCGAGTTGATGATCGTAAATTGTGAAGTCCTGAAAGCCGACGCTAAAGAGCCTAAAAGCAAGCTACCAGTACCTAATTGTATCTCGCTTTGAACCCTTGTCATCCAGTTTGTGAAGCTTGTAGCGCAACCGGAGGCCAAAAGCGGTATGTTGCGGTTGGGTATCCACGGATATATGTTGTTCTGGTTATTGACTAACAGTGCAAACCCTATGTCCCTCACAGTCGACACGAGTGGTGCAAAAGGGCACTGACCTGCTGCAGTTCTGGCACCATATAGAGTCCCCGGCACCTCGGACATCCTAAATGTCCACCTCAGCTCATCTTGACCATCTACTAAGACACAGTTATTCATGTTTGCAATATACGTACATATTGATTTGAAATTACGTGATGCACGTATTTGATGCTGGCATGGATATACCCTATTTGCAGCATGTTATTCACCACACCAACTCCAAAAGCATGAAAAACGCACACATGTATCAAGACTCTTGCTTAGTAGCCATAGCCAAAGCTGCCATCCTTAAAGAAGCAAAGGCCCAAACCAAGATCGTTGACCTAAACTGGCTTCAGCTGCAGTCCGCCACCTACTTTATGCTGGTAATGAAGGGCTGGAAAGAGGCTGACATAGCCCCATTTCTGCTCTCCAACTACACACCACCAGTTCAATTTCAATCCACCTAAAATGACTACCTACCAAGACGTATTAAAAGCCTTCGAGGCACTGTCGGCAGCCCAAAAGGCGAACAATAGCGACATTGAGACAAGTAAGTTAGACTACTATAGCACTTTCTATAGGTACGCAGATCAATACCTCCTCATAGAGCACCCTACTGCAGCACAGGAAGAAGACTATGATGAGGCATGCAAGCAGTATGCAGATTCCTTTACTCCACCACTACGTACCAAGGCGCCTTAGCACCATGACTACCTACTTAGACGTATTAGAAGCCCGACAAGCTCACTGGATCACACGTTGGTCTGAAGAAAGCGTAGAGGCTGAATATCACTTAGCGTTTCAGGCCTATGAGGCTGAATACGAGGCGATAGAAAAGCCGACACCAGCAGAAGAAGAACAGTATGCCTATGTGTCGGAAGAGTACCAGAGCGACTTAGACATATTGGGGTATACAGACTTCTTCCGAGAAGACTAAGCACCATCATCCCCCCACAACAAAAAAGGGCTACCATTTCTGGCAGCCCTTTTTTCATTAATGTACCCTGATTTCACTTAAAATCAGGCGCAATATGCAACATTTCTGTTAAGGAATCAACTACTGGTAGAGGTAGATCAATAGCGTCTACGGCGTAGATCTGAATCTCATAGGTGCCCTTACTTAGGAGCACCTGACCCAAGCTGGGGTTTGGCACACCTATGCTTAATACTACCAAAGCTATCTCAATCCAGTACTCATTTGGCGCGTCTACGTTGGCAAGTAGGTACTGGGTGGAGGGTATATCCCTAAGTTGCCTTATGGCTACGGCTATCCTGTTAGTCAAGACTGAAGCCTCAACAATAGCTTGCACAGGGCATGAATTACGCCTCAATGCAAACACTTGATTGCCGTAGCCTAAGCTGATCAAGGTGCCAAAAGTGCCAAAAGGGTTGATGCCGTAGTGGCTGCATTGCCACCTATTGCCACCTGTTTAGGTGCGAACGCAGACGTGCCAGTAAATGCGTAGGTGAAGCCACTTAAGTCAGCATCTGCCACACCAGTGCTTGAATCTGCAGTGGTCGCCAGCAAGCCTCCTCCAAAGCCGTACATGATCCATTTCGGGACAAGCGCGACGCTGTCAAGTTCTCGCATTTCTACGAAGAAAACCAGGCGTGGACCTATGATTTTCTGGTATGCCCTTAAGCGTGCTTGAGAGAGATTAGGTATGACTGCCGTAACGGTCTGGATGAGGTTAACTGCACCTCCAGCACCCACACCTTGCACGCTACTTAAGCCAGAACCCGAACCCGCGATGGGATTAAGGATGTACAAGAAGGATGCAGGCGCCATCGTAACGGCATCTATAGCACCTTCGTAGGGGTTGCCGGTCGTTGCATTAACGACTGGTAGTACGTCAGCGTAGTTGCCTACGTAGATCCTTAGTACGCCACCTACTGAGAACTCACACCCAACGTCTTGGTTGGGTCCATCATATTTGCATGCCATAATTATGCAGGAAAGTAATAAACTACCTCATTAATGAAATTTACTGCAGTACCTATACGGTACTTCGCTGAGACTTGAATCTTGTCGCTCCTTAGGTCATGCTCTGAGCGGTCAAGGAACTTGATTTCGTCAAAATCACTCATTAAGTCGGTCCCTACGAACAGATTAGATGAGTATGTAATGAGTGCGTAGTTAGGTGGGATAGCGTCTGTCGCGAAGATCCGGATGCCACGGAAGTACATGAGGCCTTCTCTCTGCTCAATGTCAGCTATAGTTGTATCAGTACTCTGTGTACTAAGGAACTGCTCTAATGCACGTAGCGTAGCGGTGCTGGTATAGAGTATTAGCTCTTTGCCTGCACGTGGTCGACGGATGAGCTGGTACATAGCTGCAGGTAAGGCACCGTACATCTTATTAAGCTCAGTTATAATGGTCAAGGGGTTAGTCAGGACCGACGACTTAAGTGGAACTGGTATGAAGCCACCTTCATTGATGATATGCCAAAGCAAGCCCTGACACAACTGCAGGTTGAACCCGAACGGCACTGGGTTAATGAGGTTCGTATTGCCAGTCCAGATGAGAAAGTCAAGAAATAGACTGTTCTGCTGAAACATTAAGTCCATGTAAGCGTCCTTAAGGAACTCGTTAGGACCCATATTGTAGATACCATCCAGTTGTGTGAACGCTGGAGCTACACCATTCGAGTAGTTGTAGTCAAAGTCGGCTTTGCATGCCTCAAATACCCACTTAATGTCGCAAACGTTGATTTGACGCTGGTTCATTAAGAAGTCGCCGTTCGGGACCATCTCACAAGCGTAGGCTTGAGGCACCAAGCTTATGTTGATATTAGGCAAAGTGTGCGTTCGCTTAATACCGGTCAGCAATTCCACTACGTTGGCACGTAAGGTCTCGGCTTCAAGTATTAAGCGAGCGCGTAATGTGGGGTCTACGGTACCCCAATACGGAATGTTGGGCTTAAGTACAGCCATTTTAGTCTCCTTCTTTAGTTATTTTAGTAAGATCGGTTCTTTGCTTGCAAGCTCTTCTGCTTAATGAGTTCACGAGCTGCCTGCAGCGTCTGGTTGAGAGCTATGGCTGCCTTAGTCTCATCACTTAGGTTCGCCATAGCCTGCTGGTTGACCTGCGTAGGTGCTTGCTTGACTATCTTAGCACTTGTATCTGCTGGCATACGCATAGTCTGCCTAATTTCAGCTATGGACTTAGCCTGTTTCTGCAGGTTTTGGGTAAGCGTGCTGATAGAAGACACTACCTGATCCAGCACCTCAGTCAAGCCGCCCTGAGCCATGCTTTCTTCGGGCATTAGGGGGACAACTAACATGCTGTTCTCATCAACAACTATGATACCGCCATCGCTCAACGCATATTCTCCTGCTGGTGCCTGAACGCCCTCAATAGTTACTAAGCCGGCCTCATCAATTTCGATTATTTGGCCTTCAGCACCTTCAAGCGTCTGTGCCATCTGCTCAACTGGTGCTTCTTCTTCGTATTGGTCAAGCTTGACGAGGTCAGCAACAGACTGCAGAAGCCTCGCTATGGTGCTTTGCTTGACCGCTGGTGTTTCGCTTGCCCTTGTGAGGGCTTTTCGGATGGAGCTACGATTCTGGTAGTAGTATTCCATGCCACCATCGGCTTCCAGCTTAGACAAGTGATGCTTAAGGCCTGCATGGCCTGCCTTAGCAAGTTTATTCGCCTCCTTAAGCACCGCTTGATAGGATGCTAATTCGTGTTTGTCGATGCCCTTGATTCCACCTTGGATTATTTGGGTTGTACTCATGTTATCCGCATTTAATGTTGTATTAACGCTATTCTGAAGTATTTTATGGCCAAAAAGTCCCTCTAATGAGAAGCCTTTGACGTTACCTGTTTTGACTTGACTGGTCCAAAACGCTGGGTCAGCGATTTTGACAGAGATAAACCACGTGCCATTGGGTAGCTTGTACCCCAACTGCATCGACTTATCCGAGTCCGATTCCTTGATCCATGACTCCACCACAGACCCCATAACCACCTGGTCTGAGTGCTCAACATTGAGGTTCAGCTGGTTGCCTTTGGTCAAGAAACGCTCAGACATGCTGCGTACTACCTCACTTGAATAGGTAATGAAGTGAGCGCCCTCATCCTCGCTCTCTCTATAGATCTGTTGGCCGGGGATGGACAAGGGACCGGTCAGAATCATCTTGTCATTCTGCGCAACCCACTGAACTGCTTGCTCTAAGCGTTTTGAGGCAGCTTTTTGAGCTATCCAGCCCACCAAAATGGCAGGTGTTCTGACCAAAGCTATGCTGTCAACACCTAAATCTTCATCATCATCTATGTCGATGGCATAGACAGGCAAGTTATCAAGTGTTATGAGTGCCATTGATTTTCATGTGGTGTTACTTAATCAGTTGCAATATACTTAAATTGCTACAATTACTTGAAACCCTACTTCATGATTGCTAAAATACTTAAGTGCACCATAAACGGCTCAGAACCGGTCGACCAACACGGGTTAACTATGCAGGACGTGATCAACATCGCCGATGGAGACATGAAGCCACTACTTGCCCACATCTACGGTACCAACGTGCCACTATCAGTCGCCAAAAATGGTGTGCCATACTCTGTAGTCAAGCTCTTAATGAGTGAATTAGAAGCATCTAAGCCCGTCTACTCATTTGCGGTTGACGGCACCACTTACTCTGTAGTCAACTTCTTAGGGAACGCTACAGTAGCTCAGTTTGAGGACCTCCAACAGACCATGCTTAAGCAACCTAATGACATGCTTAAGCTGCTTGAGATGGCAGCTATCTTGTACCTGCCAGAAGGAGTGGCATACTCAGATGCTTTGGCCTCAGATGCTAAAAGGCAAGCCATGCTACGTAACTTGCCTGCCAACATAACCTTTGGCATGTCCAATTTTTTTTTGGGGGCTTGGATTCGCTTAGGAGCCGCTTCCCAAACTGCTGGTCAAGTGCTGG
>Ga0105045_10004717_pt1 | contig 11878 bp, 7 predicted proteins | sample MAT02_FD_78089 | JGI IMG/M metagenome (GOLD analysis project Ga0105045, IMG submission 78089) | Freshwater microbial communities from Lake Fryxell liftoff mats and glacier meltwater in Antarctica - MAT-02 (megahit assembly) | ecosystem: Environmental > Aquatic > Freshwater > Ice > Liftoff... | reverse complement strand
GGCATTCCGCACCTCCCCGCGAATGCGAAACGTGGCAGGTGCGCTCACTGCGCCACCAATAGCTTCAACAGTGAAGCTCGGGATCACCGGGCCACCCGGCACAGCCGATGACGCGGCCAGTTCCACCGGCACAGTGCGCTCGTTTTCTTCCATAATGAAGTTGCGAACACTCAGTTTGATCGGGAATGTTCCCGCTTTTGCATACGTGTGCGTAATGTTCGGCTGATCGCTCTTAAATGGAAGTAATGGAGTGCCATCCCCGAAATCCCACCAGCCACTTTCCCCCGATGCATGATTCTGGCAGGTGACGTTCATGCCTTCGACAGAAACCGCGAAGTTCGCGACGGGTTTGCCGGGCTTCGCGACATGATCGATGATTGAGGTGGTATAGACACCCAAGCCGCCAGCAGCGAGACCGGCCACACCACCGAGAACGGCCTTCATGATGCCGCGTTTGGGGGTATTCGTTGGATTTGTTGGATCTGCCATATTCTGCCTCGCGTTGGGGATGATTGCCGTAATGTGCGGGGCATACCCAGGCGAGCAAAACAAGGCAATATGAACTTTTGATGGCGCTCAGTGTTTGCAGCTTCCCGTTTCGCAAAGGTCACGTTTGCGTTTCGGCAACTTCGAGCGAATCCTGGCGAAGAAAATATACCCCAGGCGGGCGAGACCAAGCACGATCCATCATTTCTCCCCGTACAGAGTATATTCCCAACACGATACCACCACCACTCGGCGGACTGACATCCGCCGCTCAGGCAAATCTCACGACACTACTCGGCGGACTCATGTCGCGGCGCTCATGGTTTCAACTGATAACTCGGCAATTCCCCCGCGATCGGTTCGAGCTTCTCCACGACATCAATCGCCCGCACGAAACGCCCACGATAACGCTGCAACAACTTCCCCAGGCGCGCGACACTCTTCCCGATGCCGACATAGGTTCGCCACCGCGAGAGCTTCTTGAGCGGCAGTTGCGGTTGATCGGGGTCGAACTCCCAGGGGTGGAAGTAGAGCATGCCGAGTGGGTGCGGGCCTCGTGCGAGTTGATTCACCCCGGCACGCATGAACGCGAGCGGAAAGAGCCGGAAGTAACCGCCACCCGCGACGGGAACATTCTGGCCGAACATGCGCCAAGTTGTGGGTGGCAGTTCGAGAATGCGACCGCGTTCACCTTGCAAAAAGAAAGGGGTTCGCGGCGCATCGGGCACGCCATAGCGATCGTGCCGCACCGGGAAGATCGAGGAATCGTAGCGCAAACCCGATTCGGCAAGGACGTCTACGGCCCAAGCCGTCTCACGCATGACGCTGAAGGTTGGGGCGCGAAAGCCATGAACTTTCGTACCAGCAGTTTGTTCGAGTGCATCAATGCAGCGTCGAAGATCCTCGCGGAACGATTCCGGCGTAAAGCGATGCACGCGCCGATGATCCCAACTGTGTGAAGCGATTTCGTGCCCCGCTGCGGCAATATCTTGCACGAGCTTCGGGTGCGTTTGAGCGATCTCGCCGACGATGAAGAATGTTGCAGTGGTTTGTGCTGCCGCGAGTTGATCGAGAATTTGGCGCGTCGTGCGCTCCATCCGTTCGCGGTAGATCTGCTTCTGTTGCGGTTCGCAGGTGTACTGGGCCGCGGCTTCAATCCGGTAATGTTCTTCGAGATCAAAACTGAGAACGATCGGGGAATCCGAAACGGGCATTCTGCACCAACTTGAGAGAAAGTATATTCCGGCAGATGAGGTTCTCCTGCATGCCAGTTGCAAGCTAGAATTAAACGGAAGCGGCCTAGAGTCTCGCGGAATTTCCAGTTCGCGTTCCCAGGATTGCCTCGGAGAGTTCCAGGATGTTCATGAAAACTCGTCGGCGGAAACGACAAACACCCCGTTTATTCAAGCAAAAACGGTTCTTCCTTGCAATCGGCATTGGCTTGCTCGTCGGCCTAGGCATTTACGGATTGCATCGCATCCAAGTGCGCCGGCAATCGAATACTCTATTGGAACGTGCTCGCTTATTCGCAGAAGATAAGAAATACACCGAATCGCTGGAACTGTACAAACAGTACGCACTCTTTCGCCCGCAAGATAGCACCGCGACGATCGAACGGATTGCCGCACTCGAAGAAGCCATCAAAACGACTCCTCAACTCACGCGCCAAATCATTCCGCTCTACGAATCGTTACTCACCTTTGATCCGGATCAGCACGAACAACGGCTGAAACTCGCGGGCTGGTACACGCGATTCCAAGATTACACTTCCGCGCGCAAACACCTCATATTCTTGGCCGAATCCAACTTGCCGGTGATCTCCGACGATCCCGAAGTTTTTGTCTTGCTGGCTCGCGGATATTGGTCGGAACAGAATTTTACCTCCGCCCGCGAATACTTTCAAAAAGCGATCGAGAAACCGAAAGCATCTGAAACAACCTTCTTTGAATACGCGGTGATGATTCGAGAATCGCGCGCGGAACGGGCTGCCCTCGATGCCGATAAAATATTGCAAAATCTCATCACTGTGCGCCCGCAATCCATTGAAGCACGCCTCGCCCGCAGCAACTACCGCGAACGCTACAACGATCGCCGGGGTGCCCGCGAAGACATCGCCTTTGCTTATCAGAATCTTCCAGGCGCGAACGAACACGTCAACCTCGTGTTGCAGTATGTGCAATATCTCGTGCAAGATAGCGATTGGAAAGCCGCCCGTGTGGCACTCGATCGCGCTCGGCAGACGCACCCGAACGAACTCAGTTTGGTACTCGCCCTCGCCGAGGTGATGGCACGCACGGGCGATTTCGCGGGCGCGCAAGAGCAACTTCGCGCTGCCGCGACCAAGCTCCCCGACGGCGACCCACAGTTGCTGAATATCGGCGATCGACTGATTGATGTTCACGATCGTGCTTCGGCACGATCCATCGCGCAGCGGCTCAATGGCGAAGGGTTCTTGAACACGGCTTCCGGGTATCTGGCGGGCCGGAGTGCGGCAATCGAAGGCGATTGGCCCTCGGCGGTGCCGAATCTGCAAGTCGCGTCGCAACAGTTTGAACAGAACCAAACTGTCTTGGCGGTGAAAGCATATCTTGCCTTGGCTCGCTGTTATGAATTGGCCAACAACCTCGATTTGCAAGATGAAGCCTTTGCCAATGTCCTCCGGCTCGATCCGAATTTGTTTGGCGCTCGCATGGGCCGGGCGGGTACCCTCGCCCGGTTGGGGAAGCTCGCTGATGCCGCTGAGATTTATCAAGCTCTCGCGCTCACATCTCCCGAAGCGAGGTTGCAACTGATTCGCATTCGCTTCAGTCAGGTTCTCGCAGAACCGGAGAGCAAACGCGATTGGGCACCATTCGATCAAGCCTTCGGTGCGGGAACCGTACCCGTCGAAGCCGTAGTTTTGAAAGCGAGTTCGTTGCACTTCCGTGGCAAAGCGGACGAAGCCACTGCCGCACTCTCGACACTCGTGAAAGAGCCGAGAGCACCTGCTTCCGCCTGGTCTACGCTCGCGTTGTTGCAGGGGCTGAAGGGCGGCGACGAATGCTTCCTCACGCTCGATCAGGCCGACAAAACCATTGGCATTTCCCCGGAACTACGGCTCGCCCGTGCCCAGTTGCTCGCGCGGAAACCGACCGAAGCCGCCATTGGAGCAATCGTTGCACTCGGCACCGCAATCGAAAAACTCCCAATCGCCGATCAATTCAAACTGAAACTCGGCCTCGGGCAATTATTGGTCGCTTTGCAAAAACCTGCTGAAGCTCGATCGCTGCTCGAAGCGGCAGCCAAACTCTCGCCGTTTGATCTCCTCAGCCGCTCGTTGTTGCTCGATGTTGCCATGCTGCTGAAGGAACCGAAGCTCGCCGAATCGACGCTTCAAGAGATTCGCAAAATCGATGGCGAACTGGGGCCAACATTCATCGTGAATGATGTTGCCTATGCGCTGCGAACCACACCAAAGCCGACGACTGATGAACTCGCGGCCTGGAACATGAAGCTGAACTTGGCTCGAAATAAACGCCCGAATTGGGGTCGGCTCTCCGCGATGCTCGGCGATGTCGCAGTCCTAGCGGATCGCAAAGAAGAAGCGATTGCGCAGTATCGGTTTGCCATCGAGCAGGGCGAACGGAGTGATTTGCTGATTAAACGCACCGTGAAGCTGTTGATGGAACGCCAGGCGGAAGGCGAAGCGATGCAAGTATTGGCTCGTGCCGCGAACGCCGGTGGCCTCTCGGACGATTTGCAGAAGCAGTGGAATCTCTTCCAATCAGCGAACCTTGCGAAGAAAGATCTCAGCCTGGAGTGGGCGCAGGGTAACGAGATGGCAAAGTCGAAGAACTATCTCGATCACCTATTGCGTGCCCGTGTGTTCGTCACGAACAACATGCTGAAGGAAGCCCAAAGTGCTTTAGGTCAAGCACGCGAGGCGAACCCAAATTCGCCGGAAGTTTATGCTCTCATTGTGCGATTCTTAGTACTTACCAAGCAAGATGCCGCTGCGAAAGAATGGGCCACAACCACTCGCGCCCTCTTTGCGAATCCGAAAACGCCGCAACCTGCCGACCCCACTCAACTGCCCCTCGCGCTCGCCGTGATCGCGGAACTCACACAAGATTACCCCGAGGCTGAGAAGCAATACCAAAAACTGCGTGAACTTCGGCCTACGGAGCTCGCGTGGTTAGAAAAACTTTATCACTTCTATCAAGTCTCGAAACATCCGGCGAAAGCGGAGCAACTCTTAAATGAGATTGTGCAATCCGATCAAGGGCACTTCGTGCGATGGTCGCGCCGCATTCAAGCCGTCAACATGGCAGGCAGCACCGAGAACTACAAAGATTTACCCAAGGCCCTGGAACTTCTCGATCGCAATCTCGCCGATGGAAACAACGATGCTGTGGATGTCCGCACCCGCGCGTTCTTGCAAGGTGCCGATCCGAGCCAACGGAAGAATGCGATTCGTACGTTGCTCAGCAGCGCTTCCCGTGCTCCGTTCACTCCCGAAGATTTATTCCACCTCGCCCGGATGCAACAACACTCCGGTGAAGTAAAAGACGCGATTCAATCGCTGCAAGAATCGACGCGCAAGATCGCTCTGGCCCAACCAGAAGCGCTCGCCTTGCTGGCGAAATTGCTGATCGAAAATGATGATGCCGCTGCTGCGAAGTCCGTCATTGCTCGGCTGAAACTGCTTGCGCCAAACTCTTGGCTCGCCGCCTCGGAGGAAGCGCGCTACCTCGTCGCCACGCGCGATTCCGCTGGTGCCTATCGTGTCATTGCGGCTTGCCCCGCCTGTCAAACCCCGCAAGGCAAACTCGAATTCGCTGCGCCGCACCTCGAGAAACTCGGCCTGCTTCCTGAAGCTGAGTCGATGTTCAAGGCTTGGCTTGCCTTCGCAGAATCGGAGAACAAACCCGATGCTCATATCCCGCTTTTTCTCTTCTACACTCGGCAACACGAAGGCATAAAGGCCATAATTTTGGCACGCAAATATGAAAAGAAACTCTCGCCCGGAACGACGGCTCGGCTCTACTCGGCTGCCGTCTATTGCAAGCCACTTGCACTCGTCCCTGCCGCAGAGCAAGCTACATGGCGAGAAGTCATTTTCGCAGTCGAAAAATGGGTGAGCGTTCGACTCGAACAAAGCCCGAATAATGAAGAACTCCTTTGCGCCTCGGCAGAACTCGCTGATTACGCGGGTCGCACCAACGATGCGATCACGCTGTACGAAAAAGCTTTGCCGCTCTTGAGCCAAAGTTTACGGCCCAGTATCCAGAACAACCTCGCGTATCTCCTCGCCATGCACCAACCGCAAAATGCGGATCGCGCGCTGGAACAGATCAATGAAGCCATCGGTCGGCGTGGGCTACTTCCCGGCTTGCTCGATACTCGGGCACTTGTGCATAACGCACTGAGGCACAACGAAGAAGCCTTGCAAGATGTGAACGCGGCCATTTGGGGCGAACCCAAGCCCGACTACTACTTTCACCTCGCAATGATTTGCGATCGCCTGGATCGCGCGGATGCGAAGAAGTCCGCGCTGGAACAAGCCAAGAAAGCAGGTCTCACGAAACAGAATCTGCACCCACTCGAATGGCCCATCTACGATCGCTTTCTGCCGAAGTGAAAGTGAGAAGTAACAGGGTTTTGTGATGCAAGAAGCTCAAAAGCTCGCGTTTTGAAGTTGCGCTGATCGATACTAGAATGCGAAAATGGCCCAGAAAACAGGGTGACGAAGCCGCAGCAGTGATCGTGATTCCGGCAGTTAGCAAAAGTTTGAAATGGGGAGAGGGTTATCACACACCACGAGACTCTTTGCCTCTCCCCGCTGAGGAGAGGCCGCTTCGAGTGCGAAGCACTCGCAGCGGGTGAGGGGTGGTTTTGGTTTGGTTAGCCGGACGCGCGAGCGACGGTCTTTTTGGTTTGGTTAGGACGCGCGAGCGATGGTCTCGGCACCGTCGCTCGCGCGTCCGGCTAACGAAGAACCCCTTACTCAATCTCCACCCCATCGGTACGCAATATGTCGAAGTTGGAAGGTACGATTCTCAACGATCCCGTTACATCGCATATGCGAACCGATGCGTGCAAAATCTGGAACGGCCAAACCGTCGAGGAGGTGCTCAACTACTTGCGTGCCCATCCGCCGGCGGGTCGCATCGTCTACCTCTATGTCGTCGATGCCGAAGATCGTTTGCAGGGCGTGCTGCCCACGCGGCGGCTGCTCCTTTCCGCGAGTACCACGCCAATCAATACCATCATGGTCAAAAAAGTCGTGACGATTCCGCACACGGCCACCGTGCTGGATGCCTGCGAATTCTTCACCTTGCACAAGCTACTTGCGTTCCCAGTACTCGATGCCGAACGCAAGTTCATCGGCATCGTCGATGTCGAACTCTATACCGGGGAACTCGAAGATCTCGATCAACACGAGACGACCGAAGATGTCTTCCAACTTATCGGGGTGCATCTCACTGAGGCGGAACTCAAAACGATTGGCCCGGCGATTCGCCGTCGCTTTCCGTGGCTCCTCTGCAATGTCGCGGGCGGCCTCATCGCGGGATTACTGACCGATATCTACTCGGATGTCTCGACGCTCGCCATCGTAACGCCGTTCATTCCTTTGGTGCTGGCCCTCGGCGAAAGCGTAGCCATTCAGTCGGTGAGCTTGGCGATTCAACTCTTGCACGGCACGCGGCCGACCTGGAAACTGTTGCGGGCATCGTTGCTGCGCGAAGCTGCCATCGGGCTGAGCTTGGGCCTGGGCTGTGGCATCATCGTCGGCATCATCGCGGTGGGGTGGAAAGGTGCAATTTCCGTCGGCCTGAGTTTGCTCGGGGGCATCACGGGCGGAGTGTTTGGTGCCGCTGTGATCGGCATGGCATTGCCGATTGTGATGCGGCTCGCCAAGCGCGATCCTTCCGTGGCATCGGGGCCAATCGCCCTCGCATGTGCCGATATCGTCTCGCTGGTGATCTACTTCAACCTGGCCCGCGCGCTGTTGTAAGCAAACCGAATACCGCGTGCAGCAGCAGTTGAGCCTTCTTCCATTTGCTGATGCGCGGCCGAGCCGTCAGTACATCAAATTTCACTTTTTGAATCGCATCGAGCGTGGCCACTCCACCACGAATAAACAAGTCGATGTCGATGCGCAATTGCGGGGGAAGCAGCGGAAGCAATGGCATTCCGCGTGCGAAGAATCCACGGGTGCGAACCACTTCCCATTCCATCATCGCGCGGAAGTTCGGCGTGAACCGCTTCGTGGCTATGTCGTGTTCAGTTATACCAAATCGGGCAAGATCCTCTTGCGGAAGATAGATGCGACCGATTGCGGAATCGCGTGCGACATCTTGCCAGAAATTCGCCAGTTGCAACCCCGTGCATATCTCATTCGAGAATGACATACGGTTGTCAGTAGCGCATTCAAAGAGATGCAGCACCAGCACGCCGACCGGGTTCGCCGAGTTCCGGCAATAACCCAGAACATCATCGAATGTGGCGTAGCGCTTCACATGTTGATCGTGTTCAAAAGCAATGAGCAAATTCAGAAAGGGTTCTGGCGGAATGTGAAATTGTTTCACCGTCTGTTGCAACGCAATCATGATCGGGTGGCGTGGCTCCCCGGCGTACATCGCCAGAAGTTCGCGCCTCCACCAGGCAAGTAGTTCGAGAGCCTGCGCACCACCGCCGGTTTCATCGGCGAGGTCATCGGCCCATCGGCAATACGCATAAATGGCGTGAAAATGCGGCAGCAACTTCCGAGGAAGCAAGACTGATGCGACCGTGAAGTTCTCGGAATGGCTGCGTGTGATCTCGGCACAATAGGAACGTGCAAAATCCCGTGACACTGTGTTGTCACGGGATGAAGGGCCGAAGCGAATCAGTTCGTCGTGAAAATTCCAAGGCACGAGGAAATTCACTTCTTCTCAGGGAGAATCTTGATTTGAGTGGAGAGCGTAAACGTCAGGTCGTCCATTTGGTATTCGCATTCCGCGAACAGTGCGCGGTAGCCTGTCTTCGGTGCGAGCAGTTCCATCGTGGTGCAAGTTTCTTCGAGCTTCAGTTCGCTTTCTTTCCAACTCGATTTGCGGAAGTCGCGCGTGCTGGAACTGGCTTCCCACATGCGAATTTTCTTCACGTCCTTGCCGCCGTCGATCTTCACGCACTCGGTGCTGCCAGCGGTATCGTTCTTCCAGGTCGGCGTAGGGAATGGTTTGTCGTCGATCATGCAGCGGGCAAATGCCGAGAGCGTGTTGAGTGCGCGTTCACGGCTTTTCACGCCATCTTCTTTGGCTTGATCCAGCCCATGCCCGGCGTTCGGCACATACAGCACCCACTTATCGCCCTGCAAATCGTCCCAATATAAGTTCAGGGCATCTTGCGACCAATACGGATCGTTCGTGCCGTTCACAATCAACTTCGGTTGCTTCACCACGCCGCGATAGCTATACGGATCGACCATGCGCCAGAGCTTTTCTGCGGTTGCGTCGCGTTCGGGCTTGAGCAATCCGCGCTTCGTGTAGTCTTGAATCATGGTGCTATATTGGCCGTACGATTTCACTTGATGCGGCATCTGCTGCGGGAAGTTCAGCATGTCGATCACCATCGGCACGATGGCTTTCACGCGCTTGTCGCCGCTCGCTGCGGTCATCCAGCTCGTCCAGCCTCGCTTGGATGCGCCCGTTACTACGAAGTCTTTGATCTCGAATTTCCATTCTTCTTTTGCGAACGCTTGCAGTGCATCCATCCCCTTGACGATGCTTTTGGCCATGGGGAAGAGGAGCGGCCAAGATGGGTCTTTGGTTTCGATGTACTTCACGAATGTTTCGGCGATGAGATCATCTTCTTTTTTGCCATCAATAGGCTGATTCGGCAGACCATATTGAAAGGCAATCGGCGCGCCGATTTTCTTGGCAATCGAAATGCCGAGCAAGGTATCCCCAGGATTGGGTTTGCCGCCGGTGTTGTAGAGTACCATCGTGCTGCGCGGCTTCGCATCTTTCGGAACGAACACTTGAAGGTCGTGTTTCCAGACGATGCCTTGCCACTTCTGCGAAGTCATTTCCAGGGTGTAAATCGTCCCCAACGGGGTATCGAGTTTGTTGAGAAACTTCCAACGGAATGAATCATCCTTCTTCGCTATGTAATCGTTGAGTTCACTCGGCGGAGTGGGTGGGGCTGCCGCTTGTAGGTGCGGGAGCAAACCGAGAACGAGAGCAATCAACGATAGCATTCCAAAGCGACTCATGAGGGAACCTCGTGGTGTGCAAAAAGTTTAACTTTGGGCGTTGGGGTATGTTCTAGAGTGAGAACGAGGTTAAGTTTCACGCATTACATGAATTCGCGGAAAATTTATGAATTGATCCGTATGAATCAGCGTTGCCAGGGTGGGGTATCGTCGTCGTAGGGATCGGAATAGTATCGGCGACGGCGGTTGGCGATTTGCAGCAATTGATAGTTCATAATGAAAAACATCACGAGCCAGATCGTCATAAACAGAGTCGGTCGCAACCAACTCGGCAAGATGTCGTCGATGATCTTGACCTCGATCTGCATGTAGCTCGTCACACCCCGGAAGATCAGTAGTCCGCAGATGACCATCGAGACGATGTGAATCGCGGCATCCGGGTTGCGAAGCCGCGTAATCTGAAACACCTCGCGCAACATGCGTCCGCCATCCAGCGGGTAAATCGGCAGCAAATTCAAGATGGCCCAGAAGATGTTAATCAGCACAAGGATCGTAAAGATAAATGTCACCATGGGTGGAGCCGGAGGCATCGCCCAATTTGTGAGTTCGTTGCTGCCCCACAGCACGCCGACGAGCAGCAATTGAATCGCTGGCCCGGCAAAAGAAATGATGAAGCGTTTCCAGGGTGAAGTCGGTGGATAAGGGTTCTCTGCGTAGCCGCCGAAGCCGGTGAGCGTGATCGCGGACGGCGAGCCGTAGAAGCGAATGAGGAAAGCATGACCAAGTTCATGAAGCAAGATCGAGAAGAACGCGCAGGCGATCCAAATGAGCAAATAGAGGATTCCACTTTGGCGAAAGAAGTGTTCGCCGAAGAGCGCCATGATGATCCAGAAGAACGGGTTCACGCGCACGGGGAACCCGAAGATGCGGAACCGGACATCGTAGGCAGTGGGCTGGTCGGAGCCGAACAAAATTCACCTCGTATTCACAAACACCAAAGAGAATTGCGTCTCTCCAGTTGTACCGATTCTGTGCGGATGTCCTACAAAGAAAAGCCCCGCTTTGCTCTGCGTGGATGTGGTTGTTCCGGATAGTCTACCTAGGCGAAGAATTCGACTTCGCACATTCCACCGAGCCGTTCGGAGAATCCGATGCCAGATACCCTCAGCCCACGCATTGCCGTTTATACCGGCACCTTCGATCCGGTCCATCGCGGGCACATGAATGTGATCGAACGCGGCAGCCGCTTATTCGAGAAACTCATCGTCGGCGTGGGGATCAACCCGGAAAAGCACACTTTCTTTAGCATTGATGAACGGGTGAAAATGATTGAAAGCGTGAGCCGGGAATACCCGAACGTGGAAGTGCAAAAGTTCGATGGCCTTGCGGTGAAGTTCGTGCGTGCCCTCGGGGCGCGAATCATGATTCGCGGCCTCCGCACGCTCAGCGACATGGAATACGAATTCACAATGTCGCTGATGAACCTGCACTTGGATGGCGAAATTGAAACCGTCTTCCTGATGGCACGCGAAGAATTTTCGCATGTGAGTAGCTCGCTCTTACGGCAGATTGCCGTACTCGGCGGCGACCTAAGCAAGTTCCTCGCGGAGCCTGTCGAGCGCGAACTGATGCTGAAAGCAAAACGCGCATGAAGTAAACCCTTTCCAAGACGGAATCTGGAGTTCTCCCATCCTGAGTCGAAAAAGTGACAAACCGGCATCAAACCAACTCTTGTTAGCCCGTAGCGCCAGCGCTATCTATTACCAACAATTCCACAATGTCTTGTAGGGTAAGGGTTTGCGGATAGGGTTTAAAACATGGGCGGACTGATGTCGCGCCGTTCGCCGGGCATTGTTGAGTAGATATTGCCTGATTCCAACATGCAGTTTCAGGCACCCGGCGCGACATCAGTCCGCCGGTTCTTGTTAGTGGCAATTTGTTGGTAATAGATAGCGCAGAAGCGGTGGGCGGACTATGCGGAGTGTTTCCAATGCGTTTTCAGGATGAATCGACAATACATTGCCCAGTTGAAAGATGTGTTCATCACTATGAATTCCCCGTAACCGAGTTCTCTGAAACAATTTGGATTCGACCTGAGTAGAATAACAAGTACGGCTCGAACCGTTTTCTTGCTATCACCTTTAAGGAACTCGAATGCGTAACCTGACCCGTGTTTTTGCAAGTGCGTTGCTTGTCGCAGCCGCAGCTCTTCCT
>Ga0105045_10004716_pt1 | contig 11879 bp, 10 predicted proteins | sample MAT02_FD_78089 | JGI IMG/M metagenome (GOLD analysis project Ga0105045, IMG submission 78089) | Freshwater microbial communities from Lake Fryxell liftoff mats and glacier meltwater in Antarctica - MAT-02 (megahit assembly) | ecosystem: Environmental > Aquatic > Freshwater > Ice > Liftoff... | reverse complement strand
CATCGCGTCCGTTAGACGACTACACCGTCCGAGTCATACCGGACTTTCAGGGCGTAACAATTCCGCTAGAAGAGTTATGAATTCGGTAGCAATGTTTAACGGACCGCCGTGTGCAATCCGTGAAATGAAATTGATAATCCAATGATAAGATTATTCGAACCGTTTAGGATTAAAGACATAACATTACGAAACCGGGTTGCTGTTTCGCCCATGTGCCAGTATTCGTCGGTCGATGGATTCCCCAACGATTGGCATCTCGTCCACCTCGGTTCGCGAGCCGTCGGGGGTGCAGGTCTAGTCGTCATGGAAGCCACCGCCGTTTCGCCTGATGGTCGCATCAGCCCGGCAGACAGCGGTATCTACTACGACGATCATATCGAGCCTTTCGGAAAGATAGCCCGCTTCATCAAGCAGCATGGCTCAGTTGCAGGCATTCAACTTGCGCACGCAGGTCGCAAAGCGAGTGTGAACAAACCCTGGGAGGGCAACGATTCCATCGACAAGGAACACGGCGGTTGGGACACTATTGCACCTTCGGCGATCGCATTTGGTGGAAAGCTCGATAAAGTTCCACTGGAGATGACACTCGACGACATCGCTCGCTTAAAAGCTGATTTTGTTTCAGCAGCCAAGCGTGCCCTGGCCGCCAAGTTCGAGTGCTTGGAAATTCACTTCGCCCATGGCTACCTCGCTCACGAGTTCTATTCGCCTCTATCGAACAAACGAACCGATCAATATGGTGGCAGCTTCGTCAATCGAATTCGTTTTTTGTTAGAAACATTCGCTGCAGTGCGAAACGTTTGGCCCGAGCGATTGCCATTAACTGCACGTCTTTCGGTGACCGATTGGGTTGACGGTGGAGTAACTCTTGACGAGTCGATTGAACTCATTCGTCAGTTGAAAACCGCAGGACTGGATATGATTGACGTCAGTCACGGTATGGTCACGCCAAATGAAAATATCCCGTGGGCTCCTGGTATGATGATCCATCTTGCAGGACGCATTCGACGCGAAGTCAATATTGCCACGACCACGAGCTGGATGATTACCGAGCCTAAGCAAGCAGAAGAAGCATTGCAATCAGGCCATCTCGATATGGTAATGCTGGCTCGTGAATTGTTACGAGATCCCTATTGGCCTTATCACGCCGCAAAGGAACTAGGATCTAAGGCTTCGATCAATATATTACCCGTGCAGTATGCAAGGGCAGTCGAGTAAATCCGATCGTAGCGAGCCAATCTTCGCCCCATCGACACATGGTCGACTGGAGTCAGATACCGGTGAAAGCGAATCATACTATGTAGTGTTCTCCATCGAGCTTGCTCGGTGGAACCATGTTCCGCCGACTCGCAGGAACGGACAGACCATGGGGCCCATGAAAGCGCAGACAGTGGGGACACGTGCAATCAGAGCTAACTGTCGTCCATAACTCATTATCGGCTTTCGCTGCGCGCTTCAAAAGCTCAATGGAGTCAGCTATGAATGTTTTTACGGGAAAAAGCGATTTGAATCGCATACGACAAATCGCCCGAAGCGGTAGAACCTCTAAGTCTCATCGCGAGGAGCGGGTATAGCGTTGAATGGTTGCGATCCATTGCTCGCTCGTCTCTGGACGGATAAATGCAAAATTGGCGACGATCATCATCCAACCAAATGTGATCATGCCGAGAAAGATACCAATCCCAGCATGTACGCCGACCGCAATCACTAAAATCCAAGGACGAGTCAGCTTGGGCCACACAAGACAGCAGTAAAACGTTTCCCAAAACAGGGTCACGTGAGCAGCCAACGCCATGAGTGCTGGGGCATGGCCAATCCAGGTAAAGTCAATCGATTGGTATTCGTAGGAAACAGCGGACAACCATATCGCCGAACCATCCCACCACGTCTCGCCTCGCATCTTTCCTAACCCGCCAAACAAGTAAATGATGCACAAGTGAATTTGCATCAAGCGGGTTGAAATCGTATTCCACGGCGATAGCGGTAGAGGTACCAACGTTTGACTGGTAGTGTCTTCTGATGCATTGCGACGAAAACGCAGGGCTCGATCAACGCTCAAAGCTTCACCTGATTGTGCAATCATCAGATAGGTCGTCAACATCATCACGATTTGATCCAAGCCAAATAAAAAACCTGTCATTCGATGACAAACCATTAAGGTCATGAACCAAATCAAGGGAATAACATATCGCGTGAATAAACCGATGGCCATCAAGATGGCAAGGACGATTGCGATCACTTCATGTGCCCAAAGAAATGGCATCGAATCGATGAACCAGAGATAGCTCCAGGTGTAATCTTGCCGATGTAGACTCCTGACCCATTCCTTGGTCGTAAACGCCTTAGCACCCATGAAGTCTGCTAGACGCATAGACCAAACAACGTGAATGTAGGCCAGCATGGAGCCTGTTGAGATGCGAATCCATGCTAGCGTCAAAGCCGATCGAGGTAGAAACCAAAACATATTCCAGCTTTGAAAAAAATCTTTACCAATCATCGAGTTACCTCAGTCTCGATCGGGACAGCTCGTGGTTCAGGAGAATCAATCGGTTTCGAAGGTTGCGTCGCATCGGGTGCTTGGGCTGGACCTTCTATCAATTCACCATACAGGCGCGGATCGGTGAGTTTCCATCGGTCAACGAAATATAATCTTGGACTAGGGAGGTCGTGCTGAATGCGTTTCAGGACAATTCGATAGCCGGGGTGTTTGGTTGCTAGGTTATCGCGAATCGATTCTTGAAGCGACTCATAGGTCCTGCGATCCTCCCTCCATTGACTCATGATTCTTGCATCAATCGTCGTCGAGTCCTCGAGTTCAGTTGGCGCAAACAAAGTATGATGAAATTCCGAAAGCATGAAATGTCGGTGGTAAAGTAACCGAGGCCATTGCTCGACACGATCTGGATAGAAATATTTTTTTACAATGCTCCGTAAGAAGACGTTTTGGTTAGCCGCAGTATTCTCGGGATGCAATTGGCATTCAATTAGATGCCCCGGTCCAGGATTGGGTGCGAAAAAAAAGTAACCGTGACTCAGGTACATGAAGTCGACATAGCGGCCGATGGATGACCTTAGCATTGCCGCATCCGCTGCGGCAAACGTCTCCGGCGATCTAGAAAAGAATCGAAATGGCTCGGCAAAAATTGCCAGAAGTTGAAAAACAATCAAGCAACTTGCAAGAATCCGAGTTCGAGTAGACCATCGAAAACAAGTTGGCTCGAGAGCCGATAATCTTTTGGGCTCTGACGGATCGACTCCAGTAGGTTTGTCCGAATTGTGTCTGCTGCGTTTAATGTTCAATATATGCTCTGCGTGGCTGGCTCAATTGACAGCGACGGATCTGATGACCAAGTAATACCGAAGATTATAGTTCAGATCGCGTTTCGAAGGTGGTCTGGAATATCAGGCTGTTGCCATGCGCTCATGCCTCCATCGACCAAAATCGTTTGCCCGTGAATGTGCTGTGCTAGATCGCTTAGTAAAAACAATGCCGTACCAGCACAAGACTCCGCCGATGGGATTTGCCCGTTAGGAGTGTGAAGTTTCATCCACGCCAGTGCTTGTGGATCTGTCGAAAGTACTTGATTTGTAAGCGGCGTCCGAACAAGCCCTGGCGCCATCGAGTTGACTCGAATGTTGTGCGGAGCAAGTGAAACACATAATGAGCGGACAAGACCTGCAACGGCTGCCTTGGATGCATCGTAAGCGGTATGGTTGGGTTCGGCTAAGAATCCGTTGATGCTTCCGGTAAACAGAACGTTCGCAGTTGTCTCAGACTGAACCCAACGTCGCGCGAAAAACTGTGTAATGAAGTACCCGGAAGCCACATTCAATCGCATCGTCTTTTCATACGTGTCGTAGTCCATCTCCAAGAATGGCTTGTCGATGAAGGCACCCGCATTGTTGACCAGTAAGTCAATCGAAGGAGCTAGAGTCACTACTTCACTGCAGAGCAAATCTATGGACTCGCGGGGATCTCGCATCAGATCTGCAAGGACCAAATGACACGTAGCCGAATTCGTTTGGCAGTGTCTTTCGCACTCCGAAAGGGTCTCTTCAGCCGTCTCATTGCGACTGAGACCATGAAGAACTAAAGAGGCTCCTGCTTTCGCAAGAGCGATCGCAATGGCTGCTCCGATCCCATGAGTCGCTCCCGTTACGAATGCGGTTCGATGATCAAATCGCATTTTCATTTTCCGAATCGTGGTTACGAGGTGGAGTCTTCTCTACGCAAAGCCAGCGATCGACTTAATATGGGCTTGAAGCCCCGGTGTCAGGATCACCGCACATGTGGAAGTGATTATGATCGATGTAGAGGACTTCCACAACTTCCTTGTCATCCAGTGTATACGGAACAGGCCAACCATTGATAAGCCGTTCTTCCATGTACACAGTGCACTTGTAGTGAGCGTGGTGGAGTTGAGCAAATCCAATTAGCGGGATGAATCGCGGAGGATCAATGTAATCGGCAATCTTCTCTTTGACGATTCGGACTCGGTTTCGTTGCTTCTCGCTTAGCAAAGGAACACCACCTCGAACTGGACGAGCTCTCTCGAGAGCTTGCATCACTTCGTCATCGCTTGGAGGATCGAGAGCAACGACTGGTCCACCTGAAACGAGTGGTCCCATGATAGGTACGCGAGCATAACGTTCCTGAATATGAAACTCAAGTTCTTCTTGGTCTTGATAGAATGGGCTGACTGGAACCGGAATGGCGAACGGCCCCAAGTTGATTCCCGACGTCAGGCCGATACAACCGGTTTGCGATATCGCGCCGATTAATATTGCAAAGCAAACTAGGGGTTTTTTGAGGAAGCACATCATAGCGTTTCAATCCTTCACATCCGGTGGTAGTTTGTCGAGCTTAGCGATTGCACTAATAGCGTTTGCACTATGCGGGACTAGGACTACTATCGATGATAAGGTGGGTAGAACTTGCGGATTTTTCCGATCATTCTCAGAATTCAGTCGACTGACAAAAGCTAGCGAACTATCGAGTAGAATCTCTGAAGCTTCCCGAACGCACGCGATGGTCTGAAAATGGGGTTGTATTTAAGCCTCTCAGCCCCTCAGCCAATCGCCCAAGCCTTCCTGCACGCAACGAAAACCAAATGATATCTAGTTCCGTCTACCGAATACTCGACGCCAACTTGAATCGAGCCGCCGAGGGGCTGCGGACGCTCGAGGAGTTCACTCGATTCGTTTTGAACGATTTACCCATTGCAAGCGAAACCAAAGCCTTGCGGCATTCTCTGGCTGAAATCGCTCAGTCATTAGATCGTCGTATGCTACTGGAGTCCCGTGATACGCAAGGGGATGTCGGAACAACCAACAAAACGGCCGCCGAGCTTGAGCGATCCTCCATCGCGGCGGTTGTCCTAGCAGCGTCTCAACGCGTACAGCAATCATTGAGATGTTTGGAAGAATACGGCAAGATCGTTTGCCCCCTGTTTGCCTCAGGTGCCGAAAGCCTTCGATATCGGTCCTATGACTTACTGGCCAAGATGGAGCGAAAGGCGATGGAGACAGATGCCCGCAAGCTACCGACCCATCCAACCGATTGCTCGCATTCCAAGCTGTATGTCCTTGTCGATTGTCGGCTTCCGATCGATGAGTTTGTCATGAAGCTTCAGACTATTTCGGAGGCGGGGGTCGATTGGATTCAAATTCGGGATAAACAGTCGGACTCACGGCAACTTCTAGCATACACGAAAGCAGCCATCGCATCGCTTAACCCTTCGAAGACGCAAGTCATCGTCAATGATCGACTCGATATCGCATTGGCAACGGGAGCTGCTGGGGTTCACTTCGGGCAGGAGGACATTTCGATCCAGGACGCGCGTCGACTCGTACCCAAGTCAATGTGGATTGGGATATCGACCCATACATTGCAGCAAGCGTTACAGGCACAATCCGAAGGAGCTGATTACATCGGCTGCGGACCAACATTTCCATCCACGACAAAGAGTTTTGATCAGTATCAAGGGGTAGAGTGGTTGAAAGTGGTGGCCGCGAAGATTTCGATACCCGCGTTTGCAATTGGAGGCGTAAACGAGTCTAACGTTGATTTAGTGTTGCAAGCTGGCATCAGGCGTATCGCGGTAAGTGGTGCCGTTTGGGCTTCCATAGATCCCGCGACGTCGGCTCGCCAGATTCGAGAGAAGCTGTAAGCTATACGACATGACAGAAAACATCTCATCGCCCCACAATCCGCGGATTAAGCAAACGATTCGACTCCGTGAGAGAGACCATCGTAACGAACGTGGCGTGCTACTAATCGAACATCTTCGTGAGCTATGCCAAGCGATTGCTGGTGGTATCGAGGTGTTAGAGTTGTTTTTGGACGAACGGTACGAATCGATTGCAGAATTGTTTGCGGACCAGGGCTTACCGCCGCTGGACGAGTCGCTTCGATGCAAGCTCGATGCAGTTACCGTTTTAGCTGGCCGGGCTGCAATGGAAAGGCTTTCCTATGGTGATCGGGTTAGTCCTGTTATCGCCGTCGCAAAGCAATGGGCTTGTGAACTCAGCAGTATTACACCGATGGAACGCTCACTCATTTTGGTGATTGATTCAGTCGAAAAGCCCGGGAATCTAGGAGCGATGGTGCGTACCGCAGACGCTGTGGGAGTCGGAGGCGTTATCTTGTCGGATCCGATTTGTGATGTCTGGAATAGCAATGCGATTCGAGCAAGCCAAGGTGCGATTTTTCGCGTTCCGATCGCCGTCTCAACGGCCATTCAAGTACAGGCTTGGCTTACGTCTCATGATTTTCAAATCGCGACGGCCCGTGTTGAGGCTTCCGTACCTTATACCAAGTTCGCATGGGCATCGCGGGTCGCGATCGTCTTGGGGAGCGAAGCCGAAGGATTAGGCGCTCGATGGCAGCAATCAACGATCCAAGGAATTAACGTTCCGATGAGAGGCACTGTTGATAGCTTAAACGTATCCGTCACTGCGGCGATCTTGCTATACGACGCTTACGAGCGAATGAAGCAAACGTGAATTTCTTGTACCTTAAGTTATGTGAAGTGTTGGTTTTCGAGCTATGAACATTCCGTATTCCATCGTTTTGGACTCGTATGCGTCTAAGATCGCGTCAAAGTGATCCAGGAACAGCAGATGATAGTGATTCTGTATGACAGATTTTCTGATATTGTCGCATTTAATCATCGAGTGTTCGCTTTGCATTGATTTAGGGAAGTACGGAGTCAGCAGTACGAATTGTAGCTCCATTCAGGGAGTGCTTAGAAAATGGTCTTTTGGAGATGTATCGGCTGTGTTTCGGCACTCGGAGTACGATTCGGTAGGACCAGTCGAAAGCAACTCCCTTGTCCGATCTGACTTGTAACTTCAATCTCGCCGCCATGTTCTCGAAGAATTTTTTGGCTAACGGGGAGACCTAAACCAGTCCCGCGGTTTCCCTTCGAGGATTCGAAAACGGAAAAGATTTTTTGCATGTCTTCGGCTGGGATTCCGACACCATTGTCACAAACTTCAATGACGGCAAAGTTACTATCAAAACGAAGTTCGATATTTACATTTCCTTCAGGAATATCGGCAACAGCATCCATCGCGTTATGAAGTACGTTCAGGATTGCCCGATGAATGGCTTCCGAATCGACCATGATGGTAGGGAATGAATCGGGGCGATCCCACTTGAGTCCGACATCGAGGTCATGAGATCGCGGGACGCAAAGCTCAAAGCAGTCATCGATTGTAACTCGGAGGTCTGTCGCAGCGAGAACTGGCTGACGGTCTTTACTATAAGTCAACATGTCCATCACCATCGAAGCGATCCGTTCCTGATTCTTTTCGACAATTCGCCAGCCTTTAGCGACCACGTCCATTTGCTGACGTTTAATTCCTTCGTCAACGAGATAGCTCCCACCGCTAAGTCCTTGGAGTATGTTTTTGACGTGATGGGATAAATTTGCAATGGTCTGTCCCATCACCGCAAGCCGTTCAGCTTGCAACATTCCACGATAGTAAAACGTATCTTCGACTGCGAGAGCCGCTTGGTGGCCGATAGCGATCATCATCTTCAGATGCTCTTGATCGAACATGGGAGTATTTGGGTCACTTGCTTGCTTAACAAGGCTTTTAGAAGTGTCGATGTAAATCGCGCCGACGATTCCATAGCGACCCTGCATGGGGACGCAAATGGCCTCGCGAGTTCCGGCGGCGGCAATGCTCGCAGCAGATTCGAACCGAGTATCATCCGAAGCATTACTTGTTAACACACCTTCGCGATTGCGAATCACGTAGTCGAGAATCGTTTGACTGATCTCAATACGCGTTTCCGGGCGATCTTCACGTCGATACTTTCTCGCTACTGGTCGAGGCTTTCCGGTTGGTTCGTGAATCAGCATGATACAGCCGCGATCGCATTGAACCCACTGGAAAATCAAGTCCAAAATCTGGTCGAGTAACTGGTCGAGATCCAGTGTTCGACTGACGGCTAGGACAGTTCGGTACATTATTTCCCAGTGACTTTTTTCACGGTTGACTGAAACCGTCTTTCCCAACAAGCCGGGACTTGAGTTAGAAGCTGTCGAAGTATCCGCCAATGGGTAGGACAACTCCCAATCCGAAGAAGAAGAACTCGGGACTGGCTTGGAATACTGTTCGTTGCTCGTGGTAAAGTCGGGTGCAATCATCGCATGGCGAATTTGCGATAGCTCTTCCGCCTCCGAATGCGTGGCAGCCTCCTGGTTGATGATAGACGGAGGCTCCTTGGAACCAACGATATCGACCCCGATTGAATACTGACTTGAGTTGCGGGAAGAACCTCGCTCTGAATGTTCTTCTTTGCTCTGCCCATTGAACACCAAGAGCGTTCGGCCAATTTGAAGTCTGTCTCCTGAGTGAATCAATTGTCTTGAGACTCGCAGACCATTTAAGAAGCACCCATTGCTGCTTTTTGAATCAATCAAAATGAATCCCTCGGGGGTCAATACAATCTCGGCGTGCTGCCGAGACACCTCATGATCGACAATTTGAACATCACACGATGCATCTCTCCCCAGAATGATGCGCGAACCGCGGAGAGTAAAGTGTTGACCTGCGCTTTTGCCACGGATTACGAATAATGAAGCCATCGACTCACTTTACTTTTCTAACATCTTCGTTTTGGATATCGTTCATATTTGGTCTTGGCATTTACAGCCATCCTAGAAGTGCCAGTTTCATGAGAGCAAAATGGCTACTTTCCGCCCGACCCAACACCACGCGCCGCACACAGCCCATCGACTGAAGCGACTTGAGCCCGTTTCAGAATCGTCGCAATTTCGCCGATGGTAGAACCGCTCGTTACAATATCGTCGACGATAAGGATCCGCTTGCCTTTCCACGCTCGCCCCCGATTCACAACGAAAGCCCCCTCTACATTTTGGCGTCTTTGGTTCGCCAGGAGTAGCCCCTGCTTGGATGTTGGGCGCGTTTGGATGATGCCATCGTTCCACAGCGGTATCCCAAGTTTATCGGCGATCGATTCCGCAAGTAGTTCGGCCGCATTGTGCCGCTGTGAGATGCGTCGCATCCAGAATTTTGGAACCGAGACGATTGCATCAAATGGAAGATTATTCGGAAGCTCGTCGTTCGAGATGAGCAATTGTATTTGCTCGCCAAGCCAATCCGCCATCGCGTTTCCCAAGGTGATGGCCGAAGGTTCACTCCCTGGACGCTTTAGCAAGACCAGGATTTTTGCTAGTTTCCCTCCGTAAGTCCCGAACGCATAAATCCTCCTCGTGGGCCATGCACCCTTTCGACAATGGATACAGTCTCGCTTAGGATCGCTCAACTTGACGCTGGTCGGCTGCATTAGACTGGCCGGGATTTCAGCACCACAGCGACTGCAACCGCAGGCTATCGTTGGGATTTCGTGGATACAGTACCCGCATATCCCGCCCCGCAGCGGCCAGGAAACGGCCTGATTGCAAACTTGGCAAAACGCTGGAAAGACAACATCTTGCGTTCTCATGGTGAAGGCTTGCGACTGTCGCAACCGTTTCGCAAGCCATTTTTTCGCAGGAATTAGGGTGCTTTGAATGTTCATGAATGCAGTTTGATTGAATTTGACGCAGCTAGCGGCACTATTGTACAAGCAGTCCTATATGACTCGCATCGACAGATATATCTTATTCTTATTTCTTCGCGTAGTCGTGATCTGCTTCTGCTGCTTGGTTGGTTTGCTCATTGTTGTTCATGCGTTCACGAATCTGGATGAGTTTATCGCTTTTGGAAAAGCTAGGGGTAGCTTGCCTCGCGCCTTGTTCGAGTACTACGGCCCCTATTCGATTGCCCTTCTAGACCGATTTGGAGCAATGCTAGCTTTAATGGCGATTATGTTTGTGGTTTCGTGGCTTAAGCGAACTAACGAATTAACCTCGATGATGGCAGCGGGAATCAGTCCTGCAAGAATTCTAATCTACCCAATTGTCGCGTCCTGTATCCTGTTCTTCATTTTGGCACTCAATCGTGAACTGGTGATTCCTCAGTACGAAGAGATGCTTGGAAAGAATCCGCAGGACCTAGCAGGTTCGCATCTAAGGTCCGTTAAGCCGATCTACGATGGGAACAATGGAGTCCTCGTTGGAGGCCGATCCCTGAATTTAGCATCGCGAACGATCGTGGATCCGATCTTTCGAATCGATGGCTTTGCAGCAGCGGCAACCCCACAGATCATTGCGAAAGAGGCTCATTACCGCGATGCGACCGGGTTGCATCCTGCTGGCTTCTTGATGGTATCGGTACGAACGCCAACTAATCTAAGTAGCCTCCCATCGGTTAGTAGTATTGAACGGTCTGGCCTGATAAGTGGCTCAAGTCCAAGTGGTTCAAGTCCAATCGCTTATCGCGAATCTTCAGCGGAGGACGCGCTTTTGACTCCCAAAGATCATTCCTGGCTTCTCCCCGATCAATGCTTTTTGAAAACCGATATCGAGTTTGGCGAACTTCGAGGTGGCAGCGGTTGGAAACAGTATGCTTCCACGATGGACATGATTGAACGGATAAACGGTCCCTCTAGCCAATATGGCGATGATCTGAGAGTCAATGTTCATGCACGGTTTGTTCAGCCGATCATGGACATGACGTTGCTATTGGTAGGTTTGCCGATAGTCTTAAAGCGACAAGACCGTCATCTGTTTTACATCGCAGGAGTCACTCTCACCACGGTTGGAGGGTTTATGGGGATCACGGTGGCAGTCCATACCGTCGCTGGTTCTGGATATGGTTTGAGTCCCTTTCTGGGAGCATGGCTCCCGGTTCTATTGTTTGCTCCCTTGGCCTGGGCAAAAGCACGCGTTTCACTCGATAACTGATCATCGAGTAGGATGGTGTCTGGCAAATCCGTTCTCGAAAAACCCTTACCAATCCTTCAGAGTTCGAGAACCGCATGCTATCGCATGGCGGCTAATTGCGTAACTTAGACAACTGACTTGCCCTGCGATAATGGCAAGCTTTGGACTGGGAAAGGGATCTACTTACGGTATATTTAACTAATTCTCGTTGACTAACGACTGCGAGGAATTATCCAAATTGTACCTTGGTAACATCGATCGAAATCTGAATTATGACTAGCTCCCAAGAACTGTCCCAGCGAGCCTCCGAGATTGAAAAGCGATTTTCGCTTCTGCGAGGGTCTCTTTGACTACCACAACCAAGTCAAAGAAATTAGTCGATTAGAGTCCGATATGGCCTCGCCAACTTTCTGGGATCATCCGGAAAAAGCCCAGCAGGCGGTCGCTGAAATCAAATCTCGACGCGGTCGCGTGCAACCCCTTCGAGAAGCATTGGCGAGCCTACTCGATGTACAAGAACTTCTGACGATCGCTGACGAAGATGAATCAATCCTTCCTGAGATAGAGCGGGAATTG
>Ga0105045_10004715_pt1 | contig 11882 bp, 9 predicted proteins | sample MAT02_FD_78089 | JGI IMG/M metagenome (GOLD analysis project Ga0105045, IMG submission 78089) | Freshwater microbial communities from Lake Fryxell liftoff mats and glacier meltwater in Antarctica - MAT-02 (megahit assembly) | ecosystem: Environmental > Aquatic > Freshwater > Ice > Liftoff... | reverse complement strand
GCGGGCATCGGCAATTCCGTCAGTGAACAACACCAAGCGGTCCCCTGCTCGCCACGACATGACGCACTCCTCGATGGTGGTATCGCTGAAGCCGATCGGTGGCGCGACCGCCGCCAACCGCGTACAGCTTCCGTCCGCGTCCAACCGAAACGCGTGCGGATGTCCGGCGTTCGCAAACCGGAGTTCCTGCGCCCGCGAGTCGATCACCGCATAACAAAGCGTAAGCGACATCTCCGTGGACGTTAACTCATCAGCGAGCGAACGTTGCACCGCCTCGACAGCAATCGAGGGGTCGAACGCGGCCTGCACGTGAATCGCCGCTGCACTGAGCGCGAGCGCCATCACGAGCGCAGCCTGATACCCATGACCCGAGACGTCGCCAATCAGGACCCCCGTGCGATCTCGGTCGAGACGCGCCAGCAGGAAGAAATCGCCACCGACACTCTCGGCAGGCACCACGCGCGCCGCCGCCCGCGCCTCAGGCGCCACGACAGCGGGCTTGGGGAGTAACTTCAGTTGCAGATCGTGTGCCAAACGCATTTCGCGCGCCAGTTGTTGCCGCTCCACGGCCGCCTTCACCAAGGCGGCGTTGTGCATCGCGGTGCCGACCTGCGTAGAAACTGCGGTGGCGAGCTTGCGATCGCCCGCCGTGAACGGCGTGCCGCCGGCTCGTCCACCCAGCACGAGTACGCCGAGTGGCACCGTGCTCTGAGTCTCCAGCTCACCCGCGCGACGCGTGAGCGAGGACACGGTCATCACGGGATAGGCGCCCGTGATCCCGATGCCGGTGCTTGGCCGCGTAATGGCAACGGCGAGGACCGCTCGCCCATCTTGTCCGAGTACGGCGTCTGCCTCACAGGCTGCGAGGCCGTCTTCCGTGCAAACGCCCGCAGCGCGGAATGCGCGCACTGCAATATGCGACGCCTGCGCCATCGGCACCGACGCGTACTCGCGGGCCGCCGAACCCAATGACGCGATGGGGACGAGCATGGACTGCGCGCGATCAGGTTGCAGAAAGACGGCGGACGTTGCGCCGACGGTCATGGCGAGTTCGCGCAACAGCGTATCAGCCACACGCTCCACAGACGTCGTGCCACCGAGCAGTTCGCCAATGGTATACAACAGGCTGATCTCTTCGTAGCGCTCCACCAGTTCGGCGGTCGCGCCGTCGCGCTCCTGCGCCAGCCGACGCACCAGCGGCACCAGTCGGCCAAGCAGCCGATCGGCCTCCCCGTCGCCGGCGAGGGGGGCATCCACAAACAACCAGCCGACGCTGTCCCCCGTGGTCACCAGATGCGCGGCCAGACCCTGCGCACGAGCCCACGCGGTCACATCCCACGCCAGCGCGCCGGCCGCCGAGCGATCGGCGAACGCGGCGCACGACGCAGCGAGCAGCACGGGGCCGGAACTTCCGTTCCGCCGTTCCCAGATGGCCGCGTCGCGCCCCGTGGTCTCGAGGAAGGCGGCCAGCAGGGCAGCGAATTCACTCATGCACGGTACAGAATCAAGCGCAGTCGATGTCCCTGCTTTCCATCGGGCTGCTCACTCTCCACGCAGTCCATGAGCTGGCGCATGAGAAACACACCGCGGCCATCTTCGCGTTCGAACCAGTCATCGTCATCGGGCGACTGCTGCACCGCCGCGAGGTCGAAGCCCTGTCCTTCGTCGACCACTTCAACAAACAGTCGCTTGCGATCAACCATCACGGACACGCGCACGTCACGCGCCGCATCGCTGCCGTTGCCGCAGACAATGGCGTTGGAGAGCGCCTCGGTCACGGCCACCGGAATGTTCAAGCGGCAATGGCGTGCCGAATAGCCGGCGACCTCGCAGAGGCCGACGATCGTCGCGACGACGCTGTCGATGCGCGCCACATCCGACTCGATGGTCCACTGTCGCGATTGATGATGCATCAGTGAGATCGACTCCGTTGCGTGGACACCCGCATATCGCGCCGACGCGCCGTCAGTGAGCGGCCAGCGCGTCGTCGCGCGACGGGTACAGTGGAAAGAGTGCGTCCAGGCGCGTCAACTCGAAGAGCGTCCGCAAATCCTCGTTGAGAGCGGCCAACCGCAGATCGCCACCGGCTTCGCGGATCCGCTTGCTGAGCGACACCAGCGCACCGAGCCCAGAGCTGTCGATGTAGCCCGCGTTGGCAAAGTCCACGACCACCGTGCGCGCGCCATCGGCGACCGCATCGAGCACGGCCTGCTTGAATTCCTGGCGGTTCGTGACGACCAGCTGGCCGTCGACGGTCACCACCAATACGTGATCGGAGCGGTGCAACGAGAAACTCATGCGCAAGAACCGGAACAAGGAAAACACCACGGGCCACGCGGCGTCATGCGGTCGGATGGCCAAGGGGAGCGCTCAGTCGCGTCCGCCAGCCTGCAACGCCGTGATCGCCGCCACATGTACAATGTCGTTGGAGGTCGCGCCGCGCGACAGGTCACTGCAGGGCTGCGCGAGCCCCTGCAGGATCGGACCGATGGCGGTCGCCCCCGCCAGCCGCTGCACCAGCTTGTAAGCGATGTTTCCGGCATCGAGGGAAGGAAAGACGAGGACATTTGCCACGCCGGCGGCCGTCTCGCCGGGTGCTTTGCGCCGAGCGATGTCAGGGAGGAGCGCAGCGTCGGCCTGCAACTCGCCCGACACGGCCAACGTCGGCGCACACTCGCGGATGAGCGCCAACGCCTCACGCACCTTGCTCACCGATGGCCCGTCCGCGCTGCCCATGCTGCTATAGGACAGAAGCGCGACCCGCGGTTCATCGCCCACGATCCGCCGTCGGTCGGCGGCCGCTGCGAGGGCGATGTCGGCCAACTGCCGAGCCGTGGGATCGGGAATCACCGCGCAATCGGTGAAGGTGAGCACCTCGCCCTCCACCCCGCGAAACGACGGCACGATGAGGTAGAACGCTGAGGACACGGTCCGCACGCCAGGCGCGGCGCCGATGGTCCAGATCGCGGCCCGGAGCACATCGGCCGTGGTGTGCACCGCACCGGCGACACAGCCGTCGGCCTGACCCAGCGCCACCAGCGAGTCGGCGAAATACAACGGGTCGCGAGCCAGCCGCTCGGCATCGTCGCGACTGAGCCCGCGCGCGGCCCGCCGGGCCAGCAGATGCGCTACGACGAGCGGTGTTCGCGGATCGCTCAGCGGATCGAGCACCGGGGCAGCCTCTGGCGACAGTTGGCCGCCGGACCTCTCGCCACGCGCCAGTCGTCCGCCCGGCGCGTCGCCACGGCGCACGAGGACCGGATGCACCGAGCCACGCACCAAGAGTTCGCCGACCGCCGCGATGGTGCGGGAGTCGGTCGCCTCGGGAAAAAGAATGGTGCGAGGAACAGCCGCCGCCCGGGCATGGAGGTGGCGCAGAAAGGCGTCGGCGGCAGCTTCCACGATGGGCTCAGCCGGCCGCGAGGGCCGCAAAGCGCTCAGTGAGCGCGCGCGCAACCAGCGGATGGACGAGCCCCGTCACATCGCCGCCGAAGCGCGCCACTTCGCGCACCATGCTCGAGCTGATATACGTGGTGTCGAGCGACGGCGTCATGAATACCGTCTCCATGGTGGGCAGCAGATGGCGGTTCATGAGGGCCATCTGAAACTCATACTCGAAATCGCTGACCGCGCGAAGGCCGCGCACATTGACGCGCGCCCCGACATGCCGCGCGAAATCCACCAGGAGTCCGGTAAAGGCGTGCACTTCGATGCGCGGGTTGTCACCAGTCACGGCACGAATGTGGGCGACGCGTTCCTCCACCGTGAACAGGGGCTGCTTGTTCACGTTGTACGCGACCGCGACGATCAACCGATCGGAGAAGGTCAGCGTCCGCGCGATCAGATCTTCGTGACCGTGTGTGATGGGATCGAACGATCCGGCGTACAGCGCAACACGCTCGGCGGAAGTAGCGGACGGAATCGTCACGGCTCAATGAGTGCGAAAAAAGGTCAGCGCGGTGGAGCCATAGCGGCGCGTGTCGCCCATCGATGGCAGGACCACGGATGCCGAATGTTCCACGCCGAACACCTCGGCGAAGGGAACCGCGAGCCACCGTTCGGCCAGTTGCAGCGCGGTGTCAGAGGCATACGGCGGATCGGCGAACGCCACGTCGTAGGCGCTCGCGCCCAGCAATGAGACAAAGCGTACCGCCTCGTCACGGTGCACGACGGCATTCGGGTGACCGCCCACCCGCTCAAGATTGGCTTGCAGCAGCGCAATCGCCTTAGGCGACTGCTCCACGAAATCACACACGGCCGCCCCACGAGACAACGCCTCGATACCGAGCGCCCCGGTGCCGGCGCACAGATCGAGCACGCGCGCGTCGGGGAGCACGCCATGCACGACACTCATCCACGCTTCCCGCACCCGATCGGCGGTGGGTCGAATCAACTCGCCCGGGGGCGCGTCGATACGACGACCGCGCCACTTACCTGCAATAATGCGCATAAGATCAGCTTTTGAAGTCCGCGATACGCAACTGCAGGCGCGAGACGCCGCGATACGTGTCACGCTCAAGGCGAAAGGCGAGCTCAAACGGTCGAGCCGTTCCCAGCGATTTGGCACGTGGCGCCAGCCCCCAGCCTATTCCTTCCAGGACACCGGCGCCGGCGTCGATGGCCAGTCGCAATCCATCGGTCCCCACGCGGCGCGGCGAAGCCGCGAGCCGCACGTCGGTCGATCGGAAGAGCGGCGCCGGATTTCCGATGCCGAATGGCTCGAAGTGTCGCACCATCTGCTCGAGTTCATCACCGACTTGATCGATCGGCACGTCGAGATCCACCTTGAGCACGGGCACCAGGTCGTCCGGTTGCAGCCGCTCGCGCGCCACCGCATCAAACTGCTCCGCGAAGGCGGGCAACTGCGCGGCGTCCATGGTGAGGCCCGCTGCCGCACGGTGGCCGCCGTAGCGCATGAAGTGCGGCGCACACGCACCGAGCGCCCCGTGCAGATCGAATGCGCCGATGGAACGCCCGGAGCCCTTCCCGATTCCCTGGTCCACCGCCACCAGCACGGCCGGGCGTGCCGTCTGCTCCACGATGCGTGACGCCACGATACCGATCACGCCGGCGTGCCAGCCTTCACGGTGCAACACAAAGGCGTACCGGTCGCGCATGGCGGGCGCTTCGACCTGCCGCATTGCATCGTCGAGCACCACACGGTCCAGCTCTTGCCGCGACCGGTTCAGCTCTTCCAACTCACGCGCAATGGTATTCGCCTCGTCCTCCCGCTCCACCAGCAGCAGCGAGAGGCCCAGTTTGGCGTCCGCGATACGTCCCGCTGCATTGAGGCGGGGCGCGAGGACGAAACCAACACGGCCAGCCGTGAGCGGCTTGCCGTCGAGCCCGGAGGAGCGAATCAGGGCGCGCAATCCGGGATGGGTGGTTTCGGCCAGCAACTTCAAGCCATAGCGCACCAGCACGCGATTCTCACCGCGCAACGGTGCCACATCAGCGATCGTCGCGAGCGCCACCAGATCGAGCTGCCGCTGCGCGAGCGCGGGCGACACACCGAAGGCTTCACAGAGCGCGAGGGCGATTTTATACGCAACGCCCACCGCTGCGAGATCTTTGTCGAGCGACTGGCACTCGGGACGCCGAGGGTTGCACACGGCGTACGCCGCCGGCAGCGGGCCACCCGGCAAGTGATGGTCCGTGATGATGACGTCAATCCGGGCCGTCATCAAGGTGGCAACCGCCTCGCGCGCGCTCGTGCCACAGTCGCAGGTAATCACCAACGTTGCGCCAGCCCGCTGGGCGGCCGCGACCCCGGCTGCGCCGAGATCGTAGCCATCGGTCAGTCGATTGGGGACAAACGGCACCACGTGGTGCGCACCGAGTCCGCGTAGCACGCGCACCATCAGCGCCGTGGAACTCATGCCGTCCACGTCGTAGTCACCGTGCACGAAGATGGTTTCCTGCGCGCGCACGGCGTCGGCTATGCGCGCGACGGCCCGTGGCAGATCGAAGAGCGCCTGCGGAGCTTCAAGATGCTCGAGACGCGGGCGTAAATAGCGTTTCGCGTCGTCCGGGCTGCCGTAGCCGCGCGACACCAAGAGACGGCAGACGGTCGCCGGCAGCAGGAGCGACGCCTCGAGCTGCCGTACGAGCGCCGGGTCGGCCGGACGCACGTCGACCCAGCGCGTGTCGGGGCGCAACGCGAGGGCACCGCTTGCGCCCGACGGCTCGCCTTGATGGGCGGACTCGGTCACCGAGGACGATGACGACAGGGAAGTGAAGGCTGGCACCGGGAGCAATCTACGGAGTGCGCCCCGCTGGAGACAGCCGAGAGCGCGCCGACATCATCCCGAGATTGCATCAGCGATCGCACCCGCGCGGCGCACCGCCTGGCTACGCCAGCGTGCTCTCGGGAGCACCAGGCGCGGGGAGCGGTACGAAATACACCAGTACACCGCAATCTTCACACACGTCGATGACGGTTCCCGATGACATGGCGGGTCTCCGCTGCAACGGAATGGCCGTGTCGCAACTTCCGCACGAGTAGCCCATGTGCAGCGCAAACAACGCCGGTCCGCGTCGGCGGGAGGCGACCTTGTCGTACTTGCCAAGCAGCGAACGGCCCACCGCTTGCGCGGAGACCTCACGTTTCGCCCGCGCCGCGACCCACTCGGCCTGAATCACGCCCATCTCTGCGGTGAGGTCGATCCGCGCCGTCGCTTGTTCTTCCGTAACTAGCTCCAGCACTTCCTGAAACGCGGCCCCCGCAGTGCGGAGATCGGTGATTCGGCGCGTGGTCACCAGAAGTTCGCTCTCGTCGTCGGCGAGCACTTTGCGCGCGGACTCCACCTGAGCGGCGGCCGCGGTGACTTCTTTGAGCTTCGCCGCCTGCTCCAGCACCGCCAGATTCTTTTCAAGACGATCCCGATGTTCGGCGATGCGTCCCTGCAAGGCCCGGAGCTTCTCGAGTTCGCGAGTGAGCGTCACCTCGCTCCGCCCCACGTCGTCGCTGGCCTTTTGTCGGGCCTTATCAAGTGCGACGAGCCGAGGCGCAATGGCATCACGCCGGGCCTCGATCCGGCGAACGACGTCATCGTCCTCTTGGACGACCAACAGCGCTTGCAACTCGGGATTCACAACGCCTCCAAGACAGGGTCGGGGAACTTCATGACTTCGGTTTAGCCCGCGGACTCCGAATCGGCAAGAGTCGCCGGACCTCAAGCATGAGCGCGAAGTGTTCACGAATCAGCACATCCTTGGCCTCCCCGCTCACCGTGGGAAGAAGCGCCAGAATCTCCGTGACACGCTCTTCGAGTCGGCGGACGTCGAGCTTGAGGAGACTGAGACCGATATCCGACGCCGCGGGATCAAGTGGGCGCAGTCCGTCGGTGAGGTCGCGCAAGACTCGCAATCCGTCGGCATCGAGCACCTCGGCAATCTGTTCAAAGTCGGCCACGAGTGGGGCGTTGAGCAGCGCGTCGTACAATGCACGGTAGCCGGCATGCCGGAACTCATCCGGCGGATGACGTTCCGCCACGCGCTCCGCCACGCCGCGATCGGCGAGCATGGCTCGCACGAGGGCCCGTTCGATCGGCTCATCCCGCGTGGCCCGGGGTGGCACGGTGGTGGCCATCCACTCGGGAGCGGACGGCTTCCCGCGCCGGCCCTTCCACGGGAGTCGCGACGGCGCGGCCGGCGGCGCTGGCGTATCGTCCACAAAGTCGGCCGTCGGTCCGTGCTCGGACATCGGCCCCGGGTCCGCATCGTCCCGGGCCTCCAGCATCCCTCCACGGATGCGCTCCGGCGGCTCGTCCGCCTCGGCCAGCAACGTGGCCTTCTCTAGATGCGTGACATCCGACAAGCGCGAGAGATACATGTCACGCGTCAGCGGATCACGCGCGGCCCGGATGGTGGGGAGAAGCTTGTCCACGGCCCGACGACGCTGGCGCAAATCGGCGAACCAGCCGCGACGCTCCAGCAGTTGCACCTGCCGGTCGAACAGGTCCATCGCCAGCCCCAGCTGCGCCTCCATCGCCGCGCCGCCATTCGCCCGCACGAAGGTGTCGGGATCCTCTCCCTCAGGGAGCGACACCACGCGCACCGATGCCTTGTTGCGCAGTAACTCTTTGCCGGACTTGAAGGTGGCCGTCTGGCCCGCTTCATCGCTGTCGTAGAGCAAAAACACTTCGCGCGCGTAGCGTACCAGCAGTTGCGCCTGCTCTTCGGTGAGCGCCGTCCCCAACGGTGCGACCACTTCCTCGATACCGGCCAAGGCCAGCCGGATCACGTCGAGGTATCCCTCAACCACAATCGCACGCTCGGCGCGGCGCATGGCCTGCTTGGCCGTCTGCAGACCGTACAACGTGCGACGCTTTTGAAAAACCGCCGACTCCGGACTGTTCAGGTACTTGGGCGCGTCGTCGCCCATGGCGCGCCCGCCGAACCCCACGTGGTGCCCGAGCTCATCGAGAATCGGAAACATGATGCGCCCGCGAAAGCGTACGCGCGGCTCGGTCTCACCCTCGCGCACCACCATCAGCCCACCTTCGAGCAGGCGCGCGTCATCGAAGCCCAGCGCGTGCAGATACTTGCGCAACGCCTGGCCGTCGCGTGGCGCAAAACCGATCCCGAAGCGCTCGCACGCGGCGGTGTCCAATCCACGCTGCGTGAGGTACGCGCGCGCATCACGACCCGTGTGTTCCTCAGCGAGTTGCCTGGCAAACCACTCCGCCGTGGTTGCGAGCACTTCCCAATTGGGCGCGTTCGGATCCGGCGCCTGTGCGCGCGCCGGAGTATCGATCACCTCAATGCCCACGCGTTCGCCGATAAACTTCACGGCCGTCGTAAAGTCCATACCGAGGCGTTTGCGGACGAAGCTGAACACATCGCCGCTCTCGTGACAAACAAAGCAGTGGTAACTGCCCCGCTTCGGCGACACGGAGAAATTCGGTTTGGTGCCCTGATGAAACGGACATGGCCCGCGGTAGTCCGCGCCGAAACGCTTCAGCGGGACCGACTCGCTGATGATCTGGACGATGTCTGCCGATGAGCGGACGCGCTCGACGACCTCGTCAGCAATCATGACAGTTCGGCCACCGTGACGCCCGCACCGCCCTCGTTCCACGCACCGAGTCGAAAGCCGGTCACGCGCGTGTCCTTCTTGAGCATCTCGCCGACGCGAGAGCGGAGCGCCCCGGTGCCCTTACCATGGATAATGCGTAACTCGCGCAGATCGGCCCGCACCGCCGTATCGAGCGCCTGCAGCACCGAGTCATCCACTTCGTCGACCCGCATGCCGCGCACATCCACCTCACGCAGCGGTTCGCCCTCGGGAAAGCCTCCCGACATGGAGACACGCGCCGACGGCGGTGGCGGCGCCTTGGTGAGCGTCAGCGATGCCACCGGTACCGATAGCGTGAGCGACCCGACCGCCACCCGTGCCTCGCGCCCACGCACCGAGACCACGCGGCCCGCTTTGTCACCGAGCGTCCCCACGAGTACAGCGTCCCCCTCCGCGAAAGCGCGCACGGTGCGCGCCGGTGCGCTGACCGCCACCGGCGCGAGCGCCGGACGGCGCGCCTCCGCGCGATCGCGCTCGCGCGCGGCGCGCTGCGCCACCTGCTCCACCGCCGCGCCCTGCGCTGCGGCCGCCTCTTCCACCGTCCGTCGCGCTCTGCGCAATTCCTCATCGAGCGCCGCCGACGAATCGGCGGCCTGCAACCGTACCTCCGCGATCACCCGCTCCACTTCAGTGCGCGCTTCCAGCAGATATTTGCGCGCCGCCTGCCGCGCCGTGCGCTCCGACTCGCGCTCGCGCTCTCGCACCTTGAGCTCACGATCGGCGACGGTCGCCAGCCGCGAGCGGAGCTTCTCCTGTTCGCCCAGTGACAATCGCTCGCGATCGCCAAGCAGCGTTTCGCGCGACTCCACATCCGCCAGCAGCACCGCCAGGTCGCGTTCGCCGTGCGGCAACCGCTCCTCCGCGCGCACGATCACCGCTTCCGGCAACTGCAGCCGTCGCGCAATGCTGAGGCCATAGCTGCGCCCGGGCACGCCCTTGAGCAATCGGTACGTGGGGGCCAGTTGCACGGCGTCGAACTGCAGCGACGCATTCACCACACCATCCACTTCCGTCGCCAAGAGCTTGAGTTGCCCAAGGTGCGTGGTGGCAACCGTGAGCGTCCCGCGTGCGGTCAGCGTCTCGAGAATCGACCCGCCAAGGGCAGCGCCTTCGGCGGGGTCTGTGCCGGATCCCAGTTCGTCCACCAGGACGAGAGATTCCGCCGTGGACGAGCGCAGGATCTCGCCGAGGTTCTTGAGGTGTGCGCTGAAGGTGGACAGACTGGCTTCAATGCTCTGTTCGTCGCCAACGTCGGCGAACATATCGTCGAACACCGGCAGGCGACTGGTGGCCCCGACCGGCGCCGGCACGCCGGACTGCGCCATCGCGGCAATCAGTCCCATGGCCTTGAGCAGCACCGTCTTTCCACCGGTATTCGGTCCTGATACCAGCAGCGTGCGCTCCTCCGGCTGCATGGTAAGATCGAACGATACCACCGGCGTTCCGCGAGCCAGCAGCAGCGGGTGCCGTCCGTCGATGATCACCAGCCCTTCGGCGGGGGTGCAAAACGCCAGCGGCGCACAGTGCGCGTCGAGTGCGTATCGCGCGCGCGCATAGAGCGCATCGAGCGCCACCAGCGCGCGAAACGCACCGCCGATGGCTTCGTGATGCGGTCGCAGGCCGTCGGTGAGTTCGCGCAAGACGCGATCCACTTCACGCAGCTCTTCGATCTCGAGTTCCCGCACCCGATTGCCGAATTCCACGGCGACCGGAGGTTCCACGAAGATCGTGGCGCCGGTGCCTGAGCTGTCATGCACAAGGCCACCCACGTAGCCGCGGGCTTCACGACGCATGGGCATGACCCAGCGGCCGTTGCGTATGGTCACGGACATATCCGAGACCTGATGATGCGGCTCGAGGCGCGCCATTTCGCGCTCCAGGATGCGAACCAGCTCCCCTTCGGCGGCGCGAAGCTCCCGACGCACGCGACGCAGCGCGGGTGAGGCGTCATCGCGCACACTGCCATCGTCGGAGATCGCCTTGCCGATCGCCTCTTCCTGCGCCCGGATGTCAATGAGGGCGTTCGTGTATGCACGCAGGTACGCGACTGAAATGGCGGGGCGACGGGGATCACGTAACGCGTCTCGTGTGCGCCGCGAGGAGCGAAGTAGCGTGGCGCCCTGGATCAGCTCGGCAGCATTCCACGAGAGGCCTTCGATGCGTAGTCTTCGCAGCGGGTCGCCAAGGTCCGGTATCGCCTCTGCAACCCAACCGATTTCGGAACTGATCAGCGACCGGACGGCAGCCACTCGATCATGTTCAGCGACGATCCAGTCGCGGTCGGTGCTTGGCGCGAGGGCACGCACAGCGGCGGCACCGGGCGCCGAGTGCGCACGACCGGCAACATGCGCCAACAACCGTGGAAATTCGAGAATACCGAGGGCGTGTCCGTTCATCGTGTCCTGCTACGGTCGGTGCAAAACCAAGAACCCGGCCCGGCGAAAACGCGGGTCCGGGTCTGGAAAACGCTACATGCTGTCATGCCTTCGGTACACCACCACAAGCGACGCTGTTGATCAAGTCCGCACGAGTTCCTCACGTGCCATGGCGTTGATGACGCCACCTTCCACTCGACCTTTGAACTGCGGCATGACCTTGCCCATTACAGCACCGACGTTCGCCGCCCCGTCGGCAATGGCAGCAACGACCGCAGCCCGAACCTCGCGGGGATCGACGTCGGCCGGCAGATACGCTGCCAACGCCGTGGCCTCGGACTGCTCTTTGGCCCGCAGGTCGTCGCGTCCCGCCTTGGCGTACATTTCCACCGACTCGCGTCGCCGCTTGATGCCCTTGCGGATCACTT
>Ga0105045_10004714_pt1 | contig 11883 bp, 11 predicted proteins | sample MAT02_FD_78089 | JGI IMG/M metagenome (GOLD analysis project Ga0105045, IMG submission 78089) | Freshwater microbial communities from Lake Fryxell liftoff mats and glacier meltwater in Antarctica - MAT-02 (megahit assembly) | ecosystem: Environmental > Aquatic > Freshwater > Ice > Liftoff... | reverse complement strand
GAGATAAGTCATTTTGTAGCTCAAAACCAAAAGTATAAAAAATACGAAAAGCACTTACTTATGCTTGTTAGTAATGTCCTATTGTTGGTAGAGCCCAATACTGAAGGTATGCATTTTAACCCGAGGATTACACTCGCTACCACGCAATCTTACAATCAGTTGGACCAATATACGCAGTCCAAAATACTGAAATTGTATAATGATTACTATTATAACAGGCATGACGAGTATTGGAGACAACAAGCATTATGGAAACTTCCCGCGATCCTAGATGCAAGTGATATGCTCATATGTGGGGAAGATCTAGGGATGATACCAAAAGCAGTACCTGGTGTGATGCGAGACCTTAATATTATATCGTTAGAAATCCAACGAATGCCTAAAGGGAATTCAAAATTTGGTCAAGTTCCTTCTTACCCTTACTTCTCCGTATGTAGCCCTTCTTGTCATGATATGTCTACTATAAGAGGTTGGTGGCAAGGAGACCACGAAAATGCAAAAGATTATTACTATAATTATCTGAAGTGGTATGGATATGCACCAATGGATGGAACGCCAGAAATCGTACAAGCTATTGTAGAAGATCATTTGTCTTCTCCAAGTTTGTTAGCTATTTTCCCCATTCAGGATCTCGTGGGCATGGATGCTACCTTGCGTAAAGCAGACGCACTTTCTGAGCAAATCAACGAACCAAGTGACCCAAAACATTACTGGAGATTCCGCTTCCACATCAATATAGAAGATCTTATTAAGGAAAAAGCACTCAATGATAAAATTCGCTCTTTGGTCAAAAAATATGGAAGATAAGTCATGACGCCCATAACTTTTAAAGCTGAATTGGCGCATTTCGAGTCTTCACCTCTTTGGGGTTGGCATTTTTTAGTCTCTGATGAGGTTGCCCGTTCGTTTATGGATGGCAATGATAGAAGAGTCATATGTAAGATCAATGGAGAGATGACCATTCACTGTGCCCTCATGCCAAATAAGGGAACTTGGTTTGTAATGCTCAATCAAGATATTATCAAAAAACTAAAGCTAATCCTTCATGTTGTGGTTACGGTAGAAATGATAAAAGATGAATCCCAATATGGTATGCCAATGCCTGATGAATTTCAAGAAGTGCTGTACCAAGAACCTGACGCAAGTAAGTATTTTCATGAACTCACTCCCGGTAAACAAAGAAGCTTGCTCTACATCGTAGGTAAAGTCAAGAATTCAGAAAGTCGTATCAAAAAATCTCTAGCCATATCTGATCACTTAATGGCCAATAAAGGTAAATTGGATTATAAAATGCTTAATGATGCATTTAAAGAATATAATAGAATGTAAGGATTTAAGCTTGACAGTTTATTATTGAATAATATGCCCTTTACACATACGACTTTTTAAACCCACCATTAAGTGACTCAGGATCTTTTGGTCATGAGGTCTAAACTGTTTGACATCTATAAATTACTGACCAAATGTAAAGTAAAGGCTTGATTTTGCAGGCATTTTGGATTGGAATAGATTTACTAATGACTTTAGTGGGTTAAAGCCATACCGATTTATACCAACCGTAATATGATACGCAAGATTATATTATTTCTTAATTCTAATTGTGTGTGTGACAAAATGCACAAATTTTATTCAAAAGGGCAAACTCACCTTTATTTTGAACAAAATTTGAACTAATCTATACTATATGGTAGCATGTAAATCGGGCAGTCCGTTCCAGTACGTGGAGCGATCTGGCTGAACTAGCTTTTTTTGGTAATGCAAAAAAGTTAAAGCCAGTTGCAGCTTGAGCGACAAAGCCAGACTATTGATCATACATTAAGCCTAAAAGAGATTAGCATATCTTGACTTGAAACAATGAATAATAAAACAGCAGCTTTTAAAAATCTGCAAAATGTTCTACACACATGCTATTACTTATTAATATCATTCATTACATCACTTCCCACACTTACGGATGATGATTTCTACCCTACGATTTTCTTGTTGTTCTGCTTCTGATTTTGGATTAGGAAACTTCATTTTGGTGTTGCTGTAACCCACCGATTGCATTCTTTTTGCGTCTATACCATTATTAGATAAGTAAGTATAGATGATTTTGGCACGGTCTATGGCTAGCTGGAAATTTGAGCCTGATTTTAATGCTTCTCCAGGGAAATTAACATGTCCGCCTATTTCGAAACAAACATTATCATTGATCTGCATGGTCTGAAGTAGGTTTTCTAAAGAAGGCATACTCTCAGATAAGATTGCAGCTTGGTCACCCACAAATTTAATATCTTTAATATCAAATGATCGGTCAATTATTATTGATTTCAGTATTATGTTTACGGGTGGAATTTCTTCATTTGCAGGTACATTGACAGCTATGGACTGTGAAAAGAAATTTTTGGCTGATGCGGATAAATTTAATTTTTGAGTTACAGGGACGTATATGGCAAATTCCCTATCTTTTCCCACCATAAAAGAGTCTCGAAAGGTACTATTTGATATTAAGACTTTTGCCTTGAAGTTCTGTGTGGTGGTATCTGGTCTCACTGTTCCTTTGAGGAGATAGTATTTAGTAGGTTGCATGATACGTATGACGGATCTACGATTTTGGCTATAGCTGTCTTCCCCTTTTCCTGTTTTTAATGGTTTGTTTTCGCCGTATGCAAAACTTGTTATAGTGCTGCTATCTATACCGAGTCTGATAAGTTCAGTGCGAACAGATGCTGTACGTCTTTCAGATAATTGTTGATTGGCGGTGCTGTTTCCCACTTGGTCTGTATGCGATTCTATATGTATGATTTGTCCCTTTTTGCTAGGATTTTTACCTATGAATTCCATTATTTTTACAACATTGGTCTCTGTAATTTGATGTTCGTTGGAGACGTAATTTATAGTGGCAGACGTGATTTCTGTTGTGACTTCTTTTGTCTGAGCAAAGCTGAAGATTGACTGGAGTATGATTGAACTGAGTATAAAAATTCTAAGTAACATGCGATTATCTGCTTTCTGTGTTTTTGAAATAAAAATTATACACAAAGAACGGAAAAATGGGTTGAAATGATGCAATATTCTGTTAAAGATTTAAAAAATTGGTAGATATAGTGCTTAATTTCTGAAAAAAGCTGAAATCTTGTGTAGGATCCACAAAATTTCCGCTTTTCATTAAAACATTAGTATTCTGTAATTAAGGCATCTCATAATCATTAGCTCCATCTTAAATTCATTTCTTAAATGTGAAGGACACCAATTTTCTTTTCTTGAACATAAGGGAATTAATTAAAATGTCAGAGCTAGACCAAAATCATATCGTCTATAATTCAATTCATATGTAAACTCACTCCATCCTTCTCTAGATTTGTAGGATGCGTGTTGGAACTTTGCCCCACAAAAAATATCGAAATAGGGTCTCCCACTTCCCAAACGATATCCAATGACAGGATTCCAGAAATAGTCACCCTTGGCTTCCACCTGTCCGATCTCTTCATCTGCAAAAGCAAAGGAATATCCATACCTAAGCGCCACATATGGACTAGCGTTTTGCTTTAACAAATACGAACGCATTTCTATAAAAACAGGCATCAAGTCATTGCCTTCTTCCTTGTGATAGTTATCTATACCTATACCTGCTCCGATGGCAAGCCAAGAGCGATATTGATAACCGAAAGCTTGACTGACTGAAAGTCCGCTATTGTCTTTCCTATACAGAGATGATATCTGTGTGCGTGCATAGCATGCGTTTTCTCTAAATTGGTATGTTGCAACGGTATTTTTATTTCCATCTCCCATCTTGATTTTTTTGATCAATGAAACAGGAAATGTGATAGGTTGGCTACCATTTAATGTAAATGTTACTGAGTCTTTGACAGAATAGGCTAGAAGTTTGCCCTGCAGAATACTACCATTTTTTAGATAAATTTTGTCCTTGTATTCTGATGCATCTTGGGCTATCCCACCGAAGGAAACCCCAAGTATTACACAGATTATGATGGCTGACTTTGGCATTGCTATTGATTTATTTTGATGCTGCTGACTTCTACAGGTTTCTTCGGATTGGTCACATTATACTGGTAAAATCCATCGTCGCCGATCATAAATAATCTTTCTTTGGACAGTGAAATCATATCGTAACTATGGATGTCTTTTACAAAACAAAGTTCACTGACCTTATTAGGATCTTCTACATTCAGGACTTTAAAACCGTACTCTCCTTCTGCTAGGTAAATTTTACCATCGCTATATGATAAACCATGCGGATGAGACATCGGATATGATTTGATAAGTTTTGGTTGTAGAACATTTGTAATGTCTATGATCTCAAGTTGATTTGTAAATCCAGTGCATTCGGTACCGTTTCTGAGTGTTACATAAGCAGTATTTTCATGGACGACTACAGGGTCGCAAGCGCGAGCATGTTCAAATTTGGATAATAATACCGGCGTCTCAGGTCTACTATTGTCAAAGATGTACATACCAGCATTGGACCCAACAAAAAGCTTATCCTTGTATGGGAAGATGGTTTCGATACCCCAACCAATCGCATTAGTATTTTTAAGTTCAGGGTTTGAAGGATTAGATATCAGAAATGACTTAAGATTAGATTGATCTACTGTGTAAAGGTAATCATTCACCACCGTAAATCTTGCGAAGGACCCACCTATACCTGTGCCACTTTTACTATTGCTGATGACACTAGAATTTGTTGATGATTGAATATCAAAGTTGGCAAAATCGCCTTCAAAAAATATTCTATTATTGAAATTTGGGTTGTCACAATTTATCATAGTCGTCACGTTAGATTTGATACTGTAGATATAGTATAGCTGAGGGTCGTTATTGGAGTAAACATTGTTGTAATCTTCAATTCTTTTGACCGTTTTAGGGTTGTTGATGTCAGAAATATCCAAAGCTACGAGATCAATGGCATTATCCGCATACATGATATTGTTTTTGACAGCTATATCGAAGTTGCCCGGTATGTCGTAAAAACTGATTTTGATTGGATTCGTTTCATCTGTCATATCGTAGACGTGTACACCTTTACCTTGTTCGTTGATAAAAAGGTAATTTTGGTAGAAGTACATTTTGCCAGGATTTTCGAGTTTTCTGGTTGATGATGCTTCAATGTTTTTTCTGAATTGAGCTTTGGTCATGTACACAGGTGTAAATTGTACAAATTCACGGGATCCTGTGCAGGAATCTTTCAGGCAGGACTGAAGTGATAGCACGAAAAGGAATAGAATAGGAATGGTCAAAAAGTTTTTCATGATGATAAAATTTAGAAGGTGAATTGATATTTAATGGAGGTCATTGCGATAACTCACGATTTAATCAGATTTAAATCGTGTAGTCATTTATCGCAATTAAGTTATGACAACTTGATGAGTAAAGTACATCATTAGAGACTAGGAATGACCATCAAATGGTTTGTTCTGTAAGGTATTATTTTGATCTGATGCCAAAAATTTATATTAATTGCAAATGTTTTCGTTTATTTGCACATCCATACGAGCACTATGAAGTCATTTTTTGCCAAGGCTGTTTCCATCATCTTTCACCCGCTATTCTTGATTAGCTACGTGCTGTTTTATCTTATGTTGGCCAATCCTTTTATTTTTGGCTTTGCAGGACCGAAGTCTCAAGGCTTGATTATCATTTCAGTAGTGACCATTTCAATGATGTTTCCACTTATTGCTATCTTGATGATGAGGGCACTTGGACTGATCAAAAGTCTGGAGATGGAAGACAAGATGGAGCGTATTGGGCCACTCATTGTCACTGGATTATTCTATATGTGGCTTTATGTCAATATTAGAAATAACGATGTCGTACCGGAAGCATTTTCGTTTTTTATTTTGGGTAGCACTATAGCTGTATTTATGGCATTATTGCTCAATAGTTTTACGAAGATCAGTTTACATACGATCGGAGCAGGTGGTTTGGTCGCAGGTATGATACTCATTGTGTATAATTGGTCTTACGGCATAGTAGACGTTCCCTTTCCATTTCTAGATCTTCAGCTGAGAATGAGTGATCGGATGGTAGTCATGATAGTAATCATCGCAGCTGGACTAGTGGGAACGAGTAGGCTTTATCTGAAAGCGCATAAGGAAGACGAAATCTATGGTGGTTACCTAGTAGGTGTCTTGGCACAGTTGGTAGCGTTCAGAATCTTTTTTTAGATGTTTAAAATAAAAAATAATCATATATCATGCAGGAACTTAAAATACTGATAGAGAATTTGTGGGATGATCGTACGCTAATCAATGAGGTAGGTGGCAAAGAAGCTATCCGAGAAGTAGTAGATTTGGTAGATCAAGGTAAATTGAGGGTTGCTGAACCTTATGGTGATGGTTGGAAAGTAAATGATTGGGTAAAAAAAGCAATAGTTTTGTTTTTTCCAATACAAAAAATGGAGACGATCGAAGTTGGGCCTTTTGAGTTTCATGACAAAATTCCGCTCAAAAAGAACTATGCAGCTCAGGGTGTAAGAGTAGTGCCTCATGCGATAGCAAGATATGGTAGTTTTATAGAGTCTGGAGCTATTCTGATGCCTTCTTATGTCAATATTGGCGCATGGGTGGGAAGTGGCACAATGGTGGATACTTGGGCTACGGTCGGGTCTTGTGCGCAGATAGGCAGATATGTACATTTGTCGGGTGGTGTAGGCATAGGTGGTGTACTCGAGCCACCACAAGCTAGCCCTACGATCATCGAGGATAATTGTTTTATTGGTTCGAGATGTATCGTCGTAGAGGGTGTACGTGTCAGAAAAGAAGCGGTACTAGGCGCCAATGTGGTGCTAACCCAATCTACCCATATCATTGACGTCACTGGTCCTGAACCAATCACATACAAAGGGGAAGTACCTGAAAGATCTGTAGTTATACCTGGCAGTTATACCAAAAAATTTGCAGCAGGGGAATATCAAGTGCCTTGTGCATTGATCATCGGACAACGCAAACCATCTACAGATACCAAAGTGTCACTCAATGACGCATTGAGAGAGTACAATGTAGCTGTTTAAGTTCGTATGAAATCAGGTCTGATTACCATATGTATAGCTTGCTTTTTGGGCTTATTTGCTTGTTCGAGTGGTAAAGGCGTTCCCATGCAAATCGTAGAGTTGCGGGATACAATTCTTATTCAAAAAAGGATTGTCCATGATGAATTTGAAATCGTTCCCAATGAAGATATTATTAGTGATCTTTTAGATACGTCAATTCTAAACTCAGGGTTTACAGGTATTTTTTTGTATGATCTAATGGATAATACGATCTTGTATCAGAAAAATCCAAATCATTATTTTGTACCTGCTTCCAATACTAAGATACTGACGCTTTTTGTATGCCTTCACACGCTTGGTGACTCGATTACTGCATTAAAATATGTAGAAACAGATAGTACATTTACATTTTGGGGTACAGCAGATCCGACATTATTACACCCATTTTTTCCTGCTTCTGATATTATTGCTTTTTTGAAGTCCAAAATAGCGCACAAGACAGTATATTATTCTGATATTCATAGCTGTTTACAGCCATACGGTAAAGGCTGGATGTGGGATGATTATAATGATTATTACCAAGCAGAATTGACTTCTTTTCCTATGTATGGTAATGTCGTTAAAATTTCAAAAGATACTGCTGTAGTTTCAATATCACCAGAAGAAGCCATAGAAAAAATAACCAAAAACACAGCTTCTAAAAAAGTAAAAAGAAAGTTTGAAAATAATACGTTTGAATTTCCAACAAGTCTTGATTCATTACAGACTTATTATCAAGAAGTTCCTTTCAAAAATGCTGCAGAAATTAATATCAGACTTTTGGAGGAAGCAATTGGAAAAGTGATTATCAAAAAAGAAATTCCTATTCCAACGTATGTCATGACCAAATATTCACTACCTGTGGATACTGTCTATCGTAGGATGATGCAAGTGAGCGATAATATGCTCGCCGAACATTTATTGCTACAATGTGGCATGTCGATTGCTGACACACTATCTACAATTTTTGCCATTGATACGATTATGTCAAAATACGCAGGCATTTTGGACACATCGTCTGTTTGGGTAGATGGATCTGGACTTTCGAGGTACAATCTTTTTACACCTGAAATGATGGGAAAAGTCTTAATCAGTTTACATCGGGATATTCCTGAAGAAAAACTTTTTTCTTTGATGGCAATCGGTGGTGGAAATGGTTCTTTAAAAAAGATGTTTAATAAAGAAAGTGTTCCCTATGTTTTTGCCAAACCTGGATCAATGGCTGGAGTTTATAATTTGAGTGGATACATGATAACAAAATCAGGAAAAAAACTAGCTTTCAGTATAATGAATAATAACTTAACGTGTACTGTAACAAATGCTAGAAAGGTAGTCGGAGAGATTGTAGAGATGGTAAGATTAAGATATTAAAATTTATTTTTAAACTTGCTTAAAATTTATTTTAAATTGATTAAAATAAATTCCTAATTTATAGCTTAATCCTTTATAACTTTGGTATTTTCCACCTACCTTTGATCGAAATTTTTAAAGCGTATGAGTTTGGTAGAAATGAAGGTGCCTACTATTGGCGAATCAATCACAGAAGTAACATTATCACAATGGTTAAAAAAAGACGGAGACTTCGTCAAAATAGATGAACCCATCTGTGAATTTGAATCTGATAAAGCAACGTTGGAATTTCCAGCAGAGGCAAGTGGGAAGTTGATTTATGTCGCCAAAGAAGGGGATGATCTTGCTATCGGGGCGCTTGTAGCAAGGATTGATACCTCTGTAACTGGAAGCAGTACAACTGCCGCTCCTGCTGCTCCTGTTAAGGAGGAAGAAGTAAAACCTGCAGAAACTGCCACAACTCAAACTCAAAATTACGCAACTGGTCATCCTTCACCTGCTGCTGCAAAAATCCTTAGAGAAGGAAGTGTTGAAATTTCGTCCGTAGAAGGTACTGGCAAGGATGGACGTATTACCAAAGAAGATGCTTCTAAAGCCATAGAAAGTAAAACATCAGCTCCTGCAACATCAACCCAAGCAACGCCAAATGCTCCTGAGGCCCGAACAATAGTAGCTGGTGCAAGAGAAGTACGTGTAGAAAAAATGAGCAGAATGAGGAAAACCATCGCCGCAAGATTGGTTTCTGCAAAAAACAACACGGCTATGCTCACCACTTTCAATGAAGTGGATCTATCAGCTATTAATGATCTTAGGAAAAAATATCAGGATAGGTTTGTTGCAAAACATGGTATCAAATTGGGTTACATGTCCTTATTTGCTAAGGCTTGCGCAAAAGTACTCATGCAAATGCCCGATGTAAATGCAATGTTGGATGGAAATGATATCGTTTATCATGATTACGTCGATATTTCTATTGCCATTTCTACACCTACAGGACTTGTAGTACCCCCGATACACAATGTAGAGTCTATAGGATTTCACGATGTTGAGTTGAAAATCAAAGAACTTGCGGATAAAGCAAGGAGTGGTAAATTGACCTTAGACGAAATGAAAGGTGGTACATTTACCATCACAAATGGCGGTACCTTTGGTTCATTGCTCAGTACACCAATCATCAATGAACCACAATCAGCTATACTTGGTATGCACGCTATTAAAGATAGGCCTATTGCGATTGATGGTCAAGTGGTGATCAGACCGATGATGTATCTTGCGCTTTCATACGATCACAGAGTCATAGATGGCAGTACATCGGTAACCTTTTTGGTAAAAGTCAAAGAGCTTCTAGAAGACCCAATGACATTGATGATGGATATTTAATTCGCCAATTTTATGGATTGATTTTTTTTGGTTTTAATATATTGATTTTCGGTGTTTTGTATTTTGACAAACGATGGCATCGGAACTATCTGAAATCTAAAATGTTAAATATTCACTTTAAATAAAATCATATGCTTTATTACAAAGAATATTTCCTAAATGAAAAAGCTGATTGGGTCGTTTTTATCCATGGGGCAGGAGGTAGTTCGGCTATTTGGTTTAAGCAATTGAAAGATTTTAAGGCACACTTTAACTTGTTACTCATAGATCTCCGTGGTCATGGGAAGTCAGTAGAGACAAGTCCTGAAAAACAGTATGGAGATTATTCTTTTGAAGCTATAGCCAATGACATCATAGAAGTATTGGATCATTTGAAGCTACCAAAGGCCCATTTTGTCGGTGTTTCACTAGGTACACTCATTATTCGTCAATTGGGAGATATGATATCAGATCGTATCCAATCTATGATTTTGGTAGGAGCCATCACTCATTTTAATTTTAAATCAAGATTTTGGGTGGGCTTGGGCCGTGTATTCAAGAATGTCATGCCTTATATGTGGTTATACAGAATATTTGCTTTTGTGATCATGCCAGCTGGAGGACATTCCGAATCTAGAAATGTTTTTGTAGCAGAAGCACAGAAATTGTGTCAAAGAGAGTTCTTGCGATGGTATAAACTTACGGGACAAATGACAGGATTATTCAGGAAATTTGATGTTCATCTTCCTATTCCTACTTTATACGTGATGGGTGACCAAGATTATCTTTTTTTGGCTCCGATACAAAACATGATACAAAATGTTAAAAATGCTGCTTTACTTGTAGTGAATGAATGTGGGCACGTTGTTAATATAGAACAAGCCAAGGTATTTAATGAAGAAGTGATCAAGTATTTGAAGCTTACTGAAGTTCATCGGAACAATTTGGAAACGGCTTAAAAATTACCTAATTTAACTTGCGTATTTTTAAAAATTACAAGATCTAGAGTGAAAACTTTTCATAAAAGATAGTTAAAAATGAGCTTCTTTATAATTTAGATACCTTTCGGTTGTATGAGGAAATACCACCATCCTATTTTAGAAAAACTTGATGTTCGTTCCCATTAATAAGCTTCGTCCAAGATTCCATTAAAACGCCTCGCCGTTTGGGTGGAGTCAATTATCAAATGTGGTCCGCCGTTTATGGCACAAAAGAATATATTTCACAGCCATTTTGGTTTTTCAAATCTTTCTGTAAGTTGGACTTAGAGATTTATATTTTATTCTTAGCAGCTAACTAACCATGAAAATCGTTCATAATAAAAATAAATGAAGTTATTATGAAGTTAATAAATCAAACAATCCTATTCCTTTTTACATTGATATTTGTAGCTTGTCAATGTAACAACATCGTTTGCGAGACAGGACCGCCGGATTTAAATATTCAACTGGTAGATAGTACTGGAGTTGACCTTATTTCTAATGGGAAATTACAACTCAAAGATGTTGAGTTACGAAATATTAAAAATCAAAACTCTTCATTTACCGTCTATTTTGATGGCGTTATTAGTTTTTCGGTAGATAATCCGTCAGCAGATTATCTACTCTTTGTAAATAATATCCCAATTGACACAATAGCTGTTACAACTACAGTGTCTGAAAGTGATTGTTGTTCCAGTTTTGTAGTCAGCAATGTATCAATCAATAATAAATTAGTCGAATTTAGACCGTTTTTGAAATTAAAACTATGATGATATAGCTGAGGATAAGAGAATGATATTTCACTTTTTGATTGACAAATAGCAGAGAAATCATTTTAAAGTGCATAAAAATTTTCTATCGAGTTTGAGTAGATAATGAATACTTTTTTAATACTTTCAATATAGCTAATCTTTGCATGTCCCAAACTTGATGTGCAATTTTTAATTTACGTTTTATACCAATAGTACATACAAAATAGTCCAATGAACGTCATCTTTTTCGTAACTATTCAGATATAACCCCGAATGGGGTGAAATATTAGTAACCACGGATGTAAATCCGTGGAAAAAATGAAAAACTACCTGATTTTGGTGTTATTTTGCCTGGAAGTTGAAAAATTTGGAAAGAAAATGAACCAGCCTTGTCCGCCGCGGCGGATGTTTC
>Ga0105045_10004713_pt1 | contig 11883 bp, 10 predicted proteins | sample MAT02_FD_78089 | JGI IMG/M metagenome (GOLD analysis project Ga0105045, IMG submission 78089) | Freshwater microbial communities from Lake Fryxell liftoff mats and glacier meltwater in Antarctica - MAT-02 (megahit assembly) | ecosystem: Environmental > Aquatic > Freshwater > Ice > Liftoff... | reverse complement strand
TGGGCGTGGCAGCCCGGGCCGGTCGGGTTGTGCGGCGCGATCTCCACCCCCGCGGTCAGCGCGAGGGCGGCGATCCGGCGCATCTCCTCATGCCCGCCGCAGTGCTTCATGTCCGGCATCAGCACATCGTAGCAGCCGGCCTCGATCAGTGGGCGATAGGCGGCCAGGCCCGACAGCGCCTCAGCACCGGCCAGACGCATGCCGCGGTCATTGGCCATGCCGCGCAGGCGGCGGATTTCGGCATGGTTGGCCTCGGCCACCGGGCATTCCAGCCAGAACAGATCATGGGCCACCACATCCTGGATCAGCCGCGCGGCGCCGCCGGGGGAGAAGCGCCAATGCGCGTCAACCATCAGCGCGCACCCGGGGCCGATGGCCGCACGCACGGCGGCGATGCGCGCCAGGCCCTGGGCATAGCCCTCCCGCCATGCGGGCTCGGCCGCATCCTCCCAGATGATCGGGTCGAACGGCGCCAGCTTGATGGCAGTAAAGCCCGCGGCCAAGGCGCGGGCGGCGGCGGCGGCGAAGCCCTCGGGCGTGCGTGGGTCGGTGCCGCGGTTGATGTTGGCATAGAGCGGCACGCGCGACCGCAGCGCGCCGCCCAGCAGGGCATGGATGGGCTGGCCTGCATCCTGCCCGGCGAGATCCCACAACGCGCCCTCGAAGGCGCTGAGCACGGTCTGCGCCACCAGCCCGCCCGGCGCATGCGGCAGCAGCCGCGCCAAGCGGTTGCGCGCCCCGGCATCCTGGCCGACGACGCGACTGGCCAGCCGCGTGGCCTCCGCCGCCAGCAGCCCCTCCTGATTGGCCAGCGTGCATTCGCCCAGGCCAGTGCGGCCACATGCCGTGCGCACGAGCAGAAAGCACCAATTGGTGCGCGGTGTCACAGCCACGCCGTGGAATTCGACGGCAGTGATGCGCATCCTAACCGGCCCTGATGTTCGCGCTCGCGGCCAGGCGGCGCCATTTCACGATATCCTCGCGCACCCTTGCGGCCAGGGCTGCGGGCTGGCTCACGACCAGCTGGCCGCCGATGCTGGCGATGCGGTCCTGCACATCGGGCAGGGCAGCGATGCGGCCGAGTTCCGGCAACAGCCGCGCGGCGATGGCGGGTGGCAGGCCGGGCGGGCCGAACAACCCGTTCCAGGCCAGGGTCTCAAAGCCGGGCAGGCCGCTTTCATGCAGCGTGGGCACATCGGGCGTGCCAGGCCAGCGGGTCAACGCGGTGACTGCCATCAGCCGCATCTCCCCGCGCGCGACAAAGCCCTGCAGGTTCACCAGATTGCCGATGACCAGCGGCGCGTCGCCGCTGACCACCGCCTGCCCCATCTGTGCCGCGCCACGATAGGGGATATGCGTAAGCTGGATGCCGGCCATGGCCTGAAACAGCTCGCCCGAGAAATGCGAGGATGAGCCTGGCCCGGCCGAGGCGTAGTTTACGCTGCCCGGCGGCCGCGCGCGCAGCAGCGCCAGCAATTCAGGCACCGTCGCCGCCGGCAGGGCGCGCGGGTTGATGCACAGCGCGTTGGGGCCGCTGACGAGCAGCGAGATCGGGGTGAAATCGGTCTCCAGATTATAGGGCAGATCGCGATACAGCGCGGCATTGATGCCGTTGGAGCCGGCATTGCCGAGCAACAGCGTGGCGCCATCAGGGGCGCTGCGGAAGACATGCTCCACGCCGATGCGCCCGCCTGCCCCCACCCGGTTGTCCACGGGAAAGGCCTGGCCCAGAGCGCGCTCCAGATGATGGGCGAAGATGCGCGCGGTGATGTCATTGCCGCCACCCGGCGCGTCGGGCACCACGATGCGCACCTGCCGGTCCGGCCATGGGGTTTGCGCCAGCGCGGGCATGGCAAGGCTGGCGGCGAGCAGAAGGCGGCGTTGCATGGCGGGTCTCCCTTTTGGGACAGACTACCTGGGTGGCCCCGGCGGGGGAACAGGCCGCGGCTTGGGCGCCAGCGCGGGCGGGTAGAACTGCGGCAGGACAGTGAGCGGCATGAGACTTTGGGGGTGCGGCAACGGGTCCGGCCGGCAATCGGGCCGCAAAGCCCCGCAATCCCATCGATGGGCCGAAGGCCGCCCCGTCAGGCTGCCGCCGGTTTCATAGCGGCAGGCGCAAAGTCGGCCGCCCATGCAGAACACCTGCCCCTCCCGCGCATTGTTGCAGGCGGGAGGGCTTTGCGCCGCCGCCGGCAGGGCGAGGAGAATCATGAGCCACCACATCGACAAACAATGGCAGGCGAAGCTTGCCAAAACATGAAAAAGGCCCCGACGCTTCCGCCGGGGCCCTCAAAACCGATCCCGAAGGGATGGGTTACTTCATCGTCACGGCCTGGCGGCCGCGCTGGCCGTCACGCACGTCGAGCGCGACCTTCTCGCCCTGCTGCACATCCTGCTTGCCCGCGCGCTGCAGCACGGAGGAGTGCAGGAAGACATCCTGGCCACCATCATCAGGCGTGACGAAGCCGAAGCCGCGCACCTGGTCGAACCATTTCACGGTGCCGTTCACGCCGTAGGTCGGACCGCCTGCATCGCCACCGCCACCGCCACCGCCACAGTCACGACGCGGCGGACCGCGATCGCCACTCATGCCACCTCCCCTTCCACCACTGGGTGCGCCAAAGTCGCGCCGCGGCGGACGATCACCAAAGCCGCCGGGCGCGCCGAAGCCGCCACCCGCGCCACCGCCACCGCCGCCGAAACCACCCGGAGCGCCGAAATCACGGCGCGGCGGACCGCGGTCACCGAAGTCACGGCGTGGCGGACGGTCGCCAAAGCCACCGGGGGCGCCGAATCCACCACCCAAGCCGCCACCGGGAGGGGCACCGAAATCACGGCGCGGCGGACCGCGGTCGCCAAAATCGCGCCGAGGTGGGCGATCACCAAAACCACCAGGGGCACCAGGGGCGCCGCCGAAGCCGCGCGGCGCGCCGCCGCCGGGGCCGCGCTTCAACTCTGTGATCCGCGTCACGAGGCGCCGACCCGTGCGATCGGAACCGATCTCGCACACCAGCGTGTCGTCTGTGTCGGGCTGCTCAATGCCCGCATCGGTCAGGGCGGAGGCGTGAAAAAATACGTCCTGCCCATCCGGTCCGAGCACGAAGCCGAAGCCCTTGCGCCCGTTGTACCACTTAACCTTGGCTTCAATCAGCCCGCCTTCCGGCATATTGTCAGACACGTTGGTGCACAATCCAAATTCATAAACAAGGCCCTGCGGGATGCATGGCCGCGAGACAACCATGGCATCAAGGCCGAGGGATTGCGAGAAAAATCATGCGGCGAAGCGCCGGGGAGAAAAACCTGCCGCCTCTGCCGGTGATTCGCCAGCCAGCAGCGCCACCACCAGCGCGGCACTGGCCGGCGCCCCCACCAGGCCGACATGGCCATGGCCGAAGCCATGCGCGATGTCGGCGCTGGCCCGGGAAAGCCCCAGGCAGGGTCTGCCATCGGGCATGGAGGGGCGATGGCCGAGCCAGACGCGCACCCGCTCGGGCGGCAGATCGGCGGGCAGGCCGGGCACGGTGCGGATCAAATGATCGCGAAGTATCTCGGCCCGCTTCCAGTTCGGTGCCGCGTCGATCCCCGCGATCTCGACCTGCCCCGCCACCCGCAGCCCGCCCTGGGTGCGGATGACACTCATCTTGCCATCGAAGGGCATGAGCGGGGTGCGGGTCTCGACCTCCGGGGCGATGATCTCGGCATGGTAGCCGCGCTCGCTTTCCAGCGGCAGGTTGTCGCCCGCGGCGGCCGCCAGCGGCTTGGAGCGCGCGCCGGCGGCGATGAGCGCGAGATCGGCCATAACCTCTTCCTGGTCGGTCGAAACCGCGCGCAGCCTGCCGCTTTCCAGGCGAAAGCCGGTGGCGGCGGCCTGGATGCGCCGGGCGCCACGTGCCTGCGCCAAGCCCACCAGGGCAGCGACATAGGCGCCGGGGTCGGTGCAACTCGCACCCTCATCGGTGTGGATGGCGAAGCGGTAGCGGCGGTCCAGGGCCGGCTCCTGCTGGCGCAGCGCGTCCTCATCCAGTTCCCGCCAGGTGCAGCCGACCTGGGCCCGAATGCGCCAGGCCAGGGCCTCGGCCTCGAAGCCGGCGCGGTCGGCCCAGATATACATCAGGCCGTTTCGCTCGATGAGGTGCTCGACGCCAGCCTCCTGCGCCAGGGCCAGGTGGCGGGCCGGCGCGTCCTCCAGCAGGCCGCGCAGTATGCGTGCGGTTCTGAGCACCCGCGCCTCGGTCCAGCCCGCCGCCAGGTAGCGCACAAGCCAGGGCGCCACTTTCGGGAAATAGGACCAGCGGATGGCCAGCGGCCCCAAGGGGTCGGCCAGGAATTTCGGCAGTTTCTTCCACAGGCCGGGAAGTGCTGGCGGGATGACGCTGAGCGGGTTGAGCCAACAGCCATTGCCGTAGCTCGCCGACTGCTCGCCGCCCGGGGTGCCGGGGTCCAGGATGGTGACCTGCCAGCCGCGGTTCAGCGCCTCCAGCGCCGAACAGGCGCCCATGATGCCGGCGCCGATGACCACGAGATGGGTCACTTCAGCCGCAGCCCCGCATCGGCGGGGGCCAGCAGGGAGACATGGGCGGAGACCACGCGCCAGCCCTCCGGCATCCGCGCCATGATCTTGGTCTCGCGGCCGATCAGGCCGGTCTCGACGCGCTCGTATTCCAGGTGGGTGGCAGCGAAATCCTGGCCGAAGGTGACGATGTGGATCTTTTGCGTCACCCGTGCGGCATAGCGCGCCACGCTGGAACGAAATGCCCGGATGGCGTCGTGCCCATACAGGATTTCAGTGACGCCAAAACGCACCGTGCGCGGATCGGCCCAGAAGATGGCGTCCAGCGTCGGTGTGTCATTGGCGGCGATGGCGGCTTCGTAGCGGTCGAAGACGGCGCGGATTTCGGCGTGGATTTTGGGGTCATCAAGCTGCATGGCTGCCATTGGGCCACGCCGGCGCGGAAATAAAAAGGGGCCGGGGCAGCCTGCCCCGGCCCCTGTATCAGGCGGCGTGCTGCCTCAGCCCGCGGCGATGACAGCCCGCTTGGCCATCACCCCCACCAGATGCGCGCGGTATTCGGCGCTGCCGTGAATGTCGCTGTTCAGCCCACTGGCATCCTGCTTGATGCCGGCCACTGCCCCAGGCGCCCAACTGGCGGTCAGTGCCTCTTCCATCGCCGCCTGCCGGAACACGCCCGGCCCCGCGCCATTGATCACGACGCGTACACCCATCGGCCCCTTGGAGACGAAGGCGCCGGCCATCACGTAGCGGCTGGCGGGGTTCTTCATCTTGGCATAACCCGCCTTCTCCGGGATCGGGAACTCGATCGCGGTCAGGATTTCGTCGGCTTCAAGCGCCGTGGTGAACATCCCCTGGAAGAAGTCATCGGCGGCGATCTTGCGCTTGGAGGTATGGATGGTCGCCCCCAGCCCCAGCACCGCGCCAGGGTAATCCGCCGCCGGGTCGTTGTTGGAGACCGAGCCGCCGATCGTGCCGCGATTGCGCACCTGGGTGTCGCCGATATGGCTCGCCATATACGCCAGTGCCGGGATGGCCGAGGCCACCACTTCCGAATTCGCCACATCCACATGCTTGGCCAGCGCGCCGATGATGATGGAATTGCCAACCTTCGTGATGCCCTTGAGATCGGCGATACCCGAAAGATCGATCAGCGAGGAGGGCTTGTTCAGGCGATGCTTCAGGGCGGGCAGCAGCGTATGCCCGCCGGAGACCAGCTTGGCATCCGGATCGGCCGCCAGCAGCTTCACGGCATCGGCGACGGAGGAGGGCTTGTGATAGGCGAAATCATACATCGGTGTCTCTCCGTTATTCGGCTGCCATGCGTGGCGCGTTGGTTTGAATGATGGCCCAGATTTTTGCCGCTGTCGCCGGCATCTCCACATGGCGCACGCCGTAATCGCGCAGCGCATCGACCACGGCGTTGATCACCGCGGGCGGCGAGCCGATGGCGCCCACCTCACCGCAGCCCTTCACCCCCAGCGGGTTGTGGGTGCACAGCGTGGTGTGGGTGGCAACGGAGACGGGTGCGATGTCGTCGGCGCGGGGCATGGTGTAGTCCATCATGGAGCCAGAGATGAGCTGGCCCTGCGCGTCATAAACGCAAGCCTCCAGCAGCGCCTGCCCGATGCCCTGGGCCACGCCGCCCTGCACCTGGCCCTCCACGATCATCGGGTTGATCACCTGGCCGACATCATCGACGGCAGTGAAGTTGATGACCGAAACCTGCCCGGTCTCGGGCTCGATCTCGACCTCGCAGATGTGGCAGCCGCCGGGATAGGTGAAGTTCTTCGGATCGTAGAACGCCGTCTCCTCCAGCCCGGGCTCGATCTCCTCGATCGGATAGTTGTGCGGCACATAGGCGGCCATGCTGATATCGGTCAGGGTCTTGGTCTTGTCGGTGCCGGCGACGCGGAAGATGCCGCGGTCGAACTCGATATCGGCGACATCGGCCTCCATCAGATGGGCCGCGATGCGGCGGGCCTTGGCCACGATCTTGTCCATCGCCTTGACCATGGCGGAACCACCCACGGCCAGCGAACGGCTGCCATAGGTGCCCATGCCGAAAGGCACCTTGGCCGTATCGCCATGCACGATATCGACATTGGCGATGGGGACGCCCAGCCGGTCGCAAACCAGTTGCGCCAGCGTCGTCTCATGCCCCTGGCCATGGCTATGGGTGCCGGTCAGCACGGTGACGGAGCCGGTGGGGTGGACGCGGATAACCCCCACCTCATACAGCCCCGCGCGCGCGCCGAGCGATCCCACAACGGCCGAGGGCGCGATGCCGCAAGCCTCGACATAGGTGGAGATGCCGATGCCGCGCAGCCGGCCATGCTTCGCGGCTTCAGCCCGGCGGGCCTCGAAGCCGGCCCAATCGGCTGCGACCAGCCCCATTTCCAGCGTCGAGTGATAGTCACCACTGTCATATTGCAGCGCGACCGGCGTCTGGTACGGGAACTGGTCCGGCCGGATGAAGTTCCGCCGGCGGATGGCGATCTTGTCGATGCCCGTCTCGCGCGCCGCCACATCCACCAGACGCTCCAGCAGGAAGGCCGCCTCCGGCCGCCCGGCGCCGCGATAGGCATCGACCGGCACGGTGTTGGTGAAGATCGCCTTGACCTGGGCGTAGATCGTGGGCGTCTGGTAGCAGCCGGCCAGCAGCGTGGCGTAGAGATAGGTCGGCACCGAGGGCGCGAAGGTGGAGAGATAGGCGCCCATATTGGCTTGCGTCACCACCCGCAGGCCCAGGAAGGTGCCCTGCTCATCCAGCGCCAATTCCGCCTGAGTGATGTGGTCGCGGCCATGCGCATCGGTCATGAAGGATTCGGTGCGGTCCGCCGTCCACTTGATCGGCAGGTGGACCTTGGCGGCGGCCCAGGTCACCGCCGCCTCCTCGATGTAATGAAAAATCTTGGAGCCGAACCCGCCGCCCACATCGGGGGCGACGACACGCAGCTTGCTCTCGGGGATGTTGAGCACGAAGGCGCCCATCAGCAGCCGGATCACATGCGGGTTCTGGCTGGTGGTGTAGAGCGTGTGCTCATCCGTCGTGGGGTCGTAATCGCCGATGGCCGAGCGCGGCTCCATGGCGTTGGGGATGAGGCGGTTGTTCACCAGCTCGAATTTCACGACATGGGCGGCACCGGCAAAAGCCGCATCCGTGGTCAGCTTGTCGCCGATATGCCAGTCGTAGCAGATGTTGGAGGGGTGCTCGTCATGCACCGCGGGCGCGCCGGGCGCCTGGGCCTGGTGCATGTCGGCCGCCGCCCGCAGCACGTCGTAATCGACGATGATCGCCTCGGCCGCATCACGCGCCTGGGGGCGGGTCTGGGCCACCACCATCGCCACGGCGTCACCCACGAAACGCACCTTGCCCTGGGCCAGGACGGGATGGCCCGGCTCGTTCATCGGCGAGCCATCCTTGCTGTGGATCTGCCAGCCGCAGGGCACGCCGCCGATCTTGTCGGCCGCCATGTCATCACCGGTGAAGATCGCGATCACGCCAGGCATGGCGCGCGCGGCGGCGAGGTCGATTGAAGTGATGCGGGCATGTGCGTGCGGGCTGCGCAGGAACCAGGCATGGGTCTGGCCCGGCCGGTTGATGTCATCGGTGTAGCGGCCGCGGCCGGAGAGGAAGCGCAAATCTTCCTTGCGCCTCACGCTGGCGCCGATGCCCTCGAACGGGACGATAGTGTCCATGATGTTCGCTCCCTTTGGGGGCGCGCCACCTGTTGCGGCGGCTTGGCGCCCAAATCCCACCGCGCGCCGACCATACGGCGCGCGGGCGACGGATTATTCGGCGGCGGCGGCGATGGTCTGGCGCTTGCCGTGCATCACGTCCGCCGCGGCGGCGATGGCCTTCACGATATTGTGGTAGCCTGTGCAACGGCAGAGATTGCCCTCCAGACCCTCACGGATTTCGCGCTCGGTCAGGCCTGCGGGGTGCTTCTGCACCAGGTCGATGGCGCTCATCACCATGCCGGGCGTGCAAAATCCGCACTGAAGCGCATGGTATTCACGGAAGGCCTCCTGCATCGGGTGCAGCGTGCCGTCGGCCGCGGCCAGGCCCTCGATGGTGGTGACCTGCGCGCCTTCGCACATCACCGCCAGGGTGGTGCAGGCCTTCACGGATTCACCGTCGATATGCACCACGCAGGCGCCGCACTGGCTGGTGTCGCAGCCTACATGGGTGCCGGTGAGGCGAAGCTTTTCGCGCAGCAGCTCCACCAGCAGGGTTCGACCTTCGACCTCCGCCGTGTGCTGCTTGCCGTTCACCGTGAGTGTGACTTGCGGCATGATCCGCCTCCCGTCGTTGAGTGCTGTTGAATTGGAGGTTCGCCGCAAGCGCGCAAGGCGTCAAGCGGGTGGGCTGTGACGCAAAGATGCCCGCCGGCGCGCCAGCCAAAGCATACCACCGGCGATGGCCACGCCCCCCACCCAGCAGAGGGGCAGGGCGAGTGCCAGGAACCAGGCCAGGCTCGCACGCACCGCCTGGGCCTCCACCTCCGGCGGCAGCGGGCTGGTCGCAAACCACAGCCCCAGCGCCACCAGAAGCACGGGCGGCAGGATGAGCGCGATCTGCCAAACCCGCCGGCTGATGACGCTGAGCGCCCCCCGCTATCCGGCCATCCGCCGAACTCCCGTTTCAGGATCCCGGACAATGCGGCGCCGACCGGTCAAGCATGCGGTGGCGGCGCCTGGATGACCAGCTTGCGGCCTCGCGTCAGAAGCATCAGCAGGCCGAGAGACGGCACGCCGGCCAGCCATAGCGTCCACAGCACGCCCAGCACGCCCGCGCCGAACATCAGCGCGCCCGCCGCCACCTCCACATCCTCGGACAGGACGTAGGTTTGCAGCCCGGCGCAGGTGGCCGTCATCAGAATGGGCGGCACCAGCAGCACCAGCCAGAACAGCCATTTCACGATCCGCCCGAACAGCCCGCGCGGCGCGCGGGCCTCGAAGCGAAGTGTCTCAGGCTGCCCCAAGCTGGGCGGCCCGGAAGGCAGTCGCACCCTTGACCCTCAGCAGCGGGTTCTCCGCCTCCGGCAGATCATGCAAATGGCATGCAGCCAGGTGGTTGTCGCCGGTCGCCGTCAGCACGGGCTCCTCCTTGCGGCAGCGCTCGAAGGCATAGGGGCAGCGGGTGTGGAAACGGCAGCCCGGCGGCGGGCGGATCGGGCTTGGCACATCGCCCTTGAGAATGATGCGCTCGAACTGCGCTCCCGGCTCCATGACCGGCACCGCGGAAAGCAGCGCCTCCGTGTAGGGGTGCCGAGGCGCGCCGAACAGGTCGCGCTTGTTCGCGACCTCGACGATCTTGCCCAGATACATCACCGCCACGCGGTGCGTCATGTGCTCGACGATGGCGAGGTCATGGCTGATGAACAGCATCGCCAGGCCCAATTCGGCCTGGAGATCCTGCAACAGGTTGACGATCTGCGCCTTGACCGAGACATCGAGTGCCGAGACCGCCTCGTCGCAGACGATCACATCGGGGTTGGCCGCCAGCGCGCGGGCGATGCAGATGCGCTGGCGCTGGCCGCCCGAGAATTCATGCGGCCAGCGGTTCACGGCGTCACGCGGCAGGCGGACCTTGTCCATCAACTCGCCCACGCGGCGATCGATGTCGTCCTTGTTGCTGGCGATGCCGAAATTGGTGATGGGCTCGGCCAGGATATCGCGCACCTTCATGCGCGGGTTCAGCGAGCTGTACGGGTCCTGGAACACCACCTGGATTTTGCGGCGCAGGGGCCGCAATTCGCCGGCGGACATGTCATCGATCCGCCTGCCATCCAGCACCACCTGGCCGGCGGTGAGCGGGAAGAGCCGCAGCACGGCCTTGCCCACGGTGGATTTGCCGCAGCCGCTTTCACCGACCAGCGAGAGCGTCTCGCCCCTGGCGATCTCGAAGCTCACGCCGTCCACGGCATAGACCTGGCCCACGGTGGTGCCGAACAGCCCGCCCTTGACCGGGAAATGCTTCTTGAGGTCCGAGACCTGCAGGATCGGATTCATGCCGCCACCATGTCACGCGCCGCGAAATGGCACGCGGCGATGTGGCCGGGCGCCTTCTCCTCCAGCCCCGGCACCACCTGCCGGCACAGATCGGTCGCGAATTCGCAGCGCGAGGCGAAGACGCAGCCATCGAGTTTGCGCTTCAGGCTCGGCACCAGGCCCGGGATTTCGGCCAGCCTGGTCGTCTCGCCCGTCAGCGAGGAACCAAGCTTGGGCACCGAGCCCAGCAGCCCGCGCGTATAGGGGTGGCGCGGATTGGCGAAGAGCTGCGGCACCGTCGCTTCCTCCACCTTGCGGCCGGCATACATGACGATGACGCGCTCTGCCACTTCGGCGACCACGCCCAGATCATGGGTGATCAGCACGATGGCCGCACCCACGCGGTGCTTGAGGTCGCGCATCAGGTCCAGAATCTGCGCCTGGATGGTCACATCCAGCGCCGTCGTCGGCTCGTCCGCGATCAGCAGCTTGGGGTTGCAGGCCAGGGCGATGGCGATCATCACCCGCTGGCGCATGCCGCCCGAGAGCTGGTGCGGGTATTCGCGCACCCGGCGGCGGGCTTCGGGAATGCCCACGAGTTCGAGCATCCCGATCGCCTTTTCCTCCGCCTGATGGGCGGATAGGCCCTGATGCAGGCGCAGCGTCTCGCCGATCTGCCGGCCCACGGTGAGGACCGGGTTCAGCGATGTCATCGGCTCCTGAAAGATCATCGAGATCGAGTTGCCGCGAATCTGGCGCATCTCGCGGTCCGACAGTTTCAGCAGGTCCTTTCCCTGAAACTTGATGGCACCGGCGATCTTGCCCGGCGGCTCGGGGATCAGCCGCAGGATGGACATGGCGGTGACGGATTTGCCGCAGCCGCTTTCGCCCACGATGGCCAGCGTCTCGCCCGCATTCACATGGAAGGACACGCCATCCACGGCACGGTTGATGCCGTCCATGGTGGCGAAATGCGTCTGCAATTGTTCGACGCTCAGCAGTGGTTCGGTCATCACAGGCTCTTTGCCAGGCGCGGGTCGATGGAGTCGCGCAGGCCATCACCCAGCAGGTTCACGGCGAGCACGGTGACGGACAGGAACACCGCGGGGAAGAAGACGATATAGGGCTTCACCTGCCAGAGCGCGCGGCCCTCGGCCATGATGTTGCCCCAGGACGGAATGATGGGCGGCGTGCCGGCGCCGATGAAGGAGAGGATGGCTTCCGTGATCATCGCCGCCGCGCAGATGTAGGTCGCCTGCACCGTCAACGGCGCCAGCGTGTTGGGCAGGATGTGGCGCCACATGATCATGATGGTGCCGGTGCCCGAGGCCACGGCCGCATCGACATAAGGTTGCTCACGCAACGACAGCACCACG
>Ga0105045_10004712_pt1 | contig 11888 bp, 13 predicted proteins | sample MAT02_FD_78089 | JGI IMG/M metagenome (GOLD analysis project Ga0105045, IMG submission 78089) | Freshwater microbial communities from Lake Fryxell liftoff mats and glacier meltwater in Antarctica - MAT-02 (megahit assembly) | ecosystem: Environmental > Aquatic > Freshwater > Ice > Liftoff... | reverse complement strand
AATGACGAAACGGCGCCTACCAATAAAAATTCATTTAAGGTTAATGCTTCGGTTCTGAAAATGGGTTGTAAAAACGGAACATAGGTAACTGCTATCTGAAGCAATAAAGTAAGCAGCACTGCGCCAATCAATGGTTTGTTACTGAACATACCCATGCTAAAAAATGACTGGCTTTCGGAACGGATGGCCAGCACATGCCCCATCTGGCTAATGCAAAGCACATTAAACACCATCGTTTGCCAATGCGAATTACCATCATGGATACTCCATGCCTGGGTTGCCAGAGATATTGCACCCATCAGCAAACCCACCCACATTACATGCACACCCAAGCCTTTAGCAAAAATACTTTCTTTAGGATGCCTTGGTGGGCGCTGCATAATATCCGGCTCTGCTTTTTCGCTGGAGAGTGCAAGGCCGGGCAACCCATCTGTAACTAAGTTTATCCATAAAATATGAACGGGCAATAATGGAATGGGTAAGCCAACTAATGGTGCTAAAAAAATCACCCATATTTCTCCTGCATTGGAGGTAAGTGTGTATTTAATAAACTTGCGGATGTTGTCAAAAATCCGGCGGCCTTCCCGTACTGCTTTTGCAATGGTGGCAAAATTATCATCCAGCAAAATCATGTGCGCCGCTTCTTTTGATACATCGGTTCCGGTAATGCCCATTGCCACTCCAATATCGGCATTCTTTAATGCAGGCGCATCATTTACGCCATCACCTGTCATGGCAACAAACTGTCCCTGCTCCTGCAATGCTTTTACAATATTTAATTTTTGTTCGGGTGATACCCGTGCATACACCCGTATTTTTTTTACACGACCCAAAAAATCTTCCCAGTTTAATTTTGATAATTCTTTACCGGTTATCACTGCATGTTTGTTGTTTGCATCTTCTTTGGTGAGTATGCCAATTTTTGATGCAATGCTACGGGCCGTTTCAGGATGGTCGCCGGTTATCATAACCGGTTGCATACCTGCGGTATAACAATCGGCTATTGCCTGCTCCGCTTCTAACCGTGGTGGGTCCATAATGCCGGTAAGGCCGATGATGGTTAAATCTTTTTCCAATTCATCTAAAGAGGTTGCTGATGAATAATCGTCTATCCAGCGGTAAGCATGTGCCAGTACACGGTAACCTTCTGCTGCTAATGTTTCTGTTTGCTGATGCAAATCTTTAGCATTCAATTCATCCTTTAATGCTGAACGTTCCAATAAAGATTCCAATGCGCCTTTTACCAATAACAAGTAACGATTTTCGAAGCGGTGTAATGTGCTCATACATTTGCGTACCGAATCGAAAGGGATTTCTGCAACACGGGGATATTGAATTTGCAAATCGTTTTTATTATATTGGTTTGAAGCAGCAAATTCAAACAATGCCAGTTCGGTAGAGTCGCCAACAGATTTTCCGCTTTCATTTACCTGCACATCATTACTAAGGGCCATGTTCAATAATAAAAGCCGGTTCACTTCTTCATCGCTGCCTTCTTTATTTATTACAACAGATTTTTCCACCTGCATTTTATTCTGCGTAAGTGTTCCTGTTTTATCGGTGCAGATATAAGTAACAGAACCCAGCGTTTCCACTGCAGGCAATTTGCGTATCAGGGCTTGTCGCTTTACCATTCTTTTTGCGCCAAGCGCCAATGAGATGGTGATTACAGCAGGTAATGCTTCGGGTATGGCGGCAACTGCTAAAGAAATAGTGGTGAGCAATAAACGCAACGGTTCTTCGCCACGCAGGTAGCCGGTTACAAAAATTACAACACAAATGCCCAGCACAACCAATGATAATTTTTTTCCAAACGCAGCCATTCTTTTTTGTAATGGTGTCGTATTGTCTTCGCCTGTCAACATTTTTGCGATTTTCCCCATTTCTGTTCCCATACCTGTTTCTACCACCACGCCTTCACCTCTTCCATTGGTAATAAAAGTGCCTTTATAGGCCAGGTTTTTTCGGTCTCCCAAAGGCATGTCGTCACCAAGTAATTCTCCGGTTTGTTTTTCTACATCATGCGATTCACCGGTTAAAGCAGCTTCCTGCATTTTAAGGCTGTGTACTTCCAGCAGGCGGATGTCGGCAGGCACAATTTGTCCGGCTTCCAGCAATACTTTATCGCCGGGCACCAATTCCTGCGCCGGTATTGTTTTTATGTTTCCGTCACGCATTACAGTGGCGTTGGGGGCCGCCATGCTGCGTAATGCTTCTACTGCTTTTTCGGCACGGTACTCTTGTACAAAACCGATAATTGCATTTAGTACAACAATGATTAAAATGATAACCGTATCGGTTACATCGCCCATGATGCCTGATATAACAGCGGCTATCATCAGCACAACAATCATAAAATCTTTGAACTGCAGGATGAATTTTAACCACAAAGGTTTTTTCTTTTCCCGAACCAATTCATTCAGTCCATGAGTTTGCAGTTTTTCATCTGCATCTACCTGTTGCAAACCGTTGGGTTTTGCGCCCAGCGTTTCTAAGAGTTCCTGTTGATTAAGTAAGTGCCAGTTCATATTATTGAGTTCTGAAGTTATATAATAGTATTAAATTGACAATAAATACAAGTAGGATGAGTAATGTATCGGCTGCAAGAAAAAATCTTTTTTTTGCAGTATTATGGTAATTGAGTCCGGCAATGGCAATGGCAGTCATGATCACAACTGAAAACACAGAAATAAGATTCATATCAGAAGCGTCTTTCAGTAAATGGCCTTTTGCATATAGCAAATCATCTACAGACAATATGACGATATTAAAAATATTACTGCCTAACAGGTTACCAACTGCCATATCTATCAAACCAAGACGTACTGCAGCCAACGACACGGCAACTTCAGGAAATGATGTGGAAGCCGCAAGGAAGAGTGTGCCCACAAATGACTCGCCCAATCCAGTTTCTTTTGCAATACTTTCAGCAAAACCTGGTAAAAAAATCGCAGCGGTTAAAACTACGGCTGCATTTAAAATAAATAATGCTGTTGCCTTTTTAAGGCTTACTGTAAGGTGCGTATTAGGCTGAACAGGCAACAAGTTTTGCTGCATGATTTTTCTTTCATTCTTATAAATCATCCTCATGGCAAAAAGATACACTACAATAAAAACAATGCTTGTTAACCCTATCCATGGTGTAATGATAATATCTGCCGGAAGAAATATGCCGGCCCCGGCTAATGTTATTAAAATTATACTCATGGAAGCTGCCAGGATATGGCTACCTGATACCGTAGCAAGTAATGATTTCTTTTTCACAAACAAATCAAGCAATGAAAGAATGAGTAAATTAAAAACACAACTGCCCAATACATCACCCACAGCCAAATCTGCTGACTGAATAATTGTAACGGAACTGATGCCAACAGTAAGTTCCGGCAAAGAGGTAACTGATGCCAGCAAAACCATTCCAATCCATGCTTTTCCCAATCCAAGATGGTCTGCAATGATATCACCGTATTTTGACAAGTATCTTCCGCTGAAAAATATAAACCCGGCACAAAGAGTAAATCCAGCTATAGTTAATGCAAATTCAGACATGGCTTTATTTTTCGAACAAATTAATTAATTTGTTCAGTACTTCTTTTTCTTTTTTATTTTTTCCACGATAAGCCTCTGCGATGGATTTGCTGGTTTGCAAAATATTATTGATAATTTCCGCAGTGAAAGCAGCTTTGTTTTTCCCGTAAAAGTTTTCAAATGACTTGAAATAATGCTCGCCAACAGGTGCTGCTTCTTCAAATTGAAAAGAAAAATTAATCAGGTAGGCTTGGTCTGCTCCATACCTGTCGGTAGAGCCGTCCATGGGTTTCCATGTATTGCTGATGCAGGTTTGCAAAGCTTGTTTTTCTTCAGCGGGGATCTTGCCATCAATACCAGAAATATGGTAAAATAATTTTCCTAATTCTGCGTACAATTCTTCGTAAAACATGATTTCTATTTTTAGATGATTAAATTAGTATCATTTTTTGTGCTGAAAGTAGTTCTTAACCCAGGCCAGCATTTGATTCTCCGTCATGCTGTCCGCTGTTTCTACTGCTTTTAATTTAGAAGCCAATACAACGTCATCCTGAATGATTTTTTCTAATTCTATTTTCATTCCGGCAGGGCCGAATAAAACAATTTCAGTGGCATCTTTTATTGCAGCAATTACGTTTTTAAGATACTCCCGTTTTTCATTGGCCAGCCGGTTCTTTTTCTTTTTTCCAAAATCAAGAAATTGAAAACCAAACCGGGAGAAAGCCTTTGTTTCGCCGGGTATCCTTTCCCGGCCTTCAATAGAAGAAAGGATATTTTTAACTTCCTGATTGCTTTCTGTTAATAAAATAATCACCGCTTTCTTTGTATCAATCCAGATTCCGGTTTGCTTTTTCATCCTTTAATGTTTTTAACTGTTGAATCAATTCTGTTGCAGTATTTGCTGTTAATTTTTTCCGGCATTTAAACTATTTTACTTTTCTGTCTTACCGGAATTTTCGCTTTCTTCTTTTCTATTTGCTTTACCAATACATCCACTGACTGTGCAATGGCTTCTTCAAAGGTGGTTTTACATTGGTAACTGGCCAGCAAATCGTTTCCGGGAATAGTCAATCGTATATCGCATAGCTTGTTATCTTTTGGAGTCAGATTTTTTTACTTATACGAATACTTCGCTGCTGATAATTTTCTCGTAAAACTTAGAAAGCTTTTCCACTTTTTCATAAACAAAATCTGTTAACTCCTGCTTTGCACTAAAACCCAATGTCTTAATTTTAATGTTCATTTTTTAGTTTTTATGTAATGATTCAGATAATTATATGAAATCTTTTACATTCACCCAAGTATTGCAAAGCCAGATAATTGGTAAATTGAAAAGAGAATGAGCGGGTATACTTTCCATTTTTTTTAGTCTCAATTTTATAGTAAAAAAAATATTTCTAAGTCAAAGCTTTTTTGCAAATCCATCCGGTACTTTAATACTAAGTGGTTACAGCTTATTAAACATCTCACCAAGCGATGCATTTTTGCCTCCAGCTTCTGCCAGGTGGGTCAGATTTATTTTTTCAAATGGAATGATATATGTGTTCATTATTGTTATTTAAACTGTGAACAATTTTGCGTTGTTTTTTTATTTTCCTTCCGGCACTACAAGCAAAGGTTTCTTAACTATGCAGGCCATATTCTTAATCAGACTTTGTGCAAAAAATCTTTCTAAAAAATCTTTCTTTCGCCTTACCATTACCAACACATCATGCCCGATTTCATCATCCAACTTTTCCATTGTATCAACAACTTCTGTTGTTTTCAATTCTTTAAACTTCAGGTTGCAATCACTAAATGTTCTTTGCAATACAAAAGCGTATTCACTAAAGTCTGCCTGCTGTTTGTCTGAAAATTGTAAATACGGGTCAAGCAAATGCATTACGGTAACGGATGCACTATAAATCTTTGCCAAAGCAACGGTAAGATTTAATGCCTTTTCGTCTGCCCGCTGATAATTGGTAGCAAAAACAAAATGCTCCGGTTCTTTCCATTCAAACTTTTCAGGAACCAGCAGTACGGGTATATAGCTTTGTTCTATGATGCTGGCCGCAACTGAACCTATAATCACTTTTTTTAAACCGCTTGCTCCCTGCGTACCCATTACTATCAAATCAATTTGGCTATGCGTGGCAAAACCAAGAATATTATCAATGATGGGCGAATGTCCTATCATGGTGGAAACAGCTAGATTTAAATCATTACCTGTTACGCTCTTTTTAAACCGTTGTAACTGCTCCGCCAGTTTAGCTTCTGTTTGCATGTTGTACTTTTTTCTTGTTTCCTCTGTACCTATAAAAGTACCGCCTACTGGTATGTAACCATGATAGAGGATGACAGCACCATTTGCTTTTGAAGCAATATCCACAGCAAAGCGAAGTGCTTTTTCTGATGTGGGTGAAAAGTCAACAGGAACTAGTATGCGCTTCATTTTATTTCTCTTTTTCGAATTTGAATGTATTTTATTGTTGCCGGATGAGTTATATTTTCTGATTCATAGCTTTCAATTTTCATGTTCTGTCGGTGTAAGCTAGTACAGCATCATCTATTCTAAAATGCACATAAGGCTAACCACATCAACAAAATATTTTTCTCCATTACCTGGTAACTTCTATCCGGGTCACTAACTAATAATTTAAATTTCTGCTATACATCATTATCAGCATTGAAAAACCAAGGTTTTATTCATCAGCTTCCCATGTAGGCGCATGAGATTGAATAAAGGGCAACAGCGTAATTTCTTTTGTGAGTATATCAAACCGTTTGGCTGCACATACATGACCCAGCCAATGTAATAACATACTGAGAAAAACCAGCATAATAAAAATGAGACTCCATGGTATTTTATCTCATGTTAACCCGTTCACAGAATTGGCCGCAATTACCCAGGCCAGCAGTATTAAAAATGTCCAATGCATGTTAATGTAGATTCCACCGAACCTGCTGACTTTGAGACTTCTTTTCATTTTGTATAGTTTATAGTTTCTGATAATAGGAATTAGTTATTAAAACATAGTACCGGTATTACTAACAGCCTGGCACCGGGTTGATATGGTTTCTAAAAGAGGAGATGTATTTTTTTGCAGCAATACAATACCACCAAAGTTTTTCAGCAGCCCGGTTTCTGTAATTTCAATACGGTTGCCTCTTGATAAAAACTTTTCTACCTGGTTCATCAGTTCATCTGCGGAATTAAAAAGTGTATTCACCTTACGGGATTTATACAACTGCCGTTTCAACCGTTTATCAATCAACAACAGTCCATCAAAGCTATGGCTTAAAGCGTTTAGTACTGCTTCTACATTACTGATAAGGGAATTGGCTTTTTGCGCCATCATTATCCTGCCAGTAATAAAATTTGAAAACCAGTAATTCCAGTGGCTGGTAATTTCTTTTACAAGCCTTTTTATTATTTCTTCGCCATCAGGAGCCAACTCATATAGTAGCGTAAAAAAAGCATGTGAATAATACGGGCTATTGCAGAACAACTCAACCAGGTTGGGACTGCCTGTAACAAAAACGGGTTTTTCATTTTTATTGTTTATTCGTTCTATAGTTTGGGAAACCTGTTTAAATAAACTGTCCGGCTTTGTTTTTTCATTTAAGCCAGGTTCCTGTTTTGTTGCATATACCCTGTTAAGTTGGTTATGGTGGTACTCGTATAGAGCTGCGCTGTTTTCCTGTAATACCAGGTAATAGAAATCAGGCTGCTGATCTGCATTGGCAGTCAGTTCCAGCAGCGATACATATTTATTTAAATAGGTTACAGGCTTTACCGGAAAATCCAGATAAGTTACGTTGTCTTCATCAGGTTTTAGTATTACCGCAATACTTTTGCGGTGCGTATTATAATTCAGTTGATTGAATATTTTTTTTATTCGCTCAAGTACTTTACTTATACACACATCTTCATAACTGTCTTTCATCTTTATTTTAACAGCTTCTGCTGCATTACTCAACAGTGTATCACTTGTCTTTTCATCCTGCATGGAAGGATGGAAGGGGATAACCAAACCAATTGAAGAAATGGCAGTCCTCGCTTTTGCTATTTTTACTTTTGCAGGGTTAGCCGATTTGTATTCAGGTAATAAGGTTTGCATCGTTAATTATTTATGGTTGAATAAATAAAATCTATTGATTGTGTGCTATAAAAAGCGTTGTATTTAATTCTCTCATCAATATATCGGCCATGCTGTTTTTAAACCAACGGGACATTTCACTACGGCGGTAAGCTCCTAATACCACCAATTCATTTTCTTTATGATTGCGTAAATAGCCCACTACCTGCTCTTCCGGGGTGCCTTTTACAACATTAAACTGATTTTAGCTTTACCACAATTTTGTTCAAATTGCTCCGCAGCTTCCTCTCTTTTCTTTTTTTCTTTTTAATCTGATTGTTTTACAACCTCCTCCGGCTTTTCGTATTTTTTAAATACCGTACCCACACTTTAGGTGCGGTAAATAAATTTATCCAGAAAAATCCCTGCCAGGTGGGTATCATTGGCAGTGTATGCTAATTCCTGTGCATCAATCAATGTGCTTTTAGAAATTTTATATCCATCAAAAACAGCTATAAATTTTTTCATTTTTAAACAGGTTTAAGGATGTGTAATAAAAACAGGGATATCTAAAGTTTTCAAAATATTTTCTGCTTTACTTTTTTTAAAGAATTGAGAAATCTTACTTCTGCCATAAGCCCCGAATGTTACAATGCAATTTTGCTTTTTAATAAGATGAGAGATAATGGCCACGGCGGGTGTGCCCATCAATAATTTAAACGCTACATTTTCATAGTGATGCTCCAGATATTCTTTAATGTATCTTTTATTGGCTATTGCTTCATCATCATTTTCTGATACATACAACACTGTTACTTTTTTATTTTTAAAAGCAGGGAACAAATGGGTAAACTGTTTAATGGCATATACCGAAGAATAACTTCCGTTGTAAGTAAAGATCGCTTCGTTGATTGGTTGTATATTATTGGGCATTACTAATACCGGACATTGTGCAGCGGAGAGCAGTTCTTCCACAAATTTTGCAGGGGCTGCTTCCATGTCCATATCAAAACTTAAACCGGATGCTATTAAAAGAAGGTCAGCAAAGCGGCTGGCTTCAATCGTTTCTTCCAATGGTACATCCCTTGCCCTCAGCAAACCACCATCCAGCCCTGTTTCTACACAGGCTTGCTTGTAAGCTTCAATATTTTTATCAATGACTTCTTTTTTTAAATCCGCATCATCATCCCCCCAAAATGGATAGTTGCCCAAATGTCCGTATTGGCTGACTCGTACAACCACCTGTACAAGATTTTCAATAAACAATGCAGTAACTTGCCCTTTGGTTTGTTTCGCAATATAAGCGGCATAGCTAAGCTGGTCTTTATTAAAGTCCAGTGCGTCTAATACAAGTAGTATTCTCATGTATTAATATTTTATTGTTTTTAGCCACATGTAATTCGCCATAAATTATCATTCTCCGTTCGTTAGAACTTTTTTTATGGCTCATTTCACATCAAAAAAAGTTGATTGGTGAAGATGATAAAGAATTATATATCTAAAATATTTTTTATTACAATAATGCTAAGCTATTCTTTACCATAGAAAATAGTATTACATAATTTCAAAAAGATATTACAACATTCACATGTTTTTTGTCGTGATTGAAAATTGGCAGATTTAAAAGGAACAGCTTTTATACAATTTAAGGCTCCCTAAAGCATCATTCTTATTTTGCTGGAATTGCCAGCAGCGGAATAGTAGAATGAAAAGCCATTTTCTTCGTCATACTTTTTCGCATAATTTTTTCCCAAAAACTTTTGGGGTATGTAATCATAGCAATTATATCCACCTCATTTTTTGTATCGTATTTATCTACAGTTGTTTCAAAATCACTTCCTTCTAATAGTTCCCCTTTAAATTTTATACCAGGAAACATTTTCTTTAATACTTCCAGGTAATCCAACAATTGCCGGGTGTTAAAAATATAGTCAACAGCTTGTGCGTCATCGGTATCTATAAACACGCCCACATAGATAGTGGCAGCATAGAGATTTGCCAGTTCAACAATCGGGTCGAGTAACTCCTTGTTTTGTTCAAACCTATTAGTGGCAAACAGGATACCGTCGGGCTCTTCCATTGCATAACCAACAGGTACAGTAAGCACCGGTATCTTTGCCCTGCCAATAGTGCCTGCTGCCACGCTGCCCATAAATATTTCTTTCATGCCACTGGCACCTGTTGTGCCCATAATTATCAAATTCACCTGTTGTCTTTCGGCAAAATCTTGAATGGCGTTGGTTATTGTACCATTCAACAGTCCGGTTTCTGTTTTTACTGTTGGGTAAATTTCAGCAACAATTTTTTGCAGGGCATTCAATTCGCCTAATCTGTTATTGGCAATTGCTTCCTGTAGTCTGTCTTGTAGCCGATAGGGTTGCCGGATGCTGTCGGTACTGGGTTCAATAACATGTAGCAAAGAAATGGTTGCACCTGTTTTTTGTGCAATTTCTGCTGCATAGGTAACCGCCTTCATAGCAGTGGATGAAAAGTCGGTGGGAACAAGTATTTTCTGCATGATATATATTTTTGAGCTTAGAAAACAATTTGTTGTTTTTATTTTTTATTAAAAACCAGTAAAGGCACTTTTGCCTTAAAAGACAATTCTTCTGCTTTGCTTGACAAGAATAGTTTTTGAAAAAATGTTCTCTTCTGATTGGTAAACATTATTACCACAGATGGCTTCCTTATCCTGATTTGTTTTTCCAGGCTTTCAATCAGCGAATGGCTTCCATCATTTTTTTCAAAATGCAAATTCAGACCGTATTTAAACTGTTTCTTTAAAGCGGTCTCTATTGTTTTTTCATCCAACGTAACTTCATCTGGCCATGCAAAATGTACTACGTCAATTTTTGTTTTAAGTGGCTGTGCAAATGCAACTACCTTCTTTATTTCGTCTGCATAATTTCGTAAATCGGTTGCATACAATACACTTTTTACGTCGGAAACTTTATAGTTTTTCGGTATAGCAAGCACCGGTACTTCTGACTTTGTAATGAGATTACCAGTATTGGTACCAAATATTTTTTCAAACTTTCCGGCACCTCTTGTGCTGATACAGATATAATCAATTCCTGTGGTTTTCCTGCAATAATCAAGGATAGATATATCTGCACTAATGCCCTGAATAATTAGATAAGAATGTTTACCCGGTTTCACATTCATTTGCCGGTAAATATCAGTAATAAATTTTTCAATTTTTGTACTGCATAACTTTTCTTCTGCTGCTGCATACGTTGCGAAGTAGCTGCCAGACCAACTGCTAACTCTTAAAATATTGTGCACATGAATAAAGACCAAATCCAGTTTTTGCTGCGCTGCCCAATGGATAGCAAACCGTACACCGGCTCTTGAGTTTGTTGAGAAATCGGTAGGGACAAGTATTTTTTTCATGTTATATTTTTTAAGATGAGCTGATATTTTGGTTTTGACTTTGTGCCAGTGCTGTAGCGTGATATTGTTTATTTTCTCTTATAATTACGTTGTTGTTGTTTGGATACACCAAAAAAATGCAGATTTTGCTATTTTTTTACCTGACAAACTTTAATGAGCTGCCAAACCTGCTTTGTTTTTTAGCACTTGTAAATCCACTTTTAGTTTTTCAATCTCGGCCTGCTGTTCTTTAAAAGCAGCTACTAAAACCGGTATCAGGCTTGCTTCATCAATTGTTTTTAGTTTGGCATCCCGGTAAACATTTTTACCAAACATATAAGAAACATGCTTTTCCGTTACCAACCCCGGAAAAACGGTTTGCATATTTTCTGCCATAAATCCGTAATGTATCCCTTTCTGTAGCTTCAGGTGTTTAAAATTATTTGTATCGTATTCAAACATGGCCGGCTCTAGTTGAAGAATATTTTCTAAAGGGCTGGAAATAGCTTGAACATTTTTCTTGATGGCACTATCGTTATAGGTTTGTGTAAAGGCAATAACAGTGATAGCCAGAAAAGAAAATAATAAAAATGCTTTTTTCGGGGAAGCTGCTAATTGTTTCATGATTGATATTTTTTATGTTGATAAATGTTATTTAACCAATGATTTTAAATGATTCCCACTTCAGTTTTGTAGCTGAAATGGGAGCAATGTTTTAGGCAACGGTTCGAAAGCAATCAACTTGCTGTTATACCGGAATTGCCAGCAGCGGTATGTTGATTTGATATGCCATGCTTTTCGTCATGCTGCGGTTAAACATGCTATCCCAAAAACTTCTTCTATGAGTTGTCATTACAAGCATATCAATATCGTATCCTTTTATATATTGCTCAATGGTATCTTCAAATTCTTTTCCTTCCAGGTGTTCTGTTT